>Ga0102943_1002167_pt1 | contig 11663 bp, 13 predicted proteins | sample SalPonC_black_MG_FD_78174 | JGI IMG/M metagenome (GOLD analysis project Ga0102943, IMG submission 78174) | Salt pond soil microbial communities from South San Francisco under conditions of wetland restoration - Salt Pond MetaG... | ecosystem: Environmental > Aquatic > Marine > Intertidal zone >...
GCCTCGAACAAAACCCGAACCTCGTCCACGTTGCGCGCCGCGAACCAAGGCTTCAGCACCCCCGTGATCTCGTGCCGCGCCGCCCAGCGCGCCCCCTCCTCGCCCAGATCGAGGCCCAGCCGAGCCGCCAAGGCCGCCATCTCCGCCTCGGTCCCCGTCACCTTGACCAGCCCGCCCCACTGCCGGTCGGTCAGCCCGATCACCATCACCCGCCGCCCGTCCGCGCAGACGAAATCCTGCCCATAGGCGCCGTAGAGCGCGTTGCCGCCCTTGGGCCGGTCCACCTCGTTCACGCAGACCTCGCCGATGATGCCGAGATGCCCCAGCATCGCCGCCGCCGCGTCCTTCAGCGAGAACTCCACCAGCTGCCCCTCGCCGGTCTTCAGCCGCCGCCGCTCCGCCGCCAGCAGCGCCGAGACCGCCATGTTCCCGGCGATGCAGTCCCAGGCCGGCAGGACGTGCGCCACCGGCTCGGACGAGCCCTCCGGTCCCGTCGCGCTCGGGAATCCCAGCGCCGGATTGACCGTGTAGTCCACCTGCGGCCGCCCATGCCGGTCGCCCAGCAACGAGACCATCACCAGGTCCTCGCGCCGCCGCGACAGCGTCTCGTGGTCCAGCCAGCCGCGCACCCGCAGGTTGGTCAGGAACAGCCCCGCATCCTCGCCCGGCGCGGTGACGATCTCCGTCACCAGCTCGCGACCCCGCTCCGACTTCATGTCGACCGCGACCGAGCGCTTGCCCTTGTTGAGCCCCGCCCAGAACAGGCTGCGCCCGTCCGCCGTCACCGGCCAGCGCCCGAAGTCGAGCCCGCCCTCGATCCGGTCGAAGCGGATCACGTCGGCGCCCATCTGCGCCAGGGTCATCCCCGCCAGCGGCACGGCGACGAAGGCCGAGCCCTCGACCACCCGCATCCCCGAAAGGACGCCCATCAGTCCCATTCCGCCGTGGCCTGCATCCCCTGATGCCCGGCGGGCGCGGCGGTGCAGAGCGAGAGCGCCCCGTCCTCCTCCACCCCGATCACCCGAAGCGCATGGGTGTGGAACATCGGATGCACGCCACGATAGCGGAAGCGCCTCGGCGCCTCGCCTTTCCACAACGTCGCCGCGTCCATCAGCAGCGTCGCCTGCAGGGGCCCGTGCACCACGAGGCCCGGATACTTCTCCACCCCCTCGGCATAGGGCAGGTCGTAGTGGATGCGGTGCGCGTTGAACGTCGCGGCCGAATAGCGGAACAGCCGCGCCTCGCTCATCGTCAGCCGATGCTCGAAGGCCGGGGCCTCCGGCGCCGGGATCGCCTTCGGCGCGCGCCATTCGGTGGGCATCGCGATGTAGACGACGTCCTGCTCCTCCTCGAGCTTCAGGCCGTCCTCGCCCTCCAGCCGATGGCCGATGGTGACGAACACCATGTCGCCCGCGCCGCCGGACTTCTCGGCGACCTTCAGGATCTCCGAGCGCCTCTGCAAACGCTCGCCCACCCGGATCGGCGCGTGCAGCGTCACGCGGCCGCCCGCCCACATACGCCGGTCGAGCGGGACCGGCGGCAGGAAGCCCTCCTCGTCGCGCACCGGATGGCCGTCGCGTCCCAGCACCTGCATCGGCGCGTCGGTGTGGAACGCCGCCCAATGGCGAAGCGGCGCCAGCGCCTCGCCCTCCGCGACGGCGCCCGCGGGCGAGGGCGGGTCCGAGAAGGTCGCCGCCAACATCGAGGCGATCACCGGCGCGATCCCGTCCTCGCGCTCCTCCACACGCCCGACCCATTGGGCCCAGCGTCCCTCCGCCGCGGTCTCCGCCATGCGTTCCCTCCAGTGTTTTCGGGCTTCCGCGCTTCGCGACGCGGTTCCGTTCGCTGGACGCTAGCCCTTCGGGCGCCCCGCTCCAAGCGCCTCGCCGCGCCGCCCGACGCGGGGCGCTCCGCGCTTCCACGCTGCGGCGCCCTCCCACGCCGGGGCTTGCGGCGGGCGCCGCGCCGGCTTCCCATGCGTCCGATCACGCCGCCCGAGGAGAGCGCCCATGGCCCGCCACCACCTGCCCGCCACGCCCGAGACCTGCAAATGGGGCTTCCTCGACGCCAAGGTCCCGCCTGCGATCGAGATCGAGAGCGGCGACGAGATCGAGATCGACACCGTCACCGGAGCGCCTGACGTCGTCCCCGGCCCCGACACCGGCTTTCACGTCCCGCCGGAACTGGCGGAGATCCACGAAAAGGCCGAGCGCCACCTGCCCGGCCACATCCTCACCGGCCCCGTCGCGGTGAAGGGCGCCGAGCCCGGCGACAGCCTCGAGATCCGCTTCAAGGAGATCCGCCTCCGCCAGGACTGGGGCTTCAACTTCATCCGCCCCCTCGCCGGCACGCTGCCCGACGACTTCCCCGAGCCGCATCTGAGCCACATCGCCCTCGACGCCGAGCGCGGCGTCGGCCGCCTGCCCTGGGGGCTCGAGGTCCCGCTCGCGCCCTTCTTCGGCGTCGTCGGCGTCGCCCCGCCGCCGAACTGGGGGCGCCTCACCTCGCTCGTCCCCCGCGCCTTCGGCGGCAATCTCGACCTCAAGGAACTCGTCGTCGGCTCGACCCTGCATCTGCCGGTGTTCGTTCCGGGCGCCAATCTCTCCGTCGGCGACGGCCACGGCGCGCAGGGCGACGGCGAGGTCAACGTCACCGCGATCGAAACCGCGCTCGCCGGCGTCTTCGAGATCCGCCTGCACAAGGGCCGCACCCTGACGGGACCCCTCGCCGAGACGCCGGAGCACTGGATCACCCTCGGCATCGACCCCGACCTCGACCGCTGCGCGGAGACCGCGCTCCGCCGCATGATCGCCCTGATCGTGGAGAAGGCCGGCCTGACGCGGGAACAGGCCTACACCCTCTGCTCCATCGCCGCCGACCTGCGCGTCACGCAGACGGTGAACGGCGCCAAGGGTGTGCACTGCATGCTGCGCAAGGCGCTGATCGCCTGACCGGCGCGCCGCACGGCCTCGTGAACTCCGAGCGCGAAACTCGGAATTGCGGTCCGCCCCCATCGCGGGCAGACACGGGGGGCGAAGACCCCCCGACTCCCGGAGAGCGCCCATGGCGAAGCCCCCGAAGCCCTGCATCGGCGTCTGCAAGCACCGCCTCGGCGGCGGCCACTGCATCGCCTGCTCCATGACCAAGGGCCAGAAGAAGGCGTCGAAGCGCCTCTCCAAGGGCTCCGAGCGCCGGGCCTTCATCGCCTTCCTGCGCGCGCAGCAGGCCTGGCTCGGCGGACGCTTCAAGGGCTGGGAGATCGCCTATCGGCGCAGATGCGCGAAAAAGGGCGTCGAACCGCCGTTCGACGCCCCTCCCGAGGGCGCGCCTCACCCGTCCCGCGAGGCCGCCTGAGCGGCGGCCCGCTCCGGCGTCAGCCGAGGTGCGAGCGCAGCATCCAGGCGAACTTCTCGTGCTTCTGCGCCCGGCCGATCGCCATGTCGTTGGTGATCATGTCGCCGTGCTTCTCCGAGAGGTCCGCGAGCGACAGAAGCGTGCCCGCGATCGTCTTCTGATCCTCGGCGAGGGCGGCGACCATCTTCTCGGCCGGCAGGTGACCGTCGCTCTCCTCGATCTTCGAACGCTCGAGGAAGGAAGAAAGGCGACCTTCGGCATGGGCGCCCAGCGCCTTCACGCGCTCGGCCAGCTCGTCCTGCGCCTCGAAATGATCCTCGTAGATCTCCTGGAACAGCTCGTGCAGCGGGCCGAACGCCATGCCGGTCACGTTCCAGTGGAAGTTCTGCGCCTTCATCGTCTCGACCGAGATCTCCGCGACGGCCTGCGTCAGGGCCTCCACGATCTCGGACTGGGCGTCGGGGGTCAGGTCGGCGGCGATCTCGGCCATGTCGGCTCTCCCTTGTCGGTTCGGGCGGCCCGCGGCGGAGGCGCCGCGGTCGCGGATCGGCGGAGCCGCGCGGGCTCCCTCCGCGACACAATTTAGAAAGATTCCAAGAAACGCCAACCCCCTTTTCGACGGAGGCCTTGCGCGGCGTGTCGCCCGCGCCATGCTCCCTCGCGACGCGACGAGAAGGAGCCCGACGATGCCCGAAGCCAAGGACGTCCTGCGCCCGGTCGACGACGAGGCCCGGCGCCTCGGCAAGACCCTGATCCGCACCGCCCGGCACGGCGCCCTCGCGGTGATCGAGGACGGCGCGCCCTCGGCCAGCCGCGTCAACGTCGCCCCGGACATGGACGGGCGCCCGGTGATCCTGATCTCCCAGCTCTCGCCGCATTTCGGCGCGCTCGAGGCCGATCCCCGCGCCTCGCTCCTGCTGGGCGAGCCGGGGCGCGGCGACCCCGTCGCCCATCCCCGCGTCACGCTGACCGGCGAGGCCGCGCGCCTGCCGGACGGGCCGGAGCGGGACCGGGTGCGCGCCCGCTTCCTCGCCCGCCATCCCAAGGCGGCGCTCTACGTCGATTTCGCGGACTTCGCCTTCTGGCGCCTGACGCCGGGCCGGATCTCGCTCAACGGCGGCTACGGCAAGGCCTACGCGCCGAGCCCGGCGGACCTCGCGACCGAGGCGCCCGCGGATCTTCTGGCGCTTGAGCCGGACGCGGTCGCGCACATGAACGAGGACCATCGCGATTCGCTCGACCGCTACGCCGCCGCCTTCCTGCACCGCACCGAAGCGGGCTGGCGCCTCGCCTCGCTCGATCCCGAGGGGATGGACCTGATCCGCGGCGACGAGGTGACGCGCCTCTGGTTCGACCGCCCGCTCGCCTCGGCCGAAGAGCTCCGCCCGCGGCTCGTGGCGCTCTCGAAGAGGGCTAGTCCTCCCGCTCCGTCGTGAAGCGCAGCGGATAGCCGGCCGAGGCGCCGGCGTCGTTGGCCTCGGCGCATTTCGTCTCGGCCACCTCCTTGGTGTAGACGGCCACGACGCAGGCGCCGCGGCGGTGCGCCGTGTGCATGACGCCGTGCGCCCTTTCCGGGCCCATGCCGAACACGGCCCGGAGCACCGCGACGACGAACTCGCGCGGCGTGTAGTCGTCGTTGAGCAGAATCACCTTCCAGAGCTTCGGGCGCTGGACGCGGGTCTCGGTCTTCGACTTGGTCGTCGTGTCGCTCTCGGTCATGGCGGGACGCGGTCCTCTTCCGGGGTCGCCCCGCCATGATGCCGAAAATCGTCTCAGCGCGCGACCCGCACCTCTTCGACCGGGTAGCCGAGGTAGTCGGAGTCCCCGAACAGAGCGTGACACTCGTGACACGCCGTCATCACGTCCACCGCCTGCGGCGCACCGGAGGCGGCGACCATCATGTAATGCCAGTCGCCGCTCTCGGGCGAGGCGCCCTCGGCGGCCTTCTCCATGATGAACAGCGGGCCGACCGTCGCGGTCCCGTCCTCGCGCACCGAGAAGCTCTCCTTGGCGATCACCGTGCCGGCCGGCATCTCCGCGCCCTCCGCACGGAACTCGACGTAGTCGTCGTAGCCGACCGGGTTCACCCATGTCATCAGGAAGCGCCCGCCGTGAAATCCCGGCGCCGCCGGCGCGGTCGAGGCGGCCTGCCAGTCACGGTAGTCCTCGACATAGGCCTCGGGGATCCAGCGCTTCGGCCCGCTGCGATAGCCGGCGGCCATCTCCTCGGCGAGACAGGCATAGACCTCGGCGGCCTCGGCGTGGCTCAGTTCCGCGCCCGGCTTGTCGGCCTCGCACGCGGCCGAGGCGGCGCCGGCCACGAGCGCAAGCGCGGCGGCGATGATCGGCGTTCTCATCGTTCCCTCCCATCCCGGGTTCGGTCCCGGCTGCAGGCGCCACGCCGAGGTCGGCGAAGCGCCACGCCCCAGTGGTGCGACGAAGCGCCGCGCATGGAAAGTCACGCCGGTTCCCGAAGGCGCGAGCGGCGGGTCAGAGCGATCCGCGACGCCGAAGGCGGAGCAGAACCACCCCGGTCATCACGATCCAGATCGCGGCGAGGCCGAACCAGGTCACCGCGTATTGCAGGTGATCGTTGCGCAGGTTCACCGTCACAGGCCGCGCCACGGGAAACGCGCCGTCCCCGGCATCGCCTTCGGCGACGATCATCACCGGCGCCGTCCCCAGCGCCTCGGCCATCGCCGCCGCGTCGCGGGCGAACCAGATGTTCGCCTCGCGGTCGGGCTCGGGCGTGTCGAAGCCGGTCTCGTCGGGCCAGAGCAGCGCGCCCGTCACCGTCGCCTCGCCCGGCGCCCGCGGCGCGTCCTTGGCCTCGTCGGGGACGTAGCCGCGATCCACCAGCACGCGCCGACCCTCGGCCGTCACGAACGGCGCGATCACCCGGAAGCCGGGGCCCCAGCGCCGCGTCGAGGTGATGACGTGCAGTTCCTCGGGGCCGAAGCGCCCCTCGACGCGGACGCGCGAATACTCGTGCGCCATCTCGCTCGGCGTCTCCGGCAGCGGCCCGGGCGGTTCGGCGAGCTTCGCCTCCAGCTCCGCGATCAGCCCCTGCTTCCAGGCCAGCCGCTGCACCTGCCAGACGCCGAGCGACAGCAGGATCGCCGTGCCGACCAGCCCGAAGATCAGCGCCTGCCAGATCCGCCGCGTCATGCCTCGACCTCTCCCCGAAAGCGAAGGGGGCGGCCGGGACCGCCCCCTCCCCGTCCCGTTCCGCCGTGGCGGGGTCAGCTGCCCCAGATGTAGATCGCCGCGAAGAGGAACAGCCACACCACGTCGACGAAGTGCCAGTACCAGGCCGCCGCCTCGAAGCCGATGTGCTTGTGCGCCGTGAACTCCTCACGGAAGGCGCGGACCATGCACACCGCGAGGAACGCGGTCCCGATGACGACGTGCAGCCCGTGGAAGCCCGTCGCCATGTAGAAGTTGGCGCCGTAGATGTTGCCCGAGAACCCGAACGCCGCGTGCCCGTACTCGTAGGCCTGCGTGATGGTGAACAACACGCCGAGCGCCACCGCGCCGACCAGCGCCCGCGCCATCGTCCGGTTGTCGTTCTCATGCGCGATCGCATGGTGCGCCCAGGTCGCGAGGCAGCCCGAGGCCAGCAGGATCAGGGTGTTGATCAGCGGCAGATGCCACGGATCGAACGTCTCGATCCCCGCCGGCGGCCAGGAGGCGGCCGCGACCTCGGTGCCCTGGATCTCGCCCATCGGATAGAGGGCGTGCTTGAAGAAGCTCCAGAACCATGCCGAGAAGAACATCACCTCCGAGACGATGAACAGGATCATCCCGTAGCGCAGGCCAAGCTGCACCACCGGCGTGTGGTCTCCGGCATGGCTCTCGGCGATCACGTCGGACCACCACGCGTACATGACGTAGAGGACGCCCACGAGGCCCATCAGGAACACCCAGGGACCGCTGTCGTGCATCCACTGCACGGCCCCGAACAGCATCACGAAGGCGCCGATCGCGCCCAGCAGCGGCCAGGGGCTCGGCGGCAGGACGTGGTAGTCGTGGTTCTTCTCGTGGGCCATGGGCGGCTCCTCCCGGGCGGTCGTCAGTTGACGGAGCGGTCTTGCGGCACGGCGGCGGCGGCGTCGACGACGTCCTCCTCCGGCAGCTCGGTCTCGTGGAAGGTGTAGCTGAGCGTGATGGTGTGGACGTACTTGGCCTCGATGTCGTCCACGATCTCCGGATCGACGTAGAAGGTCACCGGCATCATCACCGTCTCGCCCGGCTGCAGCACCTGAAGCTCGAAGCAGAAGCAGGCGATCTTGGAGAAGTAGTAGCCCGCGCTGAACGGGGCGACGTTGTAGCTGGCCGTGCCCGCGATCGGGCGGTCGGTCGGGTTGTGGGCGCGATAGAAGGCGAGACCGGTCTCGCCGATCTTCAGCTCCATCTCGCGCGTCTCGGGCTTGAAGGCCCACGGGAAGTCGCGCTCCACGTTCGCGTCGAAGCGCACCTTGATGGTCTTGTCGAGCACCTCGACCGCGCCCTCGCCGGAGGCGACGTTGGTCTCGCCGCCATAACCCGTGACCCGGCAGAACCAGTCGTAGAGCGGCACCGCCGCGAAGCTCAGCGCCCCCATCGAGGCGACCAGCCCGCCGGCGAGGGCCGCCGTGCGCGCCGGTCCGGAGAGATCGCGCAGACCCATCTCAGTAGCCCTTCATGATCATCTGGCCGTCGCCGAGCTTGGCCATGGTGACGAAGAAGAGCAGCAGCACGAAGAAGGCCAGCGCGCCGCCGAGGGCGAGGTTGCGCCCCTTGCGGCGCTTGTGCAGCTCGTGTTCGGTCTTGGGGATCATGTCGGATCCTCCGTGTCAGAGCAGGACCATGGGCGCGGCGTAGTCTCCGAGGACCAGCCGCAGCAGCGCCTCGAGGCCGAGCGCCGCGAAATGCCCGAACAGATAGGTGATGGAGACGCCGAAGACCCGCTTCTCCACCTTGAACCCGTCGCCGGCCGCGGCCGCGGCGCCCCGCCGCCGGACGGCGAGGCAGCCCCGCAGGAACCGCCCGTTCAGCCAGAGCGCCGTCGCGAGATACAACGGGCCGCCGACCTCGGTGAAGGCCGGCAGGATCGCCACCGGCGCGAGCAGCAGCGCGTAGATCCAGATCTGCCGGCGGGTCTCGGCCTCGCCGGCGGCGTTGGGCAGCATCGGCACGCCCGCCTTCTCGTAGTCCGTCTCCGCGAAGAGCGCGAGCGCCCAGAAATGCGGCGGCGTCCACATGAAGATGAGGCCGAACATGAGGACCGGTTCCAGAGCGACGGTCCCGGTGGCCGCCGCCCAGCCGATCAGCGGCGGAAACGCGCCCGCCGCGCCGCCGATGACGATGTTCTGCGGCGTCGCCCGCTTCAGCCACATCGAGTAGATCACGGCGTAGAAGAAGATCGTGAAGGCCAGCAGCGCCGCCGACAGCAGGTTGGCGAACAGCGCCAGCATCATCACCGAGAGCACCGAAAGCCCGAGCCCGAAGCCCAGCGCCTCCTCCGGCGCCACGCGCCCGGAGGGGATCGGCCGTTTCGCGGTGCGCTTCATCACCGCGTCGATGTCCGAATCCCACCACATGTTGAGCGCGCCCGCCGCGCCAGCGCCCGCGGCGATGCAGAGGATCGCGGCGAAGCCGATCACCGGACCCGGCCCCGCCGGCGCCGCCAGCATCCCGACCAGCGCCGTGAAGATCACCAGCGACATCACCCGCGGCTTCAGCAGCAAGAGGAAATCGCGCGGCCCCGCCTCCGGGGCGGCGGTCTCGGCGCGCGGGACGGGGTCGATCGCGGCGTCGCTCATCGCAGCTCGGTCCTTCGGATCGAAGGGCGGCCCGCCCGGGCCGCCCGGGTCGTCACTCGGCCGCGGCCAAGGTGATCGGGGCGGGCCGGCCGGCGTACATCTCCATCGCCTCCTCCAGCCAGGCGTCGTACTCCTCCTGCGTCACCGCTCGCACGGTGATCGGCATGTAGGAATGGTCCTTGCCGCAGAGCTCCGAGCACTGGCCGTAATAGGTCCCGGGCTCCTCCACCTTGAACCAGGTCTCGTTGAGGCGGCCCGGAATGCCGTCCATCTTCACGCCGAAGGCGGGCACGGTCCAGGAATGGATCACGTCCGAGGCGGTGACCTGCATCCGCACCACCTTGCCGATCGGCACGACGACCGCGGTGTCGGTCTGCAGCAGCCAGTTGTCGCGCGTGACGCCGTACTCCTTCATCTCCTCGGCCATGTCCGGATCGGCCGCCGCGGCGTCGTAGCTCGAGAAGCCGTAGCCGATCATGTAGGCGTCGAAGATCATCTCCTCGTCCGGATACTCGTAGGTCCAGAACCACTGGTTGCCGGTCGCCTTGATGGTCATGTCCGCCTCGGGGACGTTGACCTGCTCGTCCAGCAGCTGGAGCGAGGGGATGGCGATCACCACCAGGATGATCACCGGAACCGCCGTCCACAGCACCTCGATCAGCGAGTTGTGCGTGAAGCGCGCGGGCGTGGCGTTCCTCTCGGCCGAGAAGTTGCGGATCACGTAGAGCAGAAGCCCCGTCACCAGGATCACGATGCCGGTCATGATGACCAGCATGAAGCCGTCGAGCCACTGCAGGTCGCCCGCGAGCTCCGTCGCCGCCGACTGAAAGCCGATGCCGCCGGGGGTCGGCGCGCCGACCTGCTGCGCCGAAGCCTGTCCCGCGACCAGCGCCGCTGCGGCGCCCGCCATCGCCCTGAACGTCCCGAATCGCATCGCGACCCCTTTCCTTCCGCCGTTGCGCGCCGGCGCTCGGCCCGCCGCGCTGTATGCAGACGTATCCGTTGCGACGGAAGATTTCCCACGTCGCGCGCCGGAGGGCAATGCGACACCTCGTGCGCCTGCGCGACGCCGCATCCCTTCAAGACCGCGATGCCGGGCCGCGCGCAACGGCGCCGGAGGTTTTCTGGACGAACCGCACACGCTGCGCAACGCCGTTTCGAGGGGCCCGGCCCCGCGACCCGTCGCCGCTCGGGCGAGTCGCGCCGGGCGTCCCGGCATTGATCCGCGCCCCTGCCCGGCCCATCTTCCGACGGCGTCATCCCCCGCCGCAGGAGCTCCCATGTCGGACCGTTTCCGCCCCTTCGAGACCCGCCTCGATCGGGACCGCGCCCTCGCCGTGCTGCGCGAGGCCACCGCCGGCGCCGACGACGGCGAGCTGTTTCTCGAGCGGCGGCGCGCCGAATCCCTCGCCTTCGACGACGGGCGCCTGCGCACCGCCTCCTACGACGCGGGCGAGGGCTTCGGGCTGCGCGCCGTGGCGGGCGAGGTCTCGGGCTACGCCCACTCGACCGAGATCTCCGAGGCCGCGCTGAAGCGCGCCGCCGAGACCGCGCGCCTCGCCGCCCGCGCGCACGGCGCCGAGGCGTCGATGTCGGCGCCGCCCGCCGCCACCAACCGTCGGCTCTACGACGACGTCGACCCGATGGAGGGGCCGGACTTCGCCGCCCGCGCCGGCCATCTGGCGGAACTCGACGCCTACGCCCGCGACAGGGAACCGAAGGTCGTCCAGGTCACCGCCTCCCTCGGCGCCTCGCTGCAGGAGGTGGCGATCCTGCGCCCCGACGGCGGCCTCGTCACCGACGTGCGCCCGCTGGTGCGCATGAACGTCTCCGTGATCGTCGAATCCGGCGACCGGCGCGAGCAGGGCACGGCCGGCGGCGGCGGGCGCCACGGCGTCGAGGCGGTGATGGACCCCGCCTACGGCCGCGGCCTCGTCGACGAGGCGATCCGCCAGGCCCTCGTCAATCTCGAGGCCGAGGACGCCCCCGCCGGCGTCATGGACGTCGCGCTCTCGGCCGGCTGGCCCGGCATCCTCCTGCACGAGGCCGTCGGCCACGGGCTGGAGGGCGACTTCAACCGCAAGCGCAGCTCCGCCTTCGCCGGCCTGATGGGCGAGCGCGTCGCCGCCCCGGGCGTCACCGTGGTCGACGACGGCACGATCCAGAACCGCCGCGGCTCGATCACCGTCGACGACGAGGGCACGCCCTCCCGCCGCAACGTGCTGATCGAGGACGGCGTCCTCGTCGGCTTCATGCAGGACCGCCAGAACGCCCGCCTGATGGGGGTCGAGCCCACCGGCAACGGCCGCCGCCAGTCCTACGCCCACGCCCCGATGCCGCGCATGACCAACACCCTGATGCTCGGCGGGGACGCCGACCCCGAGGAGGTCGTCGCCGGGGTCGAGGACGGCATCCACGCCGTGCATTTCGGCGGCGGGCAGGTCGACATCACCAACGGCAAGTTCGTGTTCTCCTGCACCGAGGCCTATCGCGTGAAGAACGGCA
>Ga0102943_1002168_pt1 | contig 11661 bp, 12 predicted proteins | sample SalPonC_black_MG_FD_78174 | JGI IMG/M metagenome (GOLD analysis project Ga0102943, IMG submission 78174) | Salt pond soil microbial communities from South San Francisco under conditions of wetland restoration - Salt Pond MetaG... | ecosystem: Environmental > Aquatic > Marine > Intertidal zone >...
TACGTCCAAAGAATCGTATGTCACTCCGGCCCGGCTGCGGCCGAATCCCAGAATGACATCTGTTACAGCAGCAAGTTTTCCGTGGGGAATGGCAATGCCCCCCCCGATACCGGTGCTGCCCAGAGATTCCCTTTCCATGAGCACGGCGGCAATATCTTCAGCCGGTGCGTTGGCAGTGACAGCCACAGCCCGGGACAATTCCTGGATAATCCCATGTTTGGTGGTTGAAACCAGATCGGGCACAATGGATTCTTTTTTGAGGATTTTGCTCAGATTCATTGGGTTCTGTCATCCCCGGGGCTGGATCAAACCCAGCTTGCCGTTATTGTGTTTGTAAAGGACATTCAACTGTTCTGTTCTGGCATTGTTGAAAACAAAAAATGCATCTTTTCCGGTGTTGAATGCAGCAACCGCATCTTCAATGTCCATGGGTTTGGTGTCAATGGTTTCCATGACAAGGTCATCAACCATCGGCTCTTCCCGGGTGCCTGCATCCCCGGTCAGGTTGAATTCCGCTGTGTTCAGGAGTCTTTTTTTCTTTTTTGACTTGTGGCGCTTGATTTTTTCCTTGTGTTTTTTGATCTGCCCCCGGATTTTGTCCACAAGCGCATCAATGGAAGAGTACATGCTTTCCGATTCCTCTTTGGCATGGATATTGATTTTGTCACAGGTCAGGGTGATTTCAGCAATATGGCGGATTTTTTCAACAGACAATACCACATAGGCTTCTGCAGGGCTGTCCAGCATTTTATCAAATTTATCCAGTTTCTTCCCAACGTAGGACTTGAGCGGTTCAGATGGATCAATTTTTTTAAATGTAACTGTGGTTTGCATAAAAAACCTCCCTACAGTTGTTTGCGTTTATTGGACGGCAGAATATTGAGCACCTTCCGGTATTTGGCCACGGTTCTTCTGGCGATCTGTATGTTGGATCCCTGAAGAATAGCGGCAATCCGGTCATCACTCAAAGGGGCGCCGGGGTCTTCATTCTCGATGAGCAGGCGTATTCTTTCTTTGACACTGGCAGAAGCCATGGAATCACCGCCTGTGCGTTCAATGGAGGAGTTGAAAAAATATTTGAGTTCAAACAAACCCTGGGGTGTATAGGCATATTTATTGGTGGTGACCCGGCTGATGGTGGATTCGTGCATCTGGATGTCTTCGGCAATATCCTTGAGGATCAGGGGGCGCAGATAGGCGATCCCTTTTTCAAAAAATTCATACTGAAATTTGATAATGCTTTCCATGACCAGGTAAATGGTTTTCTGTCGCTGGTGAATGCTCTTTATGAGCCAGGAGGCGGACTGCATTTTTTCATTGAGATAAATCTTTGCTTCCCGGGGCAATTTTTTGCCATCGGCAATGGCATTCTTGTAGAACCGGTTTATCCGCAGCTTGGGAAGCCCGTCATCATTCATGACAATCTTGAACCCGTCTTTGACCTTGTATACATAAATATCGGGAATGATATAGGTGGGTTCTTCATTGGAAAATTTTCTGCCCGGCTTGGGCTCCAGGTACTGGAGAATTTTTACGGCAGCCCGGACATCCTCCACAGAGATATGCAGGGCTTTGGCAATTTTTTTGCTGTTTCTGTTTTCCAGATTCTTTAAATGGTGTTTGATGATTTTGGTGAGCACGGGGTTCTCGATTCCCAGCTGCCTGATCTGTATGAGCAGGGTCTCACACAGGTCCCGGGCGCACACCCCCGGTGGATCCAGGGTTTGGAGTAAACCCAGCACCGTTTCCACCCGGTCGGGTGCCACCTGGGCTGTCTGGGCGATTTCGGTCACATCAGCACACAGATATCCGTCCTGGTTGAGGTTGTCGATGATCATGTGGCCGATTTTTTCCTCTTTTTCATCCAGGCCCCGGAGCATCAGCTGCCATTTTAAATGGGCTTCCAAAGTGGTTTTTTCAGAGGTGAATGCCTCAAAATTGGGGGCTTCGGTATGTTCTGTTTCCGTATAGACCCGGCCTGTGGAATTGTATTCATTGATATAATTTTCCCAGTCCGTATCGGTCCGCACTTTTTCATCAATGGTGACTTCCTTGACAGGGGGGTCTTTCTCAGACAGCGGTGCTTCAGTTTCCGGGGAGGCCAGGGCTTTTTCCGCCGGGTCTTCCGGGCCCTGTTCTTCCAGTGCCGGATTTTGTTCCATCTCCTGCTGGATCATCTCAGCCAGTTCAATCCGGGACAGCTGCAACAGTTTGATCGCCTGCTGAAGCTGGGGGGTCATCACCAGCTGCTGGGTCAATGTAAGGTTTTGTTGTAATCCGATTTCCATATTACAGTCTGAAATTTTCTCCCAGATAGATTTTTTTTGCAATGTCGCTGGCAATGATTGTATCAGGCGTACCTGATTCAATCACCACCCCCTGGTTCATGATACAGGCATGATCACACACCCCCAGCGTCTCTCTGACATTGTGGTCTGAAATGAGCACCCCGATGTTTCGGTCTGTCAGCTGGGTGATGATCTGTTGAATATCTATTACCGCAAGGGGGTCGATACCGGCAAATGGTTCATCCAGCAGGATGAACAAGGGGTCTGTGGCAAGGACCCTGGAAATTTCCAGGCGCCGCCGCTCTCCGCCGGACAGGGAGGCGGCTTTCTGGCGGGACAGGTGGCTGATGCCCAGTTCCTGCATCAGATCGGCTGCTTTTGTCTGGATATCCTGTCCGTTTCTGGGCAGCACCTCCAGGATGGCGGTGATATTCTCCTTTACCGTAAGTTTTTTGAAAATGGAGTTTTCCTGGGGCAGGTATCCAATCCCTTTTCTGGCCCGGATGTACATGGGGTAGTGGGTGATATCTTCCTTGTCCAGATACACGCTGCCGCTGTCCGGCCGGATCATGCCCACCGCCATGTAAAAGGTGGTGGTTTTTCCGGCACCATTGGGCCCCAAAAGGCCTGTGACCCGGCCCTGGTTTACGGTGATGTCAGCTTTGTTGACAACGGTTTTGCCATTGTAAATCTTGACCAGGTTTTTGAGTGAAAGCGCTGTCATCAGTTTATTGGTCGGCAGGGTTGTCTTCAGGGTTAAAAAGGGCTTGTACACGGGATTTGCCGTCACTTTCCACCATGGCACGGTTGTCCTTTCTGAAAAGGGTGATTTTCTGTCCGCTCACCCAGTTGGCGCCTGTGAGCAGCTTGGCTGATTTGCCGGTCAGCACCAGGATTTGATCTTCCGTGGTATAGACCGCTTTGTCTGCAAAGGCTTTTCGTTCTCCGGCTGTGTATTCTACATTGGCGGCTGCCACAATTTTTTTGACCCGGTCCTGTCTGTCTTTTGTGTTCTGGTCTGAGGGATAAAAATAGATCTTGACCGAGTCGGCCAGCAGGGTGCTGTCTTCCTGGACAGCTTTGACACTGCCGATGAATTCCACCATGTCCTCAGACTGGTGGGCGATCATTTTTTCGGAGGTGACCTGGAGCGGTTTGCCGGCAATCCGGTCGGTGTCGGACCGGTTGTTTTGCTCTGCTGCTGAAATACCCGGGCAGTTCAGCAGCAGCAGCACCACCAAAAAAAGGGCTTTTAAAAATTGGTCAGGGCAGCATGGAATTTTCACTGAAGTTTCCTTTGACATGTCCTTGTAAAACAATGGTGTTCTGGTTTAATGCAATTTCCATGGTGTCTGCTTCAAGCACGGAATAGGGGTCTTCAAGCCGGACACGCACATCTGAATATATTATATGTGGTTTTTTTTTATAATGCAACTTATCAGTTTTCAGCAGATATGTCAGGTGCCGGATTTCCACGTTTCCCAGAAACTGCATGTCATGGGACCGGGTGTCCAGTTTCCCCTGATCAGATGTCAGAAACACCTTCTGGTCATCTTTGGTATGAAAAATTACCTGGACATCGGTCAAGACCGCCTTGTCCTGTTTCTTCATCAGGGTGGCGGTGGCGGCTTCAAGCTCCCATTCTGTGATGCCGTGTTTTTTGGAAACCTGCTTCATCAGGTTGAGCTTCAGGGCAGCTTCGGAATCAATTTGAACGTCGGTGAAAGTATGGGGAGCATCTATGATCCGGTTGGAGAAAAAAAAGATGCCAACCCCGACAACCATGGCAGCAGGTACCATTACCAGCGCAAGGATGATTTTTTTTCTGCCCCGGCGGTTCATGGTAAAAAGGGATTCAGGGCCTTCTCCCACAGCCCGTGTGCCTTGAGGACGGCTTCACAGATCTCCCGGACAGCACCATTGCCGCCGCCGGCCCGGGTAATGATGTCAGCATTGCTTTTTACTTCCTCAGCCGCATCAGCCACAGCCACAGCCACACCGGCACGTGTCATTGCCGGCAGATCAATGAGGTCGTCCCCCATAAAGGCCATGGCAGACAGGGGGATGCCGGTGCGGGCCGCTAACTGTTCCATGGCGGCCCCCTTGTCATGAATACCGTCAAAAATAAGGTCAATGCCCAGGTTCCTGCAGCGGTGGGCAAGGGCGCCAGATGTTCTGCCGGTGATGATCCCCACCGGGATCTGGTTGTCCATGAGCATACGAATACCCAGGCCGTCCCTGGACAAAAAGCTTTTCACCTGTTCTCCGGAATCCGTATAGGTGATGCGGCCGTCGGTGAGCACCCCGTCCACATCCAGCACCAGCATTTTTACCTGCTTGAGAAAAGAGGACATGGGCTTATCCACAGGCTTTTTTAATGGCCAGAAGGGTTTTGAGCAGATCCGCCATATCATGCAGGGGCATGGAATTGGGCCCGTCACACAGGGCTTTTTCCGGCCGGGGGTGGGTTTCCATGAAAAGGCCGTGGGCACCGGCTGCAATGGCAGCCTTTGCCAGGGTGGGAATAAACTGCCGGTCCCCGGCAGAAGCGGTGGCATTGCCGCCTGGCAGCTGCACGCTGTGGGTGGCATCAAATATCACGGAAACCCCCATCTGCCGTAAAATATGGATGGACCGAAAATCCACCACCAGATTGTTGTATCCAAAACTGGTGCCCCTTTCTGTGATGGCGATGTGGGGATTGTTTGTGGTTGCCGCCTTGTCAATAATGTTTTTGCAGTCCTGCGGGGCCAGAAACTGCCCTTTTTTTATGCTCACGGGTCTGCCTGTCCGGCATGCCGCCAGAATAAGGTCGGTCTGGCGGCATAAAAATGCGGGTATCTGAATCACATCCAGTACACTGGCGGCAGGTGCGGCCTGATCCGGCAGATGGATATCGGAAATAACCGGCAGGTTGAGCGCTGTTTTTATTTGGTCCAGGATGGCCAGACCGTCCGCAAACCCCGGTCCCCGAAAAGATGCGACTGATGTCCGGTTGGCTTTGTCAAAGGATGCTTTGAAAATAAACGGAAGTCCCAGATCATGGGTGATTGTTTTGAGTGTCCGGGCCGTTTCAAAGGTGGTGTCAACATCTTCAATCACGCAGGGCCCTGCCACCAGAAAAAAACAAGGGGAGGGGGTATCGAGCATGTCAAAAAAAAAATTGTTCATGGGGCGGTCCTTATCTTGCAATCGTTTTGGCCAAGGTATAATCTGGCATATAAAAAGTCAAGAATGGAAAATTCCTTGATAAGTTGGGGTATAGCTGATATTTTTATGTGCGGTTTGTCTGTGGAATTCTAACCTCTTGAAAAAAATAGGAATTATTGATGAAGAAGGTGTTTTTGCTGGTGGTATGTGCAGGGATTCTGGTGCCCCTGGTGTGGGTATTGGTACACAAGTTCGAAGGCACCCCCCCTGAAGTGGATATCAAGATGCCTTCTGTGTATCTGAAAGAAGGCTATGAACTGTCTGTGGATGTCAAAGATCCGGAAACCGGGCTGCGCCATGTCAGAATAGCCATTGTGCAGCAGGACCGGGAAAAAATCCTGCTGGAAAAATCCTATCCCCTGCCGGCGGTTCTTCCCATTTTTTCGGGTGAAACCAGGCAGGCGGATCAGCTTACGGTTCCTGTGGAAGCCCGGAAATACGGCATGAAAGACGGGGAGGCATTCATCCGTTTCCAGGTGTCGGACCAGGCCTGGTGGGGATGGAGCACCGGCAATGTCTTTTCCACGGAAAAAAAGGTGATCATCGATACCGAGCCCCCGAAAATTCAGGTGCTGACCCAAAGCCATAACGTGGAGCGGGGGGGATCGGGTCTGGTTATCTACCGGTTGTTTGAACCGGGTCTCAAAAGCGGGGTCATGGTGGGGAAACACTTTTTTCCCGGCCATTCCGGCATGTTTGATCAAAAAGAAATCCATGCCGCTTTTTTTGCCCTGGACCACTCCCAGGGTCCGGGAACCCGCATGTGGGTGACGGCGGAGGATGTGGCAGGAAATACTGCCAGGCGCGGATTTCACTATTATATCCGGGACCATGACTTCCGGTCTGATGTGCTCCATATTTCGGACAAGTTTCTGGAATTCAAAATGCCGGATTTCAATCTCGGAGAAAAAGAAGCCGGTTTTGCCGCTGCAGCCAATCCGTTGCTGGAAAAATTTCTGGCGGTGAACACCACGCTGAGAAAAGCCAATGTGGAAACCGTGCTGCAGGTGCCGGCCGATACTGTAAACCAGATCCTGTGGCAGGGAAAATTCGACCGCCTGTCCGGATCTGCCACACGGGCGAAATTCGGTGACCGCCGCACCTATAAATACAAGGGCAAAAAGATCAGCCAGTCCATTCACATGGGCATCGACCTTGCATCCACTGCCCATGCCCGGGTGGGGGCGGCCAACAGCGGCCGGGTGATCATGGCCGAATCTGTGGGGATCTTCGGCAATACCGTCATCATCGACCATGGATTCGGCCTGGCCAGTCTGTATGCCCATCTGAGCAGCATGCATGTGTCTGCAGGGGATATGGTGACCAAGGGAGATGCCATCGGCAACACAGGGCTGACAGGGCTTGCCGGCGGGGACCATCTGCATTTTTCCATAATCGTGCACAATGTGTTTGTCAATCCCCTGGAATGGTGGGATCCCAACTGGATAAAGAACAATATCACATCCAAAATCACGGCAATAAAAGACCAGTCTTTCAATTGAAAAAACCAGATGGTAAAAAAACAGGGAAACCATGAACGATCATAAAATTTCCAAAACCTATGAACAGATAAACCAGAAAATTGCCCGGGGCGAGGCGGTGGTGGTGACAGCCGAAGAGATCATCGATATTGCAAAAGAACACGGTATTATGGAGGCGGCCAGCCAGGTGGATGTGGTGACCACCGGCACATTCGCCCCCATGTGTTCTTCCGGGGCGTTCATCAACATCGGTCAGTCAAAGCCTGTGGTGAGAACGACAAAAACCTGGTTCAACAATGTGCCGGCCTATTCCGGCCTTGCAGCGGTGGACTGCTACCTGGGGGCCACCCAGCCCTGTGATGACGATCCTTTGAACAAGCTTCATCCCGGTGATTTCAATTACGGCGGCGGCCATGTGATCCAGGACCTTGTGGCAGGGAAAACCGTTGATATCCTTGCGGAAAGCTACGGCACCGACTGCTATCCCAACCGGCGCATTGAAAAGACCATGGCCCTCAAAGACCTGCCCAATGCCATGCTGGTGAACCCCAGAAACGCCTACCAGAACTACAATTGTGCCGTGAACCGGTCGGACCGCATCAAATATACTTACATGGGTACGCTCAAGCCCGGCATGGCCAATGCCAACTATTCCACCTCCGGCGCTTTGAGCCCGTTGTTCAATGATCCGTACTTGAAAACCATCGGCCTTGGCACCCGGATTTTTCTGGGCGGGGCCCAGGGATATGTGACCTGGACCGGCACCCAGCACAAATCAGCCGTTGACCGGGGACTGAACGGGGTGCCCTTGGGCCCGGCCGGCACCCTGTCGGTTATCGGGGATCTCAAAGAGATGTCCCCTGATTGGCTGGTGGGCCAGAGCATCCGTGGATACGGCTGTTCTTTGTCTGTGGGGCTGGGCATTCCCATCCCCATTCTCAACGAGGAAATGCTCAAATACACGGCTGTTTCCGATGAACAGATCTTTACCCGGATTGTGGATTACGGATATGATTATCCGGAAGGGGTGGCCAGATCCTACGGCCAGATCAGCTATGCAGAGCTCAAAAGCGGCACCATCATGGTCAAGGGCAAAAAAGTGTCCACCCACCCATTGTCCAGTATGGTGAAAGCCAGAAAGATTGCAGAACTGCTCAAGTCCGCCATAAGGCGGTCCAAATTCCTTTTAGGGCAACCCCAGCATCTGTTTTCGCAGCAATAGAGGAAGAAAATGGCCAAAAAGAAAAACGCCTGGCGGGAGAATATTGAAGCCATTCTCATTGCCATTGTAATAGCACTGTTCATTCGAACCTTTATTGTGCAGGCATTCAAAATACCTTCCGGTTCCATGCTCGAAACCCTGCAGATCGGGGACCAGATCCTGGTGAACAAGTTTATTTACGGGGTAAAGATTCCCTTTACCAACGGCAAAGTGCTGATTCCCTTCAAGGAGCCGGAAAAAGGGGATATTGTGGTGTTCAAGTATCCGGAAGACCCGTCCAAGGATTTCATCAAGCGGGTGGTGGCCGTGGCAGGAGATACCGTGTCCATTGTTGACAAGCAGCTGTATGTGAACGGCAAGCCGGTGGCGGATGAACCCTATGCCCACTATTCCACCCTGCCCACCCATGCCGACAATATGAAGCAGATCGTTGTGCCGGAAGGCAAGCTGTTTGTCATGGGAGACAACAGGGACAACAGTCATGACAGCCGGTTCTGGGGGTTTGTGGACCTGTCGGCCGTCAAAGGCGAGGCGTTTATGATCTACTGGTCCTGGGACAGAGAGGATTTCGGGGTACGGTGGAGCCGGATCGGTGATTTGTTGATATGAAAGCTTTTAGCTTTTAGCTGTTAGCTTTTAGAAATGTGAGATGACACCGTTTTTTAAACTGGATTGGCTGCATGGTACAGCCGTGAGAACCCAATAAAATGTTATCATCGATGATAAGGATGCGCCATGCGATTTACCAAAAAGGATATTCTGGATATCCATTCCCTTGATCCGGAAGAGATCGCTTTTATTCTGGATACGGCCATGGGAATGAAGGAGATCTCCCAGCGCCCCGTGAAAAAGGTGCCCACCCTGCGGGGAAAAACCATTGTGCTTTTTTTTCAGGAACCATCCACCAGGACCAAACTTTCCTTTGAAATTGCCGCCAAACGGCTGTCCGCCGATTCTGTGGCCATTGCCAAAGCCGGTTCTTCCATGGCCAAAGGGGAAACCCTTATCGATACGGTGAAAAATTTGGAATCCATGCGGCCGGATGTGATTGTCATGCGCCATTCCTCATCCGGGGCAGCTGTTCAGGTGGCCCGCCGGGTGGACTGTGCCGTGATCAATGCCGGGGACGGGATCCATGCCCATCCCTCCCAGGCCCTGCTGGACATGATGAGTGTCCGGGAAAACAAAGGCAGGATAGAGGGCCTGAAACTTGCCATGATCGGGGATATTGCCAACTCCCGGGTGGCCAGATCCAATATCATCGGGTTTTCCAAAATGGGGGCTGCCGTGTCAATATGTGCGCCCCGGACCATGATACCTGCCGGCATTACAGCCCTGGGGTGCACGGTGGCGCCCAGCATGGAAGCATGCGTAACAGATGCCGATGTCATCATGATGCTCAGGATTCAAAAAGAACGGCAGAAGGATGTGCTGTTTCCCTCGGAACGGGAATATGCCGGCTGTTTCGGCCTGAACAAAGCCCGGCTGGCCTTGGCCAAAACCGATGTCACTGTCATGCATCCGGGCCCCATGAACCGGGGGGTTGAAATTGCCAGTGATGTGGCGGATGCGGACTGTTCCATGATCCTGGATCAGGTGACCAACGGGGTGGCCCTGCGCATGGCGTTGTACTATCTGGTGGCAGGAGGAAGCAGATATGCAGATACTGATTAAAGGGGCCCGGGTCCTGGATCCGGGAAACATGGATGAAAAAAAGGATATCCTGATAGACGGGGAAAAGATTGCAGCAATACTGGACCCGTCAGAAGCATTGCCCTCCGGGGCGCTGCCCTCTGAAACGAAATCTTCCTGCGCTGCATCTTCCGCAACTGTGACCTCCGGAGCTGTATCTTCCGGAGCGCTGTCTCCCAGAGCCCTGTCATCCGGGGCAGTGTCCGAAGATCCTGCCGATATCCAGGTGATCGATGCCGAAGGGCTGGTATTGGTGCCGGGCCTCATGGATATTCATGTGCACCTGCGGGAACCGGGCCATGAATACAAGGAAACCATTGCTACCGGGGCAGCAGCAGCTGCCAGGGGCGGGTTCACGGCTGTGTGTGCCATGCCCAATACCGTGCCGGTGAATGACAACGCCCAGGTGACCGCCTTTGTTCTGGAAAAGGCCAGACTGGCAAAAGGGGCGCGGGTCTATCCTGTTGGTGCCATTTCAAAAGGTTCTGCCGGCACCAATCTGGCCGAGATCCAGGACATGCAGCAGGCCGGCATCAAAGCGGTGACAGATGACGGCCTGCCCGTGGCAGATGCCCAGCTCATGCGCCGGGCGTTGGAATACTGCACCGGGCTGTCCATCCCGGTGTTTGTCCATGCCGAAGAGATCTCCCTTGTGAATGGCGGGGCCATGAACGAAGGCCCTGCCGCCACCTTCCAGGGCATCAAAGGCATACCCAATGCTGCTGAAGCCGTGATGGTGGCCAGAGATATTCTGCTGTCACAGCTCACCGGGGCCCATGTGCATTTTTGCCACATCAGCTGCAAAGAATCCATCGAGCTCATCCGCCGGGCCAAAGAACAGGGCATACGGGTGACCTGTGAAACCGCCCCCCATTATTTCACCCTGATCGATGAAGATGTCAAAGACTATGATACCCATTTCAAGATGAATCCGCCCCTGCGGTCAAAAAAGGACCGGGAGGCTGTCATCCAGGGCCTGGCAGACGGCACCATCGATGCCATAGCATCCGACCATGCCCCCCACAGCAAAGAGGAAAAAGACCTGGAGTTCGACCAGGCCGCATTCGGGATTGTGGGCCTGGAAACTTCCCTGCCCCTGTCTTTGCAGCTGGTGCACAGCGGTGTGCTGACCCTGGCGGCGCTGATTCGGAAAATGGCCAAAAACCCGGCACAGATTCTGGGTATGAAAAATGATATTATTCCCGGCAGCCGGGCAGACCTGACCCTTATTGACCTGAACGAAACATATACCATCGATCCGGCCCTGTTTGTGTCAAAGAGCCGGAACACCCCGTTTGCCGGCATGGCGGTCCAGGGAAGGGCGGTGTGCACCATGAAGGACGGACAAATTGTTTTCAGTGCAGTAAAGGGCTAAGGCATGGGTGATGGATACAACATACTGGTGGTGGATGATGATGCAGGCATGCGTGAATTTCTGGAGCTGCTGCTGACCAAGGAAAACTACCATGTTTCCACGGCCAGAACCGGGAAACAGGCGGTGAACATGATCCAGAAACATGCCTATGACCTGGTGCTGGCAGATATCCGTCTGGGGGATATCACCGGCCTGGATGTGTTGAAACAGGTGAAAAAACAGCACCCCGACACTGTGGTCATCATGATTTCCGCCTACTCCACCACGGAAATCGCCGTAAAAGCCATGAATGAGGGGGCTTATGATTTTGTTCCCAAGCCCTTTGACAATGATGAGCTGCGCCAGACCATCGCCCGGGCCCTGGCCCTCCAGACCCTGGATCAGGAAAGAGAA
>Ga0102943_1002169_pt1 | contig 11649 bp, 12 predicted proteins | sample SalPonC_black_MG_FD_78174 | JGI IMG/M metagenome (GOLD analysis project Ga0102943, IMG submission 78174) | Salt pond soil microbial communities from South San Francisco under conditions of wetland restoration - Salt Pond MetaG... | ecosystem: Environmental > Aquatic > Marine > Intertidal zone >...
GGACTCGAGCTCGTCGCCGAGCGCGACGTCGATCCTTGGCTCAGGCGCCGCCAGGGCGGCTACGGCCGTGGCCGCCGTCAGGTGATCGAGCAGGACACGGCGCACATCCTGGCGGGCGTGCGCGCCGGCCGCACCACCGGCGCCCCCCTCTCGCTCCAGATCGAGAACCGCGACTGGCGCAACTGGACCGAGATCATGAGTCCCGAGCCGGGCGGCGAGCCGCGCAAGCGAGCGCTCACCGAAGCCCGCCCCGGCCACGCCGACCTGGCCGGCGGAATCAAGTACGGCCACAAGGACCTGCGCGACGTGCTGGAGCGCGCCAGCGCGCGCGAGACCGCGGCCCGCGTCGCCGCCGGCGCGGTCGCGCTGCGGCTGCTGGGCGTCGCCGGCGTGCAGGGGTCCGCCCGCGTCGTGTCGCTGGCGGGAATTCCGTGCGACGGCGGCATGGACTGGGACGCGCTGGACGCGCTGGACGAGAGCCCGCTGCGCACGTTCGACCGCGACGCCGAGGACCGCATCATCGACCGGATCGACGCCGCCAAGCGGGACGGCGACACGCTGGGCGGCATCGTCGAGGCCCGCTTCCGCGGCGTTCCGGTGGGCCTGGGCAGTCACGTGCAGTGGGACCGGAAGCTCGACGGTCGCCTGGCGCAGGCGGCGATGAGCATCCAGGCGATGAAGGGCGTCGAGATCGGCGACGGCTGGCACGCCGCGACGGTCGCGGGCAGCTCGGTTCACGACGCCGTGTACGCGAACGACGGCGGCATCTACCGCGAGACGAACCGCGCGGGAGGCCTGGAAGGCGGCATCACCACGGGAGAGGAGCTCGTCGTGCGGGCCGCGATGAAGCCGATCGCGACGCTGATGAAGCCGCTGCCGACGATCGACGTCGCGACCGGGAAGCCGGCCGACGCCGCGCGCGAGCGGAGCGACACGACCGCGGTGCCGGCCGCCTCGATCGTGGTGCTCGCGATGACGTCGCTGGTCGTCGCCGACGCGCTGCTCGAAAAGTTCGGCGCCGACACCGTTCGGGAGATCCGCGAGCGGGTCACGGCCCACCGGGCGTACGTGGCGGACTACTGAGCACCGTGAGCCGCGCCCGCCGCCACAAGCGCCACCTGCCCAGCGAACGGCCCGTGACCTGGGTCGCGCTGGCCGGCTTCATGGGCACCGGCAAGAGCCGCATCGGCTGGGAGCTGTCCCGTCGCCTGAGCCTCACCTTCATCGATACCGACCGCGTGATCGAGCGGGTCACCTGCCTGAAGATCCCCGAGATCATGGAGCTGTACGGCGAGTCGGTGTTCCGAGACTACGAGACCGAGGTCGTCCGCCGCTGCCTGCGGCTGGACGAGGTGGTCGTCAGCACCGGCGGCGGCACGGTGCTGCGCGAGGAGAACCGTCGGCTGCTGCGTAGCCGGGGCCCGGTCGTCGTGCTCGAGGCCAGCCCGGAGACGATCTACCGGCGCACGCGGCGCCACAAGCGCCCGCTGCTCGAGATCGGCGATCCCACCGAGCGGATTCGCCAGCTCCTGGGCGAGCGGGCCCACGCGTACGAGGACGTCGCGTCGATCAAGGTTTCCGGCGACGACCGCGTCTCGACCGAGGTGGTCGAGGAGATCGTCACGGAGCTCGGCCGGTGGGCGGAGCGGCATCCCCGGCTGGCCCGCCTCCGTGGAGCGGACCTGTCCCCCGCCCCGCTCCCAGGAAACGCCCAGCAGGGGGAGACATCGTGACGACCACGGTCGAGGTCGCCGTGCGGCCGCCGTACCCGGTCCGGATCGGCCCCGGCGTGCTGGCCGAAGCGGCCGAGCATCTGCCCGGCCGCCGCGTCGCGCTCGTCAGCGACACCCACGTGGCCCCCCTGTACGCGGACGCCACCGAAGAGCGCCTGGTCGCCGAGGGACGCACCGTGCTGCGGCTGGTCGTTCCCGCCGGCGAGCGGAGCAAGTCGGTCTCCGTCTGGGACGATCTGCTCCGCGCCTTGGCTCGCGCCGGCTTCGGTCGCGACGACGCCGTGCTGGCGCTCGGGGGCGGCGTCGTCGGCGATCTCGCGGGATTCGTGGCCGCCTCGTACGCCCGGGGGATCGCGGTGGTCCAGGCGCCCACCAGCCTGCTGGCGATGGCCGACGCGGCGATCGGCGGCAAGACCGGCGTGAACCTGCCCGAAGGGAAGAACCTGGTGGGCGCCTTCTGGCAGCCGCGCGCGGTGCTGATGGACGTCTCCACGCTCCGGACGCTCCCCCCCGAGGTCTTCCTTCACGGCGCGGTCGAGGTGTTCAAGCACGGCCTGCTGGCCGATCCGGAGCTGGCCGCCGCCGTGCTGGACGGTCGCCTGGCGCAGGACGGCGATCCGGCCGAGCTGACGCGCTGGGTCGCCGCCTCCGCGCGCGTGAAGGCGGACGTCGTCGGTCGCGACGAGCGGGAGGAGGGCGAGGCGCGGGCCACGCTGAACCTGGGTCACACGGTGGCCCACGCGCTCGAGGCGGTCACGGCGCACGCCCTGACGCACGGCGAGGCGGTCGCCTGGGGCCTGCTGTACGCGGCGCACCTGTCGCGCCTGGACGCCGACGCGCGCGGCCGCGGCGGCAGCGACTGGACCGAGCTGGCGCGCCGCCTCGTCGCGACCGTCCGGCCGACGCCGCCCCCGGAGCTCGCGTGGGCGGAGCTGGAGCCGTACCTCGGCCTGGACAAGAAGAACCGCGCTGGACGCCGCCGCTGGGTGGTGGCCCACGCACCGGGCGAGGCGCGCCTGGCGACCGACGTTCCGGCCGCGTCCGAACGCGCCGCGTGGGCGGCGTTCGTGGACGACGTGACGACGTTCCGTGCCCGGCTCGGCGCGGACGCTACGCTGCATGGCGAAAGGGGCGACGCGTGAAGATCCTCGTTCTGAACGGACCGAACCTGAACCTGTTGGGCGCACGCCAGCCGGACGTGTACGGCACGACCACGCTTCCAGAGCTGGACGGTCTGTGCCGTGACTGGGGCGCGGCGGTCGAGGCCGTCGTGGAGTGCCGCCAGTCGAACCACGAGGGCGACCTGATCGCCTGGATCCAGGAGGCGGAGCGGGAGGGCGCGGTGGGCATCGTGCTGAACGCCGGCGGCTACACGCACACCTCCGTCGCGCTGCGCGACGCGGTGGCGTCCGTGCCGACGCCGGTGATCGAGGTGCACCTCTCGAACGTGCACGCGCGCGAGTCGTTCCGGAGCACCAGCCTGCTGGCGCCGGTGTGCGCCGGCACGGTGTCGGGCTTGGGACCGCTCGGCTACCGCGCCGCGATCGAGGCGCTGGCCCGCGCCTGACGAGCGGCCGAACTCGGCGTGCGACGCGCCGCGGCCGCGTGCCGGTCAGCCTCGCAGGAACGCTTCGTGCGCTTCGGCCAGCGGCGGCAGGTCGTGCAGCGACGCGAGTCCGAACTCGATCAGGAACCGGTCGGTCGTGCCGTAGAGCAGGGGGCGGCCGACGACGTCCTCGCGGCCCACGACCTTGACGAGCTCGCGCTCCTGCAGCGTGTCCAGCGTCGAGACGCACGACGCCCCGCGGGCGGCCTCGAGCTCGCCGCGGGTGATCGGCTGGTGGTACGCCACGAGCGCGAGCGTCTCGATCGCGGCGTTGGACAGCTGCGGTAGCGGCGTGGGGGCCAGGAACGCGTGCAGGTCGGGGACCACGGCGGGATGCACGACGAGGCGGTAGCCACCGGCGACGGCTTCGATCTGAAGGCCGAGATCGGCCTGGTCCAGGGTCCGTTGCAGCTCGTGCGTGGCCTCCTCGACCGCGTCGGGCGCGATGCTCAGCGCACGGGCCAGGTCGGGAGCGCTCACCGGACGACCGGCAGCCAGCAACGCCGCGCACAGACGGGAACGCACGCTCACGGCGGCACGATACCGCTTCGGGCAGGATGCGTTCGGGACGGACGCCGTCGGAAAGGACGCGTTCCGGCGCGACGCGTCGGGGGTGGCGCGTCAGGCGTGGGGCGTCAGGGGTAGCGCAGCTTGGCACCCGCGACGGCGACGGCGCCCGCCTCGCGGCCTTCGACCTCGATCTCGACGAGGTCGGCCGCCAACGGCCGGAAGCCGATCAGCCGAATCTCGAGGCCGTGGCCGCCCGGCAGCGGCGGGGCCGCGTCGGGCAGTCCCTCGCCGCGGCTCCACCGCTCCGCGAGCACGGCGTCGACGAGCACCACGCCGGCCTCCGCGGCCGCTCGCGCCCGCTGGGAGCGCTGCTGGTACTCGGCTCCCTGCAGCTGCAGCAGCGCCACGGTGAGCGCGGCGGTGGCGATCGCGAGCAGCGCGATCCCGCCGATCAGCACCGCCACCAGGATCATGCCGCGGCGCTCGCTTCTCACGGCGTCTCCCCCTCGGCGGGCGCGGTGGGCACGGCCGCCGTGGGTAGCGGGGACGTGCTCAGCATGCCCGATCGCGTGGTCCCGGCCCAGCCACGCGCCGGCCGACCCTCGGCGAAGCGGATCTCGACCTCCAGCGCCGCGACGGCGACGCCGGGCGCCAGCTGCGAACGTGTCAGCGTCGCGCCGTCGGGAGCCCGCCCCGCCGTCACGTGCAGCCCCGTCACCCCCAGCAGCCACGGCTGCCGCACCCCGTAGTCCGGCTCGCGGTAGAGGCTGGGGCGGCCCCGGCCGTCGACGGCGGCGAAGAACGTGGCCTCGACGAGCAGCGGCTCGGCCCGGTACGCCTCCGCCAGGTAGCGGACGACGATCCGGTCGCCGCCCTCCCCCGCCGGATCGCGCTCCACGGCCAGGCTGTCCGCAGCGACGCCTCGTCCGGCAAGCTCGATCTCGGCGACCAGCAGGCTCGTCGCGAGCAGCCGCAGCTGGGCGGCCTCGGACGCTCGTCCGACGCGTTCCGCGACCGACGCGCCCCCCGCCAGCGTCGAGCCCAGCAGGACGGCCAGCAGCGCCGCCAGCGCCAAGGCGACGAGCAGCTCCAGCAAGGAGAACCCCTGGATCGCGTTCGGTCCCGCGCCCCGCGACCGTGCGCGGCTGGAGCGGAGGGCGCGCCCGGAGCGTCGGGCCTGGGCCGAGCCGCGCCCACTCACGGCGCCACGCTCCAGACCTCCACCGCCGGCCCCAGCTCGCCGCCGACCCACGCCCGGATGCGTGAACGCACGATGCCACCGCCGTCGCACGCCACGACCCCGCCCTCGACCCGGCAGCGAAGCGCGTCGGCGCGGCAGGCCCCCGGCTGGGCGGAAGCGTCGTGCGTGGCGTCGGGGCGGATGGGACAGACGGGCAGCGCCTCGATCCGGGGACCCGCGGCGAGCAGGTACGGACCCAGGGCGGCCACGCGCGCCGATGTCGCGGCGGCGGCGGCCTGGAGGCGCGCCGCGCCGATGAGCAGCCCCGACGCCGCCGTCGACAGCACGGCCAGCAGGGCGATGGCGACGAGCACCTCGACCAGGGTCATGCCGCGCGGCCCGGACTCGGGCGCCCTCACGGGGCCGCCTCGAGCCGGAGCCGGCCGGTGCTGGCCACGACGACGTCCCAGGCCGATCGGCGGTCCTCGAACCGGACGCGGCCGCCGAAGACGCCGCCCCCGCTGCACGCCCGGCCGGTGCCGTCCGGAAGCCAGGCGACGCCGTCACGGAGCCGTCGCGTCACCGCCACCGGAGGCACCGGCGCGAACAGGTCGCGCGGATCGCCGCCGCAGCCGGCGTCGCCGTGACGCACCAGGAAGGCGTGCCGGTCGGGATCCCAGCGGACCGACGCGGGGGTTCCCGCCAGCGCGGCGATGCGGGCGCCCTGTACGGTCTGGAGGTAGCCACGTGCGGTCCGGCGCGCCGCGGAGGGCGTCCAGGCCGCCCACACGAGAGCGAGCACGATGGCCAGCACCGCCAGCACGACGATCGTCTCGAGGAGGGTCGTTCCGGGGCGGGTGCGCATGCCCGCACGCTAGGCGACGCCGGCCCGCGGCGTGACGGCCGGAGGGCCACGCGCCGGTGCGCGCACGTCCGGTGCCGACGCGCCACGGGACGGCTGCGGCGCCCGGCTCAGACGAAGCCGAAGCGGTCGGCCTCGCGCACCGCGCTGACGCGGTCGCGCACGTCCAGCTTCCGGTAGAGCGAGGCGACGTGGTCCTTCACCGTCTCCGGCCCGATCCCCAGCCGCTGCGCGATCTCGCGGTTCGTCAGCCCATCGGCCAGGAGCGCGAGCACCTCCCGCTCGCGGCGCGTCAGCTCGGGCAGCGCGACCCTCGGCATCCAGTCGCGGCCGGGCTCCGCCGCGATGCGCTCCAGGCTCTCCGCCAGGCGCCTGGGGTCGGTCTCCTTGGAGAGGTACGCGGTCGCGCCGGCGGCTGCGGCGGCCGACACCAGCGCCGGCTCGTCGAACGTCGTGAGCATCACCACGCTGGGCGCGCCGTCGAGGGCGCAGAGCGCCTGGCACGCCTCGATCCCGTCCATCTCCGGCATGCGCACGTCCAGCACCACCAGCTCGGGCCGGTGCGTCCGCGCCAGCTCGACGGCGTGCCGGCCGTTCTCGGCCTCCGCCACGATCTCGAATCCACGCGCCCGCAGGGCGTGCGCCAGGCCCACCCGGAACAGCGGGTGGTCGTCGGCGATCAGGACGCGGATCATGCGGACCCCTTCCGTCCCAGGTAAGCCAGCAGCACCGTGCCGCCCGGCCCCTGGGACTCGGCGACCAGGCGGCCGCCGTGCGCCTCGAGGATGCTACGCGCGACGTACAGGCCCAGGCCGCCGCTGCCGACACGGTAGCGCTGACCGGCGATCACCGCCGGCTGGTCGTTGAACGGCCGCGCCAGCTCCTCGAGCGGCGCGGGCAGTCCAGGCCCGTCGTCCGCGACGCGGACCAGGCCGGGCCGGATCTCGACCCGCACGGACGAGGACGCGTACCGCACGGCGTTGCCCAGCAGGTTGCCCACGGCGCGCCCCATCAGCTCCGGATCGACGCGCGCTTCGGCGTCGCCGTCCACCTCGATGCGCACGCCCCGCTCGACGGCCATGTCGCGCAGGCGCCCCAGCTCCGCCTCGACCAGGTCCCGGACGCGGACGTCCGTCGACTTCGGCACGACCTCGCCCTGCTCGAAGCGGTGCGCGTCGACGAGCTGCTGCACCAGGGCGCGCAACGCGTCCGTCTCGCCGGCCGCCTGCGTGAGCAGCGCCTGGACGTCGGTCTCGCTCAGCCCGGCACGCTCGTCGCGCAGCAGCCGCAGGGCGTTGCCCTGTGCCAGCAGCGGCGTCTTCATGTCGTGCATCAGCGTCGCGCTGAAGGTGCTGCGGCGGCGCTGCTCGGTCTGGACCTGCGCCAGCAGGCGGTTGATCGCGTTGCGGAGCGAGGTGATCTCGGGCGGGTCGTCCTCCGCGACCGGGAGGCGCGCCAGGCCCAGCCGCCGCGAGGTGCGGGGCAGCGCGTCCGCGTCGCGCATCACGCGGGTCAGGGGGGCCAGCAAGACCCGCGCCAGCACCCCGCCGATCGTGACCGACAGCATCACGATCGCGACCAGCCAGCCGATCAGGCCGGCCGTGACGCGCGGCGCCAGGCCGCCCAGGTCGCGCACGGCGGGCAGGAACACCAGCCCCGCCATCACCAGGTTGGGCAGCAGCGACAGCAGGGCGATCACCAGGCCCAGCTGCGCCCGCAGGGACGGCCTGAACCGGCGTCGACCCAGCGCCATCGCCGGGCGCCCTACCCTTCGCTGGACAGCACCGCCAGGAACGCCTCCTGCGGCACCTCGACATTGCCCAGCTGCTTCATCCGGGCCTTGCCCTTCTTCTGCTTCTCGAGCAGCTTCTTCTTGCGGGTGATGTCGCCGCCGTAGCACTTGGCGGTCACGTCCTTGCGGAACGCCCGCACCGTGGCGCGCGCCAGGATCTTGCCGCCGATCGCGGCCTGGACCGGCACGGAGAACATCTGCCGGGGGATGACGTCCGCCATCTTGTCGACGATCTTGCGGCCCACCTCGTACGCCTTGTCGCGGTGCGCGATGAACGACAGCGCGTCGACCGGCTCCTCGTTCACCAGCACGTCGATCTTGACCAGCTCGCCGGCGCGGTAGCCGGCCGGCTCGTAGTCCATGCTGGCGTAGCCCTTGGTGAGGCTCTTGAGGCGGTCGTGGAAGTCGTACAGGATCTCGCCGAACGGAACGTCGTAGCGGAGCTCGACGCGGCGGCCGTGGTAGACCATGTCCTTCATCTCGCCGCGCTTCTCCTGGATCAGCTGCATCGCGTTGCCGACGTACTCCTCGGGCACGTACACCGACAGGCGCACCCACGGCTCGCGGGTCGTCTCGATCTCGGTGGGCGGCGGCAGCATCGAGGGGTTCTGCACCAGCCGCGTCTCGCCGTCGGTGGTCTGGATCTCGTACACCACGGCCGGGGCGGTCGCGATCAGCGACAGGTCGTACTCGCGTTCCAGCCGCGCCTGCACGATGTCGGCGTGCAGTAGGCCGAGGTAGCCGCAGCGGAAGCCGAACCCCAGCGCCTCGCTGGTCTCCGGCTCGAACGTGAACGCCGCGTCGTTCAGGCTGAGCTTCTCGAGCGCCTCGCGCAGCTTGGGGTAGTCCTCGTTGTCGGTCGGGTACAGCCCGCTGAACACGACGGGGCGGGCCGGCTTGAACCCGGGCACGGGCCGGTCTGTGGGGCGCGCGACCGAGGTGATCGTGTCGCCGATCTGGGTGTCGCCGATGTCCTTGATGCCGCCGGTGAGCCAGCCGACCTCGCCGGCGGACAGCGTTTCGCTCACGGTCGGCTCGGGCTTGAAGAAGCCGACCTTGTCGACCTCGAACGCCTTCCCGGTCGAGACGATCTTGACGCGGTCGCCCGACCTGACCGTTCCGTCCAGCACGCGGATGAACGTCACGACGCCCTGGTACGCGTCGTACACGGCGTCGAAGATCAGGCAGCGGAGCGGCGCGTCGGTCTCCTGCTCCGGTCCCGGCAGGTGCTCGACGATCCCTTCGAGGATCGCCGCGACGTTGTCGCCCGTCTTGGCGGAGACGGCGACCGCGTGGTCGCCGGGCACGCCGACGACCTCCTCGAGCTCTTCGATGGCGGCGGCGACGTCGGCGTTCGGAAGGTCGATCTTGTTCACGACCGGGAGGATCTCGAGGCCGTTCTCGATGGCGAGGAACGCGTTCTGGATCGTCTGCGCCTCGACCCCCTGGCTGGCGTCGATGACGAGGAGCACCCCTTCGCAGGCGCGCAGCGCGCGGCTGACTTCGTAGTTGAAGTCCACGTGACCGGGGGTGTCGATCAGGTTGAACAGGTACGTCTCGCCGTCGTTCGCGGTGTAGTACAGCCGCATGGCGGTGGCTTTGATGGTGATCCCGCGCTCGCGCTCCAAGTCGAGGGTGTCCAGCATCTGGTCGCGGCGGCCGCGCTCGTCGACGCTCTGGGTGAGTTCCAGAATCCGGTCGGCGAGCGTGGACTTGCCGTGATCCACGTGCGCGATGATCGAGAAGTTGCGGATCTTCATCCCGGTCATCATACATGCGGCGCCTCGGGGCGCCGGACGCCGTGAACGCCGTTCGGGACGCGACTCGTGACGCGCGCCCGTCCCTTCGTCGCGGCGCGGGGTCGCGGCGCGTCAGTCGCCGCGTCGAGCGGCGAAGAACCGCTCGAGCCGGCGGCCCGCTTCCCGGGCCAGCACGCCGCCGCGGCGTTCGGGCACGCGCTTCCACGGGCCGGCTCCGAGGTCCACGACGCTTCCGAAGGCGCCGTCCCGCCGGTTCGCGGCGCCCCACACGACGCGGCTCAGCTGGCTCTGCAGCATCGCCCCGGCGCACATGGGGCACGGCTCCAGGGTGACGTAGAGGGTGGCGCCCGCCAGCCGCCAGTCGCCCTCCCGCGCGGCCGCGTCCCGCATCGCCTCGATCTCGGCGTGCGCGGAGGGGTCGGCGGCGGACTCGCGCAGGTTCCTTCCCTCGCCCACGACGATCCCGTCGCGCACCACCACCGCGCCGACGGGAAGCTCCCCCGCTGCGGCCGCCTCGTCCGCGAGCGCCAGCGCGCGACGCATCCACGGCCGGTCGGGATCGGCTGCGGCCTCGTCCAGACCAGCCGTCACGGCCGTGCCCTCGATCCACGCCACCTCGTCGCCGCGGGCCAGCAACCCGATGGCGTGACGGTCCTCGCGCGGGACCTTCGCGTCCGTCAGGACGTCGGACACCTTCCTGCTGCCGCCGGGAAGCCGGATCCGGTCGCCGGGACGGGGCGCCCGGAGCGTCCACGGTCCTTCGTCCAGCAGGCTGGCGGGAAGCCCGGCGGGGAGCTCGTCCGCGCTGCGGATCGTCCGCTCCGTCACCGCGGATCCGGACGGCCCGCCGCGCCGAGCCTCGCTGGGCACGACGTCCACCCGTTCTGGAAGGATGCGGACCCGCACGCCGCCGGGCAGGTCGCGCCGCGTCGACCCCCGGCCGCGGACCGCCTCGACCAGAGCGTCGAGGTGCAGGCTGTCCGCCTCGCCGCCGGCCGACCGGATCAGCCGCGCCAGCGCCTCGCGCTGCAGCGCGGCGGGCGCCCCCGCCAGCGCGCCTCGGGCCAGCGGACCGTCCCCGAAGCGTCGCCGGGCCTCGTCCGCGAGCACGTCGGCCTGTTCTCTCTGCAGGTGGCCGAAGCGGGCCAGCCGCGCGACCGCTCCGGGCCGGCGCCGCTCGAGCCGCGGCAGCACCTGATGGCGGAGCCACGCGCGGTCGCGAGCCATGTCGCGGTTCGAGAGGTCCTCGCGCCAGTCCTGTCCCAGACCGTCGAGCCAGCCGCGCAGGTCGTCCTTCGACAGCTCCAGCAGCGGCCGGACGACGCGGCCGTGCCGCGGCTCGATGCCGCGCGGGTGCGCGCTGCCCCTGAGCAGCTGCAGCAGCACCGACTCGGCCTGGTCGCTGCGGGTGTGGGCGGTCGCGACGACGTCGCACGCCCGCTCGCGGGCGATGCGGGTCAGGAACGCGTAGCGCACGGTGCGTCCGACCTCCTCGACGTTGCGGCGCTCGCGGCTGGCGATCGACCCGACCGGCGCCGAGCCCAGCACGCACGGAACGTCCAGCCGACCGCAGGTGGCCGACACCCAGGCCGCGTCCTCCGAGGCGTCGTCCCGGAGCCCGTGATCGAGGTGCGCGACGACCAGCTCCAGGTCGGGAGCGCCGCTCAGCGCACGCAGCAGCGCGACGGAGTCGCTGCCGCCCGAGACGGCGAGCAGCACGCGCCTCGCCTCGGGGGCGAGGCGACGCAGCGCCGCGCGGACGCTCTGCTCCATGGGGACGGGCGGGGCCACCCGTCCAGTATCGCAGCCCTCGGCGCGGACGTCCCGCGGCGCGCACGGCGCCGGGCCCGCACGGACCGCGTCGGACCGGCCCGTGAAGGGGAACGCCGCGGCCTGCGCCGGTATGGTGGGGCATGACCGTCACCGTGATCGTGCTCGATTCCGTCGGCTTGGGCGCTCTTCCCGACGCGGACGCGTTCGGAGACGCCGGAGCGCACACGCTCGACCACACCGTACGGGCCAGCGACGTCTCGCTCCCGAACCTGGCGGCGATGGGCCTGGGCAACGTGCCGGGCGTCACGGCGCTTCCGGCCGCCGCCGCCCTGACCGGAGCGTTCGGGCGGATGATCGAGCGCTCGCCCGGCAAGGACACCACGACCGGCCACTGGGAGTTCATGGGCGTGGTGCTCGATCAGCCGTTCCGGAC
>Ga0102943_1002170_pt1 | contig 11646 bp, 11 predicted proteins | sample SalPonC_black_MG_FD_78174 | JGI IMG/M metagenome (GOLD analysis project Ga0102943, IMG submission 78174) | Salt pond soil microbial communities from South San Francisco under conditions of wetland restoration - Salt Pond MetaG... | ecosystem: Environmental > Aquatic > Marine > Intertidal zone >...
AATGCCATTGGGCAGGACCAGGATCATCCCACAGCCTGTGACCGGTGTGCAGCCGCCCTGCAGCAGATTCTGTAACAAAGGACTGTTGTGGGGAAAAAAGAACTCATGCGCCTGATTGCTGTGACCAGTGCAATTGTACTGGTTGATCAGGCCACCAAAAAATGGATTGTGATGCACCTGGCCGTGCACGAATACATTGTGGTGATTGACAATTTTTTTCATATCACCCATGTGCTGAATCCAGGCGGTGCATTCGGCTTTTTTGCCACCCAGTCACACCTGGTGCGGAAAATTGTTTTTCTTTTTTTATCATCTGTGGTGGCCCTGTTCATCTGCTGGTTCTACACCCGGGTTGCCAGAACCCATATTGTGCTGTCCTATGCTCTGGCCCTGATTTTTTCCGGTGCTGTGGGCAATCTTGTGGACCGGTTCCGGTACGGGCATGTGGTGGATTTTTTAGATTTTTATGTGGGCACCGCCCACTGGCCGGCCTTTAATGTGGCAGATGCGGCCATCAGTGTGGGCATGGCTGTCCTTATATATCATGTGGTATTCAAAAAAATACCCGATTTTTAAATCAGAGGTAATATGCATCCCATCCTGTTTAATTTCGGCAGCTTCAGTCTCTATACATATGGGCTGTTTCTTGCCCTGGGGTTTATGGCAGCTGTCTGGTTTTCCAAGCGCAATGCCCGGTTTTATGACATCAAACCCGATGACATTTCCGATCTTTTTTTTGTGGTCCTGGTGTGCGGTCTTCTGGGAGCCCGGCTGCTGTACGTGGTCATCAATTTTGAAGAGTTTCAATCCAATCTTCTGGACATAGTCAAGATCTGGAAAGGGGGACTGGTTTTTTTCGGGGGTTTTATCGGTGGTGTGGCCGGATCCGTGGTGATGCTCAGAATAAAAAAAATGGCCTTTTTCAGAACCGCGGACAGTATCTCCCCTGGTGTGGCACTGGGGCATGCCATCGGCAGGCTGGGCTGTCTTTTTGCCGGATGCTGCTACGGCCGGCAGTGTGATCTTCCCTTTGCTGTTAAATTCACCCATCCTGACAGCCTGGCACCTTTGCATATGTATCTGCATCCCACCCAGATATATATGGCGGCATCCAACCTGGTTCTGTTTTTTGTTCTGGTGTGGATCCAGAAACACAAACGCTTCCATGGCATGGTGTTTTTAAGCTATGTTATGCTGTATTGTGTTTTCCGGTTCACCATTGAATTTTTCCGGGGGGATTTCCGGGGCGGTTTTTTCTTTGATTTTTTTTCCATGTCCCAGGGCATCGGGGCGGTGGTTTTTTTCATCACCCTTGCGGTGATGGTAAAACTGGCCAGATCTTCCCATGCCGACCGTTAAACACACGGGCCTGGAAAAATGGATGGCCCAACACGCAGATACCCCGCTGCCCGGGTGCATACTGCTGGCAGGTGATGATTTTCTGGTGCAGGAAGGGTTTAAACAGTTAAAAGCTTTTCTCCTTGAAAAAGAACCTGGCGGGAGCAATCTGGACGTTCTGAACGGCCGGTCCACCCCCATGGGAGATATCATTGAACAGGTTACTACTTTTTCTTTTTTTCCGGGCAAAAAAATCATTGCCGTGAAACAGTGTCCTGTTTTTTCAACCAAAGCCGGTCCCGGGGAAATTTTGTATTCTGAAAATGATCTTTCCCGGCTGGCAGACCTTGTACAAAAAGGTATACCAGAGGAAAATTTTCTGGTGATGACCACATCTTTTCTGGACCGGCGCAGAAAAATATATAAAATACTGGACACCTCAGGACTGATCATCGACTGCACTGTGGCCCAGGGTGTCAGAAAAGCGGATCTGGATGACCAGCGGTCAGTGCTCCAGAATATCGCTCACAAAGTTTTACACCAATCCGGCAAGACCATGGATCAGGCTGCTTTTTCAACACTGGCTGATCTGACCGGATTTAATCCTGGATTGTTTGCCAAAAACCTTGAAAAACTTGTGGCCTATTCAGGAAACCGCCCGGCTGTTCTGCAGGCAGATGTGCAGGCCGTCATCCACCGGGACAAAAAAGATCCCATTTTCAGTCTCACCAATGCGTTGATGGAAAAAAATGCGGGTCAGGCCCTGTTTTATCTGTCCTCTCTTTTGACGGAGGGATATCACCCCCTGCAGATCCTCAAATCGTTTGAAAACATGGTAAGACGGCTGGTTCTGGTAAAAGCTTTTGCTGATGATTTTTTTGCGGCCCATCCGGAGATCCGGCCGGACCGGATGAATTTTAATACCTTTAAACAAAAGATCATGCCTGCAGTGATTGCCCATGACAATGCTGTAACAAAACAGATAAAAGCGCACCAGAAAATGCTGACCGGCCAGCTGTCTTCTGCCGGGAAAAAACAGGGAAAAAAAATCACAATCCCACCGGACCTTTTGCTTGCTCCCAATCCCCAAAGCCCGTATCCTGTATTCCAGAATTTTGACAAATCAGTGCGATTTTCCTTAAATGAACTGTGCTGTGCCCTCATTGCCCTGGGGGATCTGGATTTTGCCTTGAAATCTTCGTCCATGGAAGCAAAGGTGGGCATTGAAAACTTTGTGATCATATTTTGTAAAAAAGGAGGCTGGCACCATGCAGCGCAAAACCAAAATAATTGCCACCATTTCTAACCTCAACTGTTCCAGCCAGTTCATTGCAGGCCTTTATCAGGCCGGCATGAATGTGGTCCGGCTCAACACAGCACACATGACCCATGAAGATGCCCTGACAGTGGTAAAAAACACCCGGGCTGTGTCTGACAAAATCGGCATCCTGGTGGATACCAAGGGTCCGGAAATCCGCACTTGTGATGCAACAGGTCCTCTGGGCGTGCAGCATGGGGATTATATCCGCATCAAAGGAGATCCGGACGGTATCTCCCATGATGATATCATCTATGTCTCCCACAAAGATTTTGTCAATGATGTACCCATGGGCAGTTCTGTACTCATTGATGACGGTACGGTGGCCCTGGCCGTGATGCACAAAGATGACCAGTACCTGGTCTGCCATGTGGAAAATGACGGGGTGATCCATGCCAGAAAAAGCGTGAATATCCCGTCCGTTCATGTGAAACTGCCGGCATTGAGCGAAAAAGACAAAGGATTTATCGCATTTGCCGCTGACAACAACCTGGATTTTATTGCCCATTCTTTTGTGCGGAACAAAGAAGATGTGATCGCGGTCCAGGACATACTGGACCAGAAAAAATCTTCCATCAAGATCATTGCCAAAATTGAGAACAGCCAGGGGGTGGACAATATAAAAGAGATTCTGGAACATGCCTACGGGGTTATGATTGCCAGGGGAGATCTGGCCGTGGAAATTCCCACTGAAAAAATTCCCTTGATCCAGAAAAAGATCATCACCGCCTGCATGGAACGCCGGCGGCCGGTGATCGTGGCCACCCAGATGCTGCATTCCATGATCAATTCCCCCAGACCTACCCGGGCGGAGGTGTCAGATGTGGCCAATGCCTGTCTGGACCATACCGATGCCCTGATGCTGTCCGGAGAAACCGCCAGCGGCAAATACCCGGAAGTCGCGGTGCGGACCATGGCCAAAATCGCCAGGGAAGTGGAAACCAACCTGAGCAGCTTTATCAACATTCCCTATTCTTCGGAAAAAAAAGTCACTGCCTATCTGGCCAAGGCAGCAGTGAAAGCGGCCCTGCGGCTGAATACCAAAGCCATTGTGGCAGATTCTCTGACAGGGGGCACCATCCTGGCCCTGGCTGCCTACCGGGGGGACAACCCCATTTATGCCCAGGTATATGACAAACGGGTGATGCGGCAGCTGTCTTTGTCCTTCGGGGTCTCAGCTGATTATATTCCCATGAATGCCGGATCCATGGAAACCCTGAAACTGTCCATCTGCCGGTTGCTGGATGAAAAAAAACTGGCAGATGACTCTTTGATCATTGTGCTGGCCGGCAGTTTCGGGCCCACCCACGGGGCATCTTTTATTGAAATCGCCCCTGCCGGTACCATGAAGGAAAAGTGTGTGATTGTCTGATCGGCCAATGACCGGAACGCGGGGCATGCCGTAATTACTGCAGATAAAGTCTTCTCAGGTTTTGTCAGGTCTTGGGTGGCCAGTCTTGCGGCTTGTGCTGCTGCAAGACATGTATTGTGACATGTCCTGCATGTATCAGGGTCAACGCAGGTAACCGTAGACCCCTGCCGTGGGTCAAGATCCGGGTTGCGGGGAGGTGCAAGAAGTCTGAAACAGCTCTTCCGCCCTGTAGGAACTTCTCACAAACGGGCCGGCAGCCACTTTGGTGAATCCGATTTTTCTGGCGGTCTCTGCCAGCCGGGTGAATGCTTCAGGCGGATAATACTTTTCCACGGGCAGGTGGTTTCTGGTGGGCTGCAGATACTGGCCCATGGTCAGCATGTCGCAGCCGTGGTCATGCAGGTCCTGCATGGTCTGTTCCAGCTGGGATACGGTTTCCCCCAGCCCCACCATGAGGCCGGATTTGGCCGGCATAACAGGATTCAGTTTTTTCACGTTGCTGATCAGATCCAGAGAGCGCTGGTAAACCGCCTCGGGCCGGACCAGGGGATACAGGTCTGCCACGGTTTCCATATTGTGGTTGATGACATCAGGCTGTGCATCCATCACGGTTTTCAAGGCAGTAATGTCTCCTTTGAAATCAGGTATCAGCACTTCCACCCGGATGGACTGCCCCATATCTTTTCCCAGTTTTTTAATGGCCTGGATCACGGCGGCAAAATGGGCGGCCCCGCCGTCAGGCAGATCATCTCTGGTGACAGAAGTCACCACCACGTAATGCAGCTTAAGTTCCCGGACTGTTTGGGCTACCCGGTCCGGTTCCTGAAGGTCCACAACCAGGGGAGGGCGGGCCGTGATATTGCAGAACCGGCAGTGCCGTGTACACTGGTCTCCTAAAATCATAAAGGTGGCAGTGTCTTTGGAAAAGCATTCAAACATATTGGGGCAGCTGGCTTCCTGGCAGACCGTGTGCAGCTTTGCCCCGGCCAGCAGCCGGGTGACTTTTGCATATTCTCCGCCCCTGGGCAGGCGTTTTTTCAGCCAGGCAGGCTTGCCGGTGCCGGCAGTATGGTTACGCATGGGTTGCTTCCCTGATCAGTTGAAAATTAAACACATGGCAAAAATACGTTACAAACTTTTTTTTCACTGCATCCATGGAAACACAGATATCTTTTTTTCGGGATATCTGCAGTTCCTGTTCCAAAGATGTCATGGACAGCCGGGAAAGACCGCAGGGGTTGATCCAGGAAAACGGCGTCAAATCCAAAGATACATTCAGGGCCAGTCCATGGATACTGATACCGTGCCTGATGGACAATCCCACAGATCCGATTTTTCTGGATCCTTTCCACATGCCCCGGTTGCGCGGATCCCGGCTGATGGACACCCCGAAATCCTGTGCAGTTCTGCCCATGATCTCTTCGAGCCCATGTACGAAATCCGCCACCCCGATGCAGGCCCGATCCAGGTCCACCACCGGATACAGCACTGCCTGGCCCGGTCCATGATAGGTGATATTGCCGCCTCTGTCCGTCTGCACCATCTCAATGCCCTGTTGTTCCAGAAAATGATCCGGTTTCATCAGGTTTTCCTTACCGCCCCGTCTGCCAAAGGTGAACACCGGGGGATGCTGGACAAAAAACAGATGATCCGGCAAAGAACGGTTCTGTATTTTTGCAGAGCGCGTATCAACCTGCAGATCCAGGGCGCGCCGGTATTCCAGGACCTGCAGGTCCTGGAATACACAGGTGCGCAATCTGGGTCTTATCCTCTCAGGCATGGCTTTCTGGCGGCACTGACTTCATCAAGCCGGGTCACCTTGGGCAGAAGCGGTGCCCGGGTGAGTTTTTCAGGCGCGGATTCCGCTTCCCTGGCAATGGCTTTCACTGCATTGATGAACTGGTCAATGTCATCTTTGGATTCGGTTTCCGTAGGTTCCACCATAAAAGCGCCTTCCACCACCAGGGGGAAATACACGGTGGGGGGATGAAATCCGTAATCCAGCAGCCGTTTGGCCATATCCATGGTGGTGATGTGATAGGGTTTCTGTCTGGCATCATTGAATACACATTCATGCATGCAGGGCCGGTCATAGGGCAGGTTCAGGGTGTCTTTGAGACTGTCTTTGATATAATTGGCGTTGAGCACGGCCAGGCGGGAGGCATCCAGAAGTCCCCGGGCTCCCATGGACAGAATATAGGCATAGGCCTTGATCATGACACCAAAATGGCCGTAAAAAGTGTGCATCCGGCCGATGGTGTCCGGGCAGTCAGTGACGAAGCGGAAGGAATCCAGCTGCTTTTCCACCCTGGGTATGGGCAGAAAGGGAATCAGCGCCTCTGTCACGGCCACCGGTCCGGATCCGGGCCCGCCGCCGCCATGGGGGGTGGAAAAGGTCTTGTGCAGATTGAGATGCAGCACATCAATGCCTGCATCCCCCGGTTTCATAACCCCCATGATGGCATTCATATTGGCCCCGTCCCCGTAAACCAGGCCGCCTTTGGCATGGACAATGTCACAGATCTCTTTGATATGTTCTTCAAAAAGTCCCAGGGTGTTGGGATTGGTGATCATGATGCCGGCGGTGTCTTCATCCATGACCGCTGCCACGGCATCAGGTTCCAGGATCCCTTTTGGCCCTGATTTGAGGTTGACGCTTTTGTACCCGCACAGGGTGGCAGAGGCAGGATTGGTGCCGTGGGCTGTATCCGGGATAATGATCTTGGACCGCTGCCTGCCCTGTTTGGCATGATAGGCATGGATGATGAGCATGCCGGCCAGCTCTCCGTGGGCCCCGGCAGCCGGCTGCAGGGTCACCCCGGCAAATCCGGTGATTTCCGCCAGATATTGTTCCAGCTCATACATGAGCCGCAAAGCCCCCTGGGAAAATGCTTCGCCTGCCAGGGGGTGGGCCCCGGCAAAGCCCTGGCGGGCCGCCTGGACCTCATTGGTTTTGGGGTTGTATTTCATGGTGCAGGATCCCAGAGGATACATGCCTGAATCCACACCAAAGTTCCACTGGGACAATCGGGTATAGTGGCGGACCACATCCAGCTCGGACAACTGGGGGAGATCCGGGGCATCCCCGGTGAGCTCCGGATCCAGGGGTGCTCTGTCCACATCTGCTATGGGCAGGGATATGGCACACCGGCCCTTTCTGCTTTTGTCCCATACATTGGGTTCGTTGAAAATCAGTCCGCTGGTTCCTGGCTGTCTGGTCATTATGCCACCTCCTTTGCCAGTTGGTCCATCTGTTCTCTGGTCACTTTTTCTGTGGCGCAGAACAGATAATGGTCTGTTAGTTGGGGATAAAACGGTTCCAGATCCAGTCCGGCAAACATGCAGTGCCGGTTGATCAGCTCGGTCCGTTTCTGTTTGAAATTTTTCGGGGCTTTCATGACAAATTCATTAAAGAAGGGCTGATCAAAGACCGGTTCACATCCGGCAGCGGTAAGAACAGATTTCAGATACACGGCTTTGTCATGGTTGAGCCGGGCGATTTCCCGGATCCCGATTTTACCGATGGTGGACAGGTACATGGCTGCGGTCATGGCGTTGAGACCATTGTTGGAGCAGATGTTGGAGGAGGCTTTTTCCCTTCTGATGTGCTGTTCCCTGGTGGACAGGGTGAGCACGTACCCATCTTCTCCGTTGGTGTCTTTGGTCCGTCCCACCAGGCGGCCGGGCAGATCCCGCATCAGTTTTGCGGTGCCGGCCAGAAGACCTAAACCCGGGCCGCCGAATGTTTTGGCAATCCCCAGGCTCTGGCCTTCACCTGCCACAAGATCGGCCCCGAAAGCACCCGGATTTTTCAAAAGCCCCCAGGCCAGTGCTTCGGTAAAAGAGGTGATGAACAAAATTTTCTTTGATTCCGCCACCTTTTTACAGGCGGCCAGGTCTTCAATGTGTCCGAAAAAGTTGGGAGACTGCACAGCAAGCCCGGCAATGCCGTCCAGGGCTTCCACAGCGCTGAGGTCTGTGAGTCCCTCTTTTGTATGGCCGATGGTTACCATTTCGAATCCGGCCGGTTTGAGATAGGTGTCGATGATCTGCCTGTGGCTGGGGTGCACCAGATCAGATACAGCGATTTTATCAGCTTTTTTGTTTTTGCGCAGGGCGATAAGGGCACATTCCGCCAGGGCAGTGCCGCAGTCATAATGGGAGGCCGTGGCAATATCCATTCCCAGAAGATCGGTCACCATGGTCTGGAATTCATAAATACCCTGCAGGGTTCCCTGGCTCACTTCCGGTTGATACGGGGTATAGGCGGTGGCAAATTCCGATCGTGAAACCAGATAGGGAATGATGGCAGGGATATGGTGGTCATAGCTGCCTGCGCCGATAAAGCAGGTGTAGCCTTTGCAGGCAATATTGTCTGAGGCCAGTTTTTCCATGTGGTCATTGAGATCCCACTCGGTCAGAGGGTCGGGCAGGTTCAGGTCCGTTTTTGTCTTCAGGGCATCCGGTATGGTATCAAACAGGTCCTCCAGAGAGGTGCGGCCGGTGACAGCCAGCATCTCTTTGATATCTTCCTGTGTATGTGGCAGATAACGCATGGGTCTTATCCTTTCAACATTTCAAGGTAAGCTGCTTTGTCCATCAATGCATTCATTTCAGCATTGTCAGAGGGTTTTACTTTAATGATCCAGCCGCCCTGATAACAGTCTTCATTCACCAGTTCAGGGGCGTCTTCCAGATTTTCATTGACTGCCGCCACCTCCCCGGATATGGGCATATACAACTCAGATACCGCTTTAACCGATTCCACAGAGCCGAATTCATCTTCTGCAGAAAATGTGTCTCCCACTTCCGGCAGTTCCACAAACACGATTTCTCCGAGCTGGTCCTGGGCATAGTCGTTGATGCCGATGGTGACAATACCTTCTTCAGATTTTGCCCATTCATGGTCTTTGGTGTATTTTACATCTTCAGGTAGATTCAGGTCATTGATCTCTTTCATAACAGCCTCCTTTTGGATTAAATAAAATGACTCAGTTTTTTTCTTGCGGTTCTGTCCGGCCGGATGTCCTTTACAATGGTCACATTAATGGATCGCTTGCCTTCTTTGAGGGTGAGTTGCGTGCCCGGCTCCAGATGTTTTGTGACCATGACAAAACCGCAGGCAATACCTTTGATTTTTATATTTTCAGGCAGGTTGGGGGTGGCAATGCTGACAATTCTGCTGTTATGCCAGGTGATGCCCATGTCTGTGGCACAGGTGAGCACATGCCCGATCCTTTGTTCGTTTTCAAATACACCGGTGTTTTCCCCGGCAGCCACCTTTCGCAGGCTCTCCCCTGCAAAAGGAAATACATACACATCGTTTTCTTCGGGTACCAGGGCATCTGCCCCCAGAAAGTCTTTGGTGAAACCGGTTTTGTCCGCTGTATAGGGCAGGGCAAAATCCCAGGGGTGGTTCATGAATTTATAATGGCCGATATCCTGGTGGGAAAGGGGCAGACAGGCCCCGGCACGCAGAGAATCTCTGGCACCCAGACCGCAGGCGGTGATGCCGTAATCATCTCCTGCCGCAAGTACATCCTTCCACAGCGCCACAATGGCCTGGGGGGCAAGAAAAATTTCAAACCCGAATTCTCCTGTATACCCGGATCTGGACAACAGCACCGGGGTGCCGTCATTGCATTTGACTGTTTCGGCCCCGGCATGGCCGGCATCAAAATGGCCTTTAAAGGAAAAATAGGGCATGTGATCAAAGACCTTGTCTGGAGACTGGATCACCTTAGACAGGATCCGGGCCGCGTTTACCCCCTGGACATCCATTTTGGCAATTTTTCCGGACAGATCGATTATGTCGGCATTTTTTTGTTTTTTATGATCCTCCAGGTGTTCAGCAATTGTTTTGCCCATGCCGGCATTCACGCAGACCATATAACTGGTGTCTGAAAATTTGTACACAATGGCATCATCCAGGCAATGGCCTTTCTCATCCAGAAAAGCACCGTAAACACATCTGCCCTGCTTCAGGGATGTTAAATCCCGGGTAAAGCAGTAATTGAGAAGAAAAAACGCATCACTTCCATCCACGGTGATACAGGCCATGTGACTGGTGTCGAACACGCCTGCTGATTTCAAGACAGCCAGATGTTCGTTCTTGACCCCGGTCCCATACCACAGCGGCATGTCATATCCCCCGAAATCAGCCATGTTGGCCCCGGCAGCCAGATGCCACTGGTGCAATGGTGTGGTTTTTAAGCAGGTATTCATAACAATAACCTTTTATTAATGGTGTTAAATATTATAGATCCTAAAAAATATAGGGAACCTTTAAATTATAGGATTTATATACAACAAATGTTTCCACCGACCGTACCCCTTCCACTTTGGAAATCTCTTCTGTGTAAAATTCCAGAAGTCCAAATCCTTTTTTGAACAATACCAGGATTACCAGATCAAATCGTCCGGTGACCACGCTTGCGGAAATAACCCCTTTGAGCCGGCTTATTTCCGCGCCTTTTTCCACCAGGTTCATTTCAGACAGTTTAATGCCGATAATGACCACACGGTGTCCGGGGAGGGTGGCAGGATCCACAAGACCGCAGATTTCCAGAACCCCTTCCTCCTGGAGCTTGTTGACTCTGGATCGCACCGTATTTTCGGTGATCTGCAGTTTATCTGCAATTTTTTTAAAAGATTTTTTTCCGTCTTTCAGTTCTCTGATGATATCAATATTGGTTTTGTCAATTTTCATTCTGCCTCTTTTTGCGTTGAAGAAATGATGAAAACATGAAATTTTCTAAATTATCTTGAAATTTAGACCAGTATAATGATAATGTCAATTAATTTTTAGAAAATTTGTGGAAATAGAAATTTCAATTAAAAAAATCAATGAAATTCCTTTAAAACAGGAAAAAAAATTCGCAAAAATATCCATTATTATAAGGAGCTTGAAATGGGGGAAAAAATTATTGTTGTGGGCGGAGGGCCAGGTGGTTATGTGGCGGCATTGCGGGCGGCATCTTTGGGAGGGGAGGTCACGCTTATTGAAAAAGAAAATTTAGGGGGCACCTGTCTGAACTGGGGATGCATTCCTTCCAAAATCATGAAGAACACGGCAGATCTTTTGCTCAAATACCGCAAAGCAAAAGATCTGGGCATTCATGTGGAAGGCAGGGTGCTGCCTGATATGGCCGGACTCATGGCCAGGAAACAAAAAATTCTGCAATCCCAGCGCACCGGTATTGCCGGACTGCTCCAGGGCAGAAAAGTGGCTGTTGAAAAAGGATGTGCCCGCATCACCGGCAAAGGAAAAATACAGGTCACTGCAGCAGACAACAGTACCACATCCCTGGACTGGGACAGGCTCATCATTGCCGCCGGCACCACACCCATGAATGTGCCGGATTTTGCCTTTGACGGCAAAAAAATTCTGTCTTCCAATGATATTCTGGTTCTGGAGCATGTTCCTGAATCCATGACTATTGTAGGGGGCGGGGTGATCGGGTGCGAATTTGCCTGTATTTTTAACGCGCTGGGTACAAAGGTGACGGTGGTGGAAGCCATGTCCAGGCTGCTGCCCCTGCCGTCGGTGGACACATCCATATCCAGACTGCTGCTGCGGGAGATGAAAAAACAAAAAATCACCGTATTCTGCGATACG
>Ga0102943_1002175_pt1 | contig 11636 bp, 9 predicted proteins | sample SalPonC_black_MG_FD_78174 | JGI IMG/M metagenome (GOLD analysis project Ga0102943, IMG submission 78174) | Salt pond soil microbial communities from South San Francisco under conditions of wetland restoration - Salt Pond MetaG... | ecosystem: Environmental > Aquatic > Marine > Intertidal zone >...
AATGTTAAAATATAAAAAAGAAGATTTAATATTTTTTAAAAGTTTATGGAAAGTATTTAATATTAATATTATAGAAACATTTAGATATATTTGCGATAATTCTATAACAGAAGATTTAGAAGTTGATTTACATAAAAAAGTAAAACTTGGACAAAAACTTATACCTCTTAATTTACTTGAAGCGACACATCATTTTAATATTGAATATACTCCGTGGAAAGAATTTTTAATTGCTAATAAATTATCGGATTTAGTTGTAAATAATATTACAAATGGATTTTCTTTAACAAATTCTTGGTTTTTAATTAAATCAAATAAAAAGGGATTATACGATAATCCTTCTCAAGCCGACAGAATTGAGAAAAGTAATATTGCGACTAAAATCGTTGATATATTAAATCAAGCCCGTACATATACTCGTCAAAATATTAATACAAATGAACAAGAGGGTGACTCTTTTAATAAAACTATGAGTATAATATATCCATCTGTTTTAAGTGAAAACAAAAAACATATAACTTCTTGGCTTTCATCGGAGTTTTATGTTTTAAATAAAAAAATTAAAAGTTCTATTGACCATACTAAGAAAAATATTATTATGTCAAATGTGTCTTTAAATATTATAAGTGAATACCTTGGAAAAACATTATACGATGCAGTATTTTTTACAAAAAAATCAGAATATTACAATAAGTTAGTCGATCATCCATTTTCGGAAGTAAGTTATTCATATTTTAAAAAATATATGTTTCAAATATGTTATAATTTATATTGTATAAATTCTAAATATGGAATTATACATGGGGATTTACATTTAAATAATATTACACTTAACTCATTATTTTATAAAAAATCTATTCATATTAACGTAAAAAATCCGTTAATATTATATGTATTGTCGCCAGAATATCAATACATATTTGAACATAATTTTTATGATTTATGCTTAATAGATTTTAGCAGAGCAATATTACATATAGATACATATAATTTATTAAAGTTAGATTCAATACCAGACTTTTATAATATTATTCATAGTAAAAAACAATTTACCGAAATACAAATTACCTTATTACTAGATTATTTAATATCAATAAAACCAGAGTATAAAGATTTAGAAATTCAAATTACTAATCAAATAAAACATCATTATAATTCATTTTTTAAAATTTTGACTACATTAGATTTATTTCATGTATCAAATAAATTACTTGATTTTATAAAATTAGGAAAAGAAACTAATTTTACTTCATACTATCCAAAAACTATAACATTAATAGAAAATATAAATAAAAGTGCCGATTATTATCTTAGTATAGAATTAAACAATTTATTAGAAAAAAGAAATTATCAAGAAGTGGATGAAATGGAATGGCCAATATTAACTATAATAAAAGACATATTTGCCGAAAATTTAAGTGACAATTTTAAAACATATAAAAATATAGTAGATGTTTATAACTATAATTCTATTATACAATATTCTATTTCTTCTTTAAAAAAATTTCCTCCAACATTACAAACAAATAAACAATACGAAAATGGAAAAATAACCACTCAATCAAAAAATAAATTAAATAAATTAAATTTATTTAAAAAAAGAAGAAAAACCTATGAAGAACAAACCTTTAAAAATTTTAAAGTAATAAACATTATTATGAAAAGACAATATGAAAAAAATGTATAAAATTAACAAACCATAAAATAATTTTTATTAAATGTAAAATATAATAATATAATACAATAAATAAAATTAATGACTGGAACTATTGAAAAAACTAATAATATAATTTGCGAAAAAATTAATTCTTTGAAAAAGTTATTAAATATGTTTATTGATAATAGTTTAAAAATTGAAAAATGTTATGAAAAAGAATTAAATGATATAGAACAAAAATATCGTTTTGGTTCTATAAAAGTTTTAACAGATTATTATGAATTAATGAATAATTATAATGAAAATTTTAGAGGAAATAAGTCCGATACGGACAAAAACAAATTTATTTCTGATAAATCTGAATATTTCCAACAATATCAAATATTTATCAGAAAACAAAATTTTATTTCAAAATTAGATAGATTATATAATATTTTTAAAAATAAAATTCAAATTTTGCTTCAAAAAAATAATATTTGTATAAAAAATAATGTTGATATAATTAAAAATATTTTTCATACATATGAAAACAATATTATCAATAAAACAATATCTCGAGTAAAATATGATATTTGTCCAAATTGTTCAATTAATATGAATGTTTTATCGTCCCAAAGCGAATTAATATGTAAAAATTGTGGATTTACAGAAACTTTATATGGTACAGTATTTGAAGATGAACAATTTTTTTATCAAGAAGGACAAAGGACAAAGCATGGGTCATATGACCCTTCAAAGCATTGTCGGTTTTGGGTAGATAGAATACAGGCAAGAGAGACCACAGAAATACCCAAAAAAGTTATTGATGACATAAAAAAATCTTTGAAAGTTAGTATCGGAAATATTGATGATATTACCTGTCGATTAATAAGAAAATTTTTAAGAAGGACACAGAATTCAAAATATAATGAACATATACCATTAATAAGAAAAATTATAACTGGTATAACCCCACCTCAATTAACAGATGAGGAACTACAATTAATTAATATATATTTTGATAAAGTTATCAAAATATATGAAGATATAAAACCATCCAATACAATAAATTGTTTTTATCATCCATATTTTATATATAAAATTATAGAGCATTTGCTTAAAAATGGTTCAAAAATGAGATTAGCGAAAATTTTACAATGTATTCATTTACAATCCCGAGAAACATTAATTAAAAATGATAAAATATGGAAAAAAATTTGCGAACATATTACTGAGATAGAATATGTTCCGACCGACAGAAATAGCCAATATGATATAATTTATTAATTTTTTATTGTATTTTACTCATTCAAAACAAAAAATAATTAATCATTCAAAACAAAAAATTTTAATATTAAAATCGGTGCCTCCTTTAATTTTTGGATTATTTAATTGGTTTTGTTTAAGTATATTTGATTTATTAGAATATTTTAAATTTATATTTTTATAAGTTAGAACTATATCTGGTGTATGTAATATATTATATGGAAATTTTACTCTATTATTTTTTAATTTTACAGAATTTAATATATTATAATTATTAATAATATTTGTAGGATAATTTTCTTTTATAAAATTATTAACATCATTAGTAATTTTTTTAGTATTCATTTTGATATTTATTATTTATTTATAAAAGAAAATATTTAGATTTATATATATATTAATAAAATTAAAGTTAATAATAAATAAGAAGTGATGAATATAGCATTATTTATAGTCATTTTTATGACATGTTTTTATGTATATTTGATTAATTCAAGACAAAAAAAAACATATGATGTAAAACAACAAACTCTATGTAATTGTAAAGTATGTAAATCTAAAAGACAACAACATCCAAATACATTAAGGGCAAATGTTGCCACTGGACCAGTAAGTCCAAGTTTAAGCGAAGTATTACAAGACACAAAAAGTCGAGGAGTACTTCCATCAGTTAACCAACCAAATCATGTATCTAATTTTTGGATGGGAACATACTCTCATCCGACATTAGATGATAAAAATCGCCCAATAACCAATGTCCAAAAAGAAGATTATTTTTATTTAAAACCATATAATAGTTTATATTCATTAAACAATTCCCAAATGCATTTAACATCAAGATTTGCTTCTGTTTAAATTAATAAAAAATATTTATTACAAAATTTATAAAAAAAATATTGTAATAAATTTAAGATTTATAATTATTCGCTTTCGCTAAGTTCAGCATTACTAAGTTCAGCATTACTAAGTTCAGCATTACTAAGTTCAGCATAAGAGTCATCATCTGTATCTGAGTTTTCTTGTTGAATTATTTTTTTAATATTAAATATATTTGATAATTTTTTTGTAGAATTTTTTTTAAAACCTGATTTGGTATATAAAACTTTGGATTTTGGTTGTTCTAATTTATCATTAGGAGGGGGTAACCCCTGCTTGTATTCTGATTCTTGATTATATTTTGGAAGTTGGTTATATTTCTTTTTTTTAAGATTTTTCTTTTGTTTATTACTTTTTAATGAGTTTCTTTTTTGAGAAATATAATCATCATATTCAATGCAAAGTCTTTCATAAAATTCTTGCGAAGTTTCTGATTTAATATGTAATTTTGAGTAATTCTTTTTTTTATTTTTTATATTACATATATCCGAAAAATATTTTTCTCCTTCTTCGGGTCTTTCGGAATTATCTAAAACTCTATAACCTTTAATAGTTTTTCCAATACCTTTTATGTATGTAAATAATCCACTAATTTGTGAATTTTCAAAAACTTGTTGAAGACCTTTTTTAAATGCTTTATCGTCAGGATAAAGCGATTCATGCCATCGAGAATATTTTTCAATCAAATCGCTCATAGTAACTTCATCATCGGGGTCGTTTGAAGTAATTAATTTCATACTAATAAAATTATTAATTCTGTCTTGCTTATTTCTATAAGAATAAGTTTCTTCTTGAATATTAGGATGCGGAACATTTTCAACAACACCATTATAATTTTTATAAAGACTTTCATAATAGTATGTTAAAATACTTAAATACGAACTTTGAACATCTGGGTCATCCCCCCAATCTCTTGCCATACTTAAATCGGCTTCTCTTTCGTAAGGATTATTATCATCCATATCATCTATATTTTTTTTACAAAATTTCATTTTAGCAGGAACGATTTTAATTCTTCTCCACATTCCATGGTCATTACTATCAAATTCTAATAAATGATTAGTCGTTAAAATAATATTACTCGTAGGTTTAAAATTAACCATATCTCCAAATAATTTTCTTCCAGCAAGTGTTTCAAGACCTGTAATTTCTTTAACTCTGGCACAATTTGCTCTTTCGCATTTATTTGCCTCGGATAAATATACAAATCTTTTTCCCATTAATGACATCAAAACCGGAGTCGCATTTTGTGAATTCGAATTTCGGCTGGTTAAAAAGTTTAAAGGAACTTTACCTCCATACATTTCTCCAATAGTAGATTTTTGTAATTCCATAAGAAATGATTTACCATTACTACCACCTCCAATAAATATCAAAAATATACTTTCTTTTTTCTTTCCATCAAGAGACGAGGATAAATAATGCATCATAAAGTCAAATGAGTCAGGTTCATCGTCAGGAAATAGATTTCTTAAAGCAATAATTAATTTTTTTGTAATCGGATCATATGGATTAAATGGTTTATAATCCACATGAGTATATTTTGAAATATGATAATTATGAAATCCAGTAATAAATTCTACTCTTTTCCCGAGTTTTAATATTCCATTTCCGACACCCATAATTTCGGAGTCTTTATCAAGTAAATTATGAAAATCTATTCTCTCAAATATTTGTTCACTTTCTGTTGAAGTTCCCGATTTAAATCCACAATCTCTTAATTTTCTACAAGATGATTGAAAATTTTTTAATATCATAAAATGATAATTTGATAAATCTCCATTAGCATTATTATAAGCCGATTTAACTTTTTCTAAAACTTTTCCAAATAATGTTGTCAAAATTTGAGACATATATCTTTTTAATGAATTCGGTACTTTTCCATAAAGTCTCCATTTATATATTTCACCTTTTTTTTGTGGCTCTCCATCAACTATAAATTCATACCACAATCCGCCATTTTCAGGATCATAAACAAATTTATGCTGCAGACTTTTATGAAGTATTTCGGCAATATCAAAATGTTGAAGATTTCCTTCATTTTGAGGGTCGTAAATTTTTTTGTAAATCATACTAAATAAACTTCCATGTCTTATTTCTTCATATCTATGAGGATTATCAATTTTTGCCCAATAATGGAGACTTCCAATTGTTAAATGATTTGAACTTTTTGATGAAGCCTGAGACCAAAATTTCTCAAAATCGTGTTGATTATATTTTTCGGCACACTTTTTTGAGAAATAATCAGCAAGAGGTTTATAACTTTTACTTGTATGGGCTAGAACACAAATAACTTGAAACCATAAATCAAAAGTTTTTGCTCTTTTTGGATGTAATGTATCTAATAAAGATTTAATATAATCTATATCTGGGTCATGTATTTTTAATACAGATAATTCATTATACTCGCTTTCGAAACTTGTTTCGTTGCTATCTTCAATTAGATTCGATTTATATTTTTCTATTAATGATAAATATTCGTCTCTCACAACGTATTTAATTTTTGATATTATTCCATTTTTTGATAAATTTCTTTCCCAATTTAATGATAATTCATTAACTAATATAACTTTCTCATTTTTTCCTACATCAAACAAATCCATACATTTAACTGGAACAATATTCATAAACTCATAATCTATATTTAAAGGAATTCTGACTTCATAAACCGAATCTAATTTATAAGGCGGACTATTAATTTTTGTGCTACTTCCAAGAAAATGAACAGGCACATATGCCGACGCCTTATCAATAAAATCTTCATAAGTATAATTTTCAGCAGGTAATACATCTCTAAATATTTCTAAAAATACTTTATCGTTCATACATATTTCTATAAAAAATTTTTTTGTTTCTCTATTAATTTTTATACTCGGAATTAACATATGAAACCCATCTTTGAAACATCCCTTTTCTTCATTATAAACAACTTTTGGCTTTTTTGTAAAAGCCATATATACTTTTAAATAATTTGTGTCGTGTTCTAAATCGGGTCTTTCAATTGGATTATTAATATCAATATACTTATAAATTTGTTTTCCTATTAATACACACATTTTATTGTATAAATATTCATTAATTTGTGTTTCTCCATGAGTTTGAAAAATATCAAAGTCCAACATAATTCCTGAATATTCTAATTGTTTCTCATTCATCATCATACGAACCTTTTTCCTTCTACACCACTCTAAATGTTTAAAAAACTTTGACATTTTTTCGTCAGGTAAATTATAACAAATAGGGGAAAATGTATCATTAATCATATTTCGTCTATCTACTATTTTAGTTGTTGGATCACCTGTACTATTTATAAAATCTGGATTACTTAAAAAATCTTTAAACTCTCTTAAAGACACCTCATATCTTTCTTGAACTCTAATATTAATTTCATCTTCTATAAAATTTTTATTATTATCTTCAACTTCAACTTCTTCATCTGACTCAGAAAATAGCATTCCTTCATCTTTTGACAAAAATTTAATATTTCTCATTATCAAAATCTAAGTATAATAATATATTTATAAATACTTTTAAATTATTATTCAATTTTTTAAATCGCATTTAATAAATTATAAAAAAAAAATAAAATAAATTATAAAAAAAAAATAAAATAAATTTTACCATAAAGCCATATACTTATACTTTTGTACAAACTTAAGATGTAAGTTTGTTCTGAATGATAGAATAAGCCAGTTAACATAATGAAAATGTTCTTCTAAAAATTCCATTGGCAAATATTTAATTTGCGTAATAAAATACCAATCTAATTTATTTTTATACTTTCTTATAAATTCCAATGTCAAATCATTCCTTTTAGAAACTTCCGACCAAATTAATTTATTAGAAAATTTTTCAATAACTTTTAAATCAACATTATTATTACTAGATAAATAATGCCACATAAGATTGTTTGAATAACATTTAATAAACTCATACGATAAAAATCCCTTCCGTGAAAGATTATACCAATCTTCACTATTTAAGTATTGAGTAATTAATTGAGATATGTCATCATTAATCTTGAGTTCATCAATGTATGCGGACCAGTTCATTGTAATATCTGCGCTCATGGTAAGTAATAATATAATGTAAAAAAATTCATTTTTTTTTTATTATTACTTTCAATAACTCTATTAAAACATTATAAATATTTATTGAAAGTAATAATATAATGAATTATTATTCAAAAGAATTAATTGAAATTTCAGATCAATTAAAAATTTATTATAATAAATTTTTAGAACTGATGCCAGATGCTTCGTGTAGAACAAAAATATTTTTAATGGCTATTTATATGATGACTTTTATAATGTTTTATCTTACAAAATTTTTTAACTTTATTTTATATTTAGTATTACAATATATTCCAGATAAATTTATTATGGTAAAATTTCATAATATTGGTAAGAAAAAAGGTAGAAAAGTTCATATTTTACATGCCGAAGGGGAAAACGGAGAACCATTAACTAATAAATTAGATTTATATATGAACTTATTTTGGGATAAAGAAAACGATGATCAAAGCATTGATATAAACAAATTCGGATTATATGTTGGCTCGTCGATTATTTGGATAGCATATTTATTAGAATGCGACCAAAACAAAAATTATAAAGATTTTAAAAATAAAATTAATATGAACGAATTTGATAAAGAAAAGTTTACAGGTTTACTTAAAACAATAATAGTTTCTATTGGAGAAAAAATAGTATATAAATTCAATAAAGAATTAGATGATTATGAAAAAAAAGGCAATGTTATATTCGGAGAACTAAATTTTGATTTATAAAATACTTTTTGTAAAATTAAGAGTATATAACTTTTCAAAGATTTTAATTCTAATTGACAAATTATTTTTAAAATATTAAAAGTAGATATGTACTGAAAAACATATATTTTTTTGTGTAAAAATTTATTTAAACAAAGACTATAATCAAAATGCGAAAAATATGATATTAATTGAAGTATATGAAAGGAAAGTTATACTTCTAAAACATGTAGTGATTGTGGCATAATATAAATGAAAGTCATAAGATTTTATCCAAAAAAAATTGAACTATTTATTATTTAAATATAATTTAAATATACATTTAATTTAAATAATAAAATATATATTTAAACCATATAATGGAACAATCTAATGAAGACACTTTTGAAGATGAAGAAAAATTTTTTAACAAAGATTCATATGACTATTTAATTAAAAAATATGGAATGAATATTCTTAGCCCAAATAATTACATAAATAATGATATTTATAAAGAAGAAATTATTGTTCCTCGAGAATATCGTCAAACTTCCGAAATTATGACACAGGCAGAATATGTTCGTGTTATTTCTGAAAGATCTAAACAAATAGAAAATGGATCCAGATATTTTATAGAATTGACTAACGAGACTGAACCAAATGAAATTGCTATAAATGAAATTAAACAAAAAAAATGTCCTTTATCGATAGTTAGATATGTAGCAAATAATAAAACTATAAAAGAAATATGGAATGTCAATGAAATGATTATACCATTTAAGTAATTTTAGTTAATTTAACCACTTTGTATCACATTTAATACAAATATTAAAAATTTTCATTTGTTTTCCAAGCATAATTTGTTTAACAATATCATTTGGACATTTTACACACTTAATTCTTTTTTTTAATCCTGTCGGGTCTTCTCCTGCTTTACTTAATATTTTTTCAAAAGTATCAATATTATTATCTTTTGTTTTACTATATCTTAAAGTATCAATATCGTTATATGGATATGTTTCCTGACATGACATACATTTAAAAGATGCCTCTTCGTTTGTAAAACTTGGATATAATAAATTATGACAAATATCGCAGAATTTATTCATTTATAATATTATATATTAATTTAATTCAATTTTTATTTAAAATATTAATTATTATTTTTTTTATATTTATTAAATTGTTAATTTTTAGTTTATTGAGCATTTTCAAAATAATTTGATAAAATAAATTGTGGATGTTTATATTCATTTCCATTATCTGTTTTAGTTAAATTTGATAAATAATACAAATGATGGAAATTATTTTTTTTAATTTTATTTTGTGATAATAACCCTAATTTTATTAAACAAATATAAATTAATTCCGCACAATTTGTAGCATTTGTTAGCGGAGTATTACATAATATTCTTTTAATGCCACAACTTAAAACATTTGGATTATAAAACATATTTCTTTTGGCATAATTAATAAATGTATTAAGATTATTTATATCACTTTTCTTTTTTATGGGGTCAACCAACTCTTTATAAAAACAATATCCTCTAAATGTTGTTAATCTTTCTTTAAGTGGTGTCATAGCAATTCCGCTTCTAACAAAATTATTAAAATATGGCATTCTTTTTGGATTAAATGCTTCAAATAAATATTTTTGTTTTGTATTATCATCTACATAAACTAAACCGATATGACTATAATAACCTAATATCAAGGAATTAATATTATCTAATCCATGAAAAAGTATTATATCTCCTGTTTTAAATTTATGTTTTAAATCTGAATATTGTCGAACTTCTAATTTTGGATGAGCAAAATTAATAAAATAACTATACAATAATAAAATAGTTATTAAAATTAACATTACATGTGAATTAAAAAATTTCATTTTTATAAAAATATAAAGTTATAAAAATATAACTTTATAACTTATTTGATTTTTTTTGAAAAAATAAGTTTATAATATATAAACAATGGAAGGTAAAAAAATCGATAAAAAATGTTATGAAAATATTGTTTTAAAAAATACAGAGTGGTATGAAGAAACTATTAGAGCATTAAACATAGTAAAAAGATATATAATTAGAGAAAAAAAAATATTAGTCGGTGGAATGTCTATTGACTTTGCTTTAAAATTAAAAAAAAACGAAGGAATATATGACAAAGAAACCCTACCCGATTATGATTTTTATTCACATGAGCATTATAAAGATGCCTACGATTTAGCACAATGGCTAAATCGTGTTAATTTTAAAAATATATCTGTAATAAATGCTCTCCATCCTTCTACAATGAAAGTAAGAGTAAATTTTATTACAATTGCTGATATTACTTATATTCCAAAAGAAATACTTGAACACATTCCAATCTTAAACTATAAAGGATTTAAAATTGTTCACCCTCATTATCAAATGATAGACCAGCATCGAGCATTATCAGTACCATATGAAAATACTCCTTGGGAAACTATAATGCACAGGTCATTAAAAGATATGAAAAGATATGACTTATTATATAAATTATATCCTTTAAAAATGTTAAATATAATTCCTAATAATTATACTAAATTAAAACACATTAAATTAGATATATTAGAAAATAATTGTATAAGTGGATTTGTTGCATTATCTTATTGGACAAAAAAGGCAATTAAAATGGGGTTTAAATTAAAAGATAAAAAAATAGGAGAATTTAATATTTCTAAAAATAATTTAAATTATACTATACCGATCGATTCGCATGGAATTACTATTTATAGCGATGATATAAAGAGTTTATACAAAAAAATTAAAAATTTTATAAAAATTAAAGAAGAAAGATTTTATAATAAATTTTTGGATAAACTTACAAGAAAAATAATTATAAACAATAACTATGAATTATTAGAAAATTGTCAAAAAATAACAGCACATCCATTAAACTATGACGGCTACACAAATAATAATATTTATATATCTAATTTACAAAATATTATGTTATATTTTTTACTTAATTATGTAATACTTATGAAAATGAAAAATATTAAACGAGGTACATCATTTTTTAATGGATATTTATTATGTAGAGACCTTATTAAATGGGCATCAAAAAAGTATTATTCTGATAAAAAAT
>Ga0102943_1002178_pt1 | contig 11621 bp, 6 predicted proteins | sample SalPonC_black_MG_FD_78174 | JGI IMG/M metagenome (GOLD analysis project Ga0102943, IMG submission 78174) | Salt pond soil microbial communities from South San Francisco under conditions of wetland restoration - Salt Pond MetaG... | ecosystem: Environmental > Aquatic > Marine > Intertidal zone >...
AGGCGGTGGCGGAGGCGATCTCGCAGCGGGCAAACGATAAGGCAGAAGAAGCCCAGCGGCAAACCTTGTTAGCGGAACAACAAGCCAATCAGGCCCTGGCCAAGAATTACTTGCTGGGCTCCAAGCAAAACCTGGACGTTGATCCGACTTTAGCCATGAAGCTGGCCGTGCATGCCTACCAGTTTGCCAAGCAACATGGTATAGGGCTTAAGGACTTCAAGGAGCAGCTGATTGCCGCGTTTTACCGCAGCACGCATTTTTACAATGAGACAGAGCCCTTCGAGCTGGATGAGTCGTTCGTCGATTTGCCCTTTCCGGTCAAAACCAACGGCTGTACCCTGCGCATCAAAGGCATGCATGAATTGGTGCTGGAAGACCCCTCCCGCGGGCGCATTCCGGTAAGTCTGCCCACCAACGTAGTGGTCTCCAATGTGAAACGCTTTACCTTTTCGCCGGACGACCGGTATATCGTTGTCTTTTTCCAGCATTACTACGCCAAAAATATTGGAGAAGGCTTGCTGATCATCAGCCGGGACGGCAAGCTGATCGCTGAGGTCCAAACGGTGGACGAGATGCTGGACCGCATTACGCTGGAACCCCCTTCTATCCGCACAAGCGCCGATGGCGAACGGGTACTGGTCAACAGCGAGCGGCAGACCATCGTATTCAAGAATGACCAGAGCATGAATTTTATAAAGACTATGCTCTCCGAATACGAATCGTACGCCCGGGCAGATATTTCTCCGGATGGAAAACTAGTGGCATTAGGCAACCTGGACGGTGATATTGAGCTGGTCCGCCTGAAAGAGACAGACAGTTACCTGCCGCGCTGGCGTTCGATCTTGGATGGCCATAGGGGAGAGCCTATTACCGCCTTATCCTTTACAGCGGGCAACAATTATCTGCTGACCCAAAGTGAGCATGTCAAACGGAAGTGGAAAATGGATGGGCTACTGCCGTTCGTCCAAATGAAATTCGAGCCTAGCCAATTCGAGAAGCGGGACGAGACACGGGGCGGAGAAGGGCGTATTCTGCTTGCTGAACCTGCCGAGGGGCGTGCACCAGAGCACATCATCTACCTTGGCCCATGGGGGGACACGCTGGCGGTCTTTCTTGAGAATGAAGATTTCAGCCAAAACTTTAAGCGCGGCGACCGCATCGTGAACGGCGACTATTACGTCAACCCGCAGGGTATGTACAATGCCGATAATGAACAACTGATCGCACTCGACCTGAGCCCTTCGTTTTTGGGCCGGGGCTACTTTGAAGCCTGTGGCTTTTCGACGGACGGGAAGTACCTGTTTGCCAGGGACAGGGTCTATTTTTTGGATGCGGAAGAGATTATCGCCCGCTACACCAATGCAGACCACTTCGGCCGTATCCCTCCCTTCTCGGAGCAGGAGCGAGAAGACTACCTGATTGCCGGGGAGGAGTAGGGTTAGTTTCTTGCCAATGCCCGTTTGTAGTAGGTCGCTTTGAGTATCCCTTCTAGCACGGCGGTGGGCAGTAGCCATTTGCAAAAGCGGAAGAAGTTGGAATCAAAGCCGATGTAGTGGTGTACTTTCTTGGAGTGTACTGCTTTCCAGGCGGCCCGGGCGATGTCCTCTGCACCCAGTTTAACATCTCGGTCGGGCAGTTCCATGTCCTGCTTCACATCCGTCACCAAGTCCGTATTTACGTAAGCGGGGGAGAGGTCGGCGACGTGGGTATCATGCTTGCGGAATAGCATATTCATCCCCTCGGTTAGCGATTTTACGGCGGATTTGGTAGCCGCGTAAGTCGTCAGTTCCGGGTTGCCGTAGATGGCCGAGGCGGAGCACATGTTAATGACGGCGCTCTTGGGCGTGTTCTTCAGCAGCGGCAGGGCGCAATGGGTCACGTTGATGATGCCAGTAAGGTTGACGTCGATCAGGTCGTGGTGTTGCTCAAGCGGCATTTGCTCAAAGCCGCCCGGTATAAGGATGCCCGCGTTGTTGAAAAGGGCATTCATCCGTTGGCCGGTGCGCTCGCCAAAGTCGGCCATAGCGGTGCGGACTTGGGCAATATCCCGGACGTCCATGAGATGCGTGGAGCAGCGTGCCTCACCGATTTCCGCTGCTACAGCCTTTAGGGCCGCTGCGTTGATGTCCGACAAGCCGACGAACCAGCCGCGCTGTGCAAACAGCAGGGCGGTCGCTTTGCCGATACCCTTGCCGGCACCGGTGATGAAGATGGTGGGTGGGGTCATGCTTATGATTTTGGATTATTACTCAACTGGAAAGCTAAGTGTTTTTTCCTTAACTTGTCTGTTGATTGACTATTGTCTACTTCGCCATTGAGGGTCAGATGTAGAAAACACCTAAAGATTATGGAAATCCCCAAACCGATGCCTACCCAACTCCTATTCCTCAGCCTGCTTTGTCTCTTCTTTTCCTGCGGCAGCCCACCCAAGGAAGCGCCGGAAGCAACCGCCAAGTACCAAGACATCGACTTGTCCAAGATCGACACCAGCGATTTTTTGCTAGCCAGTTCGGCCACGGGCGGCGCGTATGCTTTCGGCAAGCCTTTTGTCTTTATGGACCGGGCGGGGCAGGTGGTCATCCCGGCTAAGGCTTACGAGGTGACGTTCACCGATACGCTCAGGACCTTTGCTACGGTGGTGGACTCTGCGGGCCAGATGATCGGCGTCAACCGGTCGGGGCAGCCGCTGTTTGAGGTTTTTGTCTATGATAATGGGCCCGATTACCTTGAGGAAGGGCTATTTCGGGTGATTCGTGATGGGAAAATAGGGTTTGCCAATCCCTTAGGGGAGGTCGTTATTCCTTGCCAGTTTGAATGTGCTTACCCCTTCGAGGGGGGGCGGGCGAAAGTCGCGGATACCTGCACCACGGTACAGGAAGGGGAGTACAGCCGGTGGGAGAGTGAAGCTTGGTACTATATTGATCAGGCGGGTAAGCGGTTGCCATAAATGTATTTCGTTATGGATGAACCGCAGTTGCAAGCTGTCATAATTTCTTTTTTATGTCTCTATCCTTACCTCTAGATTGCCCGCCCCGCCGCCTTTTCCTCATTGACGGCCTAGGGGCTTTGCTGACTGCGTCGTTGTTGGCTTTCGTGCTTGTGCCCTTGGAGCGCTATTTTGGCATGCCGGTCCGGGTGTTGTATCCGCTGGCGGCTGTCGCCGGGTTGTTTGCGCTGTATTCCCTGCTTTGCTATGCGCGCTTCCCGGCCAATTGGCGGCTTTACCTGCGGGGTATTGCGGTGGCGAACCTGTCTTACTGTGTGCTGACGGCTGTACTCGTGGTTTACTTTTGGCAGCAGCTGACGGTCTTAGGGGTGCTTTATTTTGTGGGGGAGATGGGCATTGTGATGTCGTTAGCCGGCCTCGAGCTGAGGGCAAGCCGGCCTTAGGTGTGTTGAACAAAGTGGATACTATGTCCATAGCAGCATGAATAATACGCTTATCAGTTAGTGGTAACACCATATTTCTCACGGGTCAATTTATCTAAGGTCCACGTCCGTTGCTTGGCATTGACCGTTGATAGAATAGTTTCGGCAGAAAGAGGAATACGTAGCAGTTGTCCTTCTGATGTCAGCCCGACAATCTGTCGTTGCGGTTTGAGGTAGGTATAATCGGCAAATGCGGTCTCAGCGAGAGCATGCATATTAATTCGGCTTCCATTAGAAAAATCGTACAAGTGCATACGGTACTGCCGGTCTATCAAGCAGAAAAGAGCGGGGCTGATCTGGAAGTAATCAGCGCATCCAGCGATCACTTCATCCAACTTAATCATCTTACCAGATGCGAGCTCCCAGAAGGTGAAGTTTACCTCTCCTAGTATGTTTAACCCCATTACTGCATTGCCAGCTTCAGTAAACTCCGTAATATCGAAAGCGGATGCATCAGTTTGAAGCAACAATTCTGGCTTTTGGCCAGTTAATTCCCAAACCAACAACACACCGTCTCTTTCGTGGGCTGCCAGTTTGTGGCCATCTTCCGAAAAGTAAACATCCGCAAATGCGTACAAAGAATCGATGTCTAATACGAGTTGGCTCGTACGCATATCCCAAAGCCTCAAGCAAGCGGAGTCCGAGGTGTTATAAGCAAGCAAATACCGATCGTCTGCAGAGAAATAGGCATGGTCCAATCCTATCGTATTTTTCTCTAGCGGGATGGAATCAAGGGTTTCTAAATCCCAAAGCCTAATATGCTTTTTTGCCATTTCATAACTGCTGCCGTTGCTCATTACTACTTTGGTACCGTCCTTGGAAAAGGCAGCCTGACCGTAGTTAAAGTTGTCGCCGTTCAAGTGGACTTGACGGTTCGCATCTAGTTCCCAAAGTCCGACGGGGGAATTGCCAGCAGATTCGAACGCTAGCAAATGGCGGCTATTCGGGGAAAAAAGGGAGTTAGAGTATTCATATTGATTGCCTTCCAGTGTAAGGGTGTCTTCCTTTTGGAGGTCAAAAACGAGTAGCGATGGAAGGGTGTAAGAACGCACGGCCGATATATTGTTGCCGGCAGGGTCGAATAGCACCTGATTAAATGAGAAGTTGGTACCTGGTAGTTGATACCGCTCGCCATTTTCCAAATTCCAGACTGCTATGCCTCCAAACGTTCGTTTCGCGAGTAAACGGTTGCCACTGGGCGCAAAGTCATAGTCGTCGAACGCAGTTTCCAAGTCCGACTCAGTAAGGAAGAGGGTTTGGTTATTGTGTAAGTCCCAACAAGACAACCCTTCCCCTTCTTGCCATTCTAAAAGCACGTTTGTGCCCATTTTGTCGATTTGCCCACTAACGAATTTGTTTTGGCTCGGAACAGTCCATTCGAAAGCGTTCTCAATATTCCATTTTTTGATGACGCCGGTCGAGACATTTACGGCGAACACTTCCGTGCCATCTGGTGCAAAAAACACATAGTCTACGCCTGCGTCATTGCCATGAAGTGGTATTGTCCTCGATTGATGCAGGTCAACTAACAGCATTTTTGAAGACGTTCGGCTGAAAAGGATAGCCTGCTTGTCATCTGCCGAGAACACTACGGAAGAGAGTGAGCCCGGTCCTTCGTCAACGTAAGCTAGCTGGCCGTCTTGGGGATTCCAAATTTTTACGCCCCCATGGGGAGCAATGGCCGCCGCTTTCTTGCCACTACCGGAGAATACAGCGTTTTTATAAGCATTATCGTAGTCTTGCAATTTAATTTCTTGCCCCGTTTGGGTATCCCAAAGCTTAAATGCCATTCCATCCTTGAGCATGCTTAGCAAGCGGCTGCCCGCTCTATTATATTTTACGCTAAAGTAGTCCGTTGTATCTTCCAAAGGGATTTCCTCAGGCGGGTGGAGGTTGAATAGCCGCATAGAAGAATTGTTATAGCCATCATAACAGCTAATACTTTGACCATCCGGGGAAAAAAGGAGATGACTGGCCAAACCGACCGTGGTTTTGTAGATGACCTCTGGTGATTTACCCAACCGATAGATCCGCAGTATATACTCTTCTTCGGTCGACTGAATGCTGGCCATGTGCTTGCCATCCGGGCTCACAGAGAAGTTCTCGTAATAAGAAGAGCGGTCTGCTCCATAGGGCGTGTTTTCGGGAATGGACAGTGTATCTCCGGTGGAGGTATTCCAGATTCTGAGAGGGGCTCTACCATTGTTGCTGCCGGCTATAAAATAGCGGCTGTCTTCTGAAAAAATACCAAGGCTATAGCTTTGGGTATTGCCTTCCAAGTGTAGAGAATCACCCGTATTGAGATCCCAGAGACGAAGCGGTTGCTGCTCCCTCCAATCAGCGAGCGCAATACGGCTGCCATCGGGGGAGACAAAGGCCCGGTTGCCGGAAGGATTGCCCTCCAGTAAAAGCCGCTTGCGGGAGCGCAGGTCAAACAGCATAACAGGGTCAGTACCGTTTGTGGTATTGATCAGGCAAAGGAATCTCTGATCGGCTAGGAAAAGAGCGGTTTGGCGTTGAGAAAGCTCAACGGGAAAGGTAATTGTTGAACGCTTGCTAAGGTCAAGTACTTGCAATCGTTGTGCTTCTACTTGATAGTAAGCCAATTTTTTGTGGTCATAGGAAAAGCCTTTAATCTGTCCGGGTAATTTATCATAGTGATGGTATTGGGCTGCGTCTATCAGTTTACAGTGGGCATTGAGGTTTTTTGGGTCATTTAGATAAGCCATTTCTGCTAGCCGGAAGCTCAGAGTAGGATCTTCCTCAATATTCACTTCAGATAAAATTGATAGCGACTGAGAAAGATTTTTTCGGGCGAGCTGTTCATTAGTGGTAGCCCGCCATGCTAACAAAATAGCGCTAATAGCAAGTGTGGCCAGCGCTGTCAGTGCCCCATTTCGTATTCGTATGGTCTTTTTATGCTGCCTGACTTCTTCCCCGATAAAATTGTTGACGGAAAGCCGGTGTAGTGTGGCCGCTAGCTCGACGGTAGGGCTTTTGAATGCTGGATTGCTTAGTGCCAAGTCCTCAGAGCGCTTAGCGTCGCTAAGGTCTACATACTTTGGCTCGTAGGGAAGCTGCTTTTGCAACGTGCTTGGTAAAGCATCTGTCTCTTGCCAGTCGAAATCTTTGGCTTGTTCATCCCAAGCGATAACGCCATCCGTGAGTACGATCAAAAGAGTGTCTACAGATTTATTGGCTAGCCAAAAGTCGATCTCTTTCTGTACCCACTTCGACTGAGCCGATTCCGGCGAAGCCAGCAGGATGAAATGCTTGGATGCCAGCAATGCTTTTTCGATTGAGGGCCATAAATGTGGCGTGACGTGCAAATTAGTCTGGTCACGGAAGATATCCAGTGCCCGGCGCTTGTACCACGGTTTACCTAATTGGTGAAGGGCTTGCTGCAAAGCTGGGGCGAGTTGGTTATCCGCAGCGTGGGAATATGAAATAAAGGCATCGTAGCTCATGTAATAGATTTGATAAGTCGGCGTAGATTCAATCGTTCATCGATGTCTTCCAGTATCAGCGTTTGTATACGGCTTTACCTACCCAGTGTTACTCTATTACACGCAAGCCTTATCTGAGTGGAGGCATACATCGTCTAATCACCGTACAAAGATATGGTATTTCTAAAATCGATCGTACAGAGCAGTTGTGTGTACCCCTTTTTCAAAATACGCCTGTCTTAAAAGAGAAAAGCTATCTCCTTTCCTTACCTCAAAAATTTACCTAAATTAATCCCCAACCAGCCACGAAATAGATATGAGGTCTCCATTATTTCTTCTCTTACTCTTTTGTTACACCACGCTCAGCACCGCGACCGCCCAGCCCGAAAAAGTCATCTTTGATTGCGACCTAGGCGGCGACATAGACGATGCCTTTGCCCTCGCTCTGCTACTGAGCAGCCAGGATGATCTAGACATATTGGGCATCACCGTCGACCATGGCAACACGCCCGGCCGCGCGGAACTGGCCTGCAAAATACTGTACGAAACAGGCATGGGGCACATCCCCGTCTACATGGGCGCGCACACGCCAACGGTAGTCGGCAAAGACAGTACCCTCGAGGGCCGGTCTACGCAGATGATCTGGTCTGAGGGCTTTGACCAACTGCAGCCACAGCCAGAGCCGGCTGCCGACTTTATCCGCCGCACCCTCAACGAGCAGCCGGGGAAAGTCACCCTGATCACAGTCGGGCCCGTCGACAATATAGAGGCGGTATTGGAGCAGGATGCCACCGCTTTACAGAAAGCCAAACGGGTGGTGGCTATGCTAGGCTCCATCGACGTCGGCTACGATGGCGGCGAACCCTCTCCGGAGTGGAATGTACGGGCAAATATCCCGGCTGCTCAAAAGCTGCTGAATGCCGGTGCCGTGCTCACCCTGGCCCCGCTCGACATCACCGACCACGTCATCCTCGGCGATGATTATCTGACCGCTGTGGCCCTGCGCGACACCCCGCTTACCAATGCGCTTGGTAACCTGTACGCGCTTTGGTACCGCAGTGCGGACTGGGCGGTAGCTGCCAAAATGTTTGACGGGGTAGCCATCGGCATGCTGCTGTGGCCGGAGCTTTTCGAGACGCGCCAAGCCTATGTATACGTGGATGAGCAAGGCTACACCCGTGTTGAAGCAGGCAAAACGCCAAACTGTACCATCGGTGTGAAAATTGACAAACAGGTTTTCCTCGACCGGATGATGCGCCGGATACTGGAGCAGCAATTTACACGCTAATTCTTGTCGGCCCGTAGGCTGCTGCCTGATACTATGCTATTCCTCCCACACTTTCCGCATTTACCCGGCAAATCGTATATTGCCAAAAAATACAAATGCGGTTATATACTCTAGTACTTCCCCTTCTTTTCCTCTACTTTTTGGGTAGCAGCACAACGGCCCTGTCGCAGTCCTCGGCTAGCAGCTACGATCAACTCGTCGAGCTTTTTCGCGATTGGCGGACCTTTGAGGAGCCTCCGTTACGGGAGGGTGCACCGGATTATACCGCGGAGGCTTTCGCCAAACGGCAGCCCGCTTTCGAGCAGCTTCGCGAGCGGCTGATGGACTTGGATACCAGCGGCTGGAGTATCCCGCAGCAGGTCGACTGGCACATCGTCTGGGCAGAAATGAATGGCTATGATTTTAACCGTCGCGTTTTGCAACCCTGGGTGCGTGACCCTGCTTTTTACAAAACAGTATGGACGTACCGCTCCGACGTGCCCGCCCACGAAGGGCCGACCCACCACGCTACGACTGAACTCTGGACTTACGACTTTCCGCTCCGCCCGGCGGAACAGGAAGGGCTGATCAAAGACCTACAAGTCATACCTCCGCTCAACGCGCAAGCGAAAATCAACCTTACCGGCAACGCCCGCGATCTGTGGGTCGCAGGTATCCGTGATATCCGCACCCAAAGCAAAGTACTAAGGAGCGTACTGGAAAAGCCGGGGGTGGCTGAAGAAAAGGAGTTAGTGTCCGCCCTAAATGCTGCTATCGCCTCCACCGACGAGCTGGCGGCTTGGTTGGAGATTGAAGCCGAGCAAAAGACAGGACCGTCGGGTATCGGTAAGGACAACTACACCTGGTACCTGCAAAATGTGCATCTCGTCCCCTTAACATGGGAAGACGAAGTGATGCTGCTCAAACGGGAACTCGCCCGCGCCTGGACTGCCCTAAAGCTGGAAGAGCACCGCAACCGCGAACTACCCCCGCTCCAAGCCGTCGATAGCCCCGAAGCCTATGATGCGTTGGCAGAGCGCTCTGCCCGCAGTATGATGGATTTCTTGGATCAGGACGAGATAGTCAGTGTAAAGCCCTACTTCGAGCCCGCCCTACGCGAGCACCTGGGCGCTTTTGTACCTGAAGCCACCCGCAACTTCTTCTGGATTACGGCCCATTACGACCCACGGCCGCTGTATTCCCACTTCTACCACTGGTTTGAGCTAGGTCGTATGGACAACGAGCCGCACGCGCGTGCCATCCGCCGGGACCCGCTGCTGTATAATATTTTCGACTCCCGCAATGAGGGGCTGGCGACGGCCGTGGAGGAAATGTTCATGCAGGCGGGCCTGTACGACGACGATCCGCGCGTCAAAGAAATCGTCTACATCATGATCGCGCAACGGGCCGCGCGCGGCTTGGGGTCCCTCTACGCACACGCTAACGAAATGACCATGGAAGAAGCCGGCGGTATCCATTCCGAATACACCCCCCGCGGCTGGATGAAGACCGAGCCGGAACTGCTGATATTCGAGCAGCACCTCTACCTGCGGCAGCCGGGTTACGGAACGAGCTACATTACGGGCAAGTACTTGGTAGAAAATGCGCTGGCTGAGTACGCCCGCATTAAGGGGGCGGACTTCCAAATCAAAGATTTCCTAGACCAGCTGAATGCGATGGGTAATATACCTATGGCGCTAGGGCATTGGGAACTGACGGGAGAGCGGCCACACATAGGGGAGGAGTAAAGTTGTTTTATCCGCAAAGTCGTTTTATTCAATGGCAAAGTGTATGGGGGCTTATTGCTCATCCTTCTTTTTTGCTGCTGAATCGGCGGAGCCTTTCCCTTCCTCAGCTTCTTTATCTTTCAGAGCATTCATTGCTGCTTCTTCGGCTGCAGGCGTAGGAGATGTTGTTTTCGGTGCCCAAAGAAAATCTTGGGGGCGCGAGAAGAAACGCTGGACGAGCAGTTTGATCAAAATGCGGGTACCCTTGAAGTCCACATTCCGGGATTTCATGGCCATAGCGGTGGTAAGGCCGTAGCTAACGATGAAGTTGACCAGGCCAATAAGCGCGATGCCCAGCAGAGACCAGAGTATGACGGCCGGATCAAAAGGGCTTTCCATGCCCGCCAGCGCGATGCCGAAGTTGCCCGAGGCGAAAGTCACATGCCGGATGTCGAGCGGCAGCCCCAGGAAGTAGCCGATCGGCCCCATTGAGCCTAGGAAGATGCCGAGGAAGAAGTTGCCGGCCAGCGCGCCCAGATTGTTTTCCACGTAATTGGCGATGCCGTCCAGCCGCCTTGGCGAGAAAATGCGCTGCAGCCGGCGGTGCTCCCGGATGCGGCGGGGGATTTTGCTGTAGACATTGCGGTTGTCGTAGTAGCCGGAAATCAGCCCGGCCAGGAAAAGGAAGACACCAGCAATAGCCGCGTGAAACAGCGCTAGGCTGTCGGCCGGGTGCAGGTCGTGGATGATTTTCTCCACCTTAGAACCGGAAGCGAATGGGGCCCCACTTGCGTACCCGATGCCCCAGGCTACGGCATAAGCAACCGGGAAGGCGAACAGGATATTCCCTGCAAAGGCAACGGTCTGCGTCCTCCACAGCCGGACGATCATCTCGACCAGGTTTTTCATGTTCTCCTCCCGCACCTTGCTGATATCCAGCGCGGCAGCCACCTTGGAGGCGGTCATCGCCGGCTGCTTAGTCGCCAGGGTGGAGTGGGTAAATTGGATCAGAATGAACCCCAGGGAGTAGTTCATGCTGTACTGAAAGGCCCGGTTGAACAGGGATAGCGCCTGACTGGAAATCACCGTCTTGATGATGGCCAGAAAGCCGACGATGAAGCCGCCGCCCAGGGCAGAGCGGAACATCTTCCAGTACTCCGAGCGGGTGCTCGTGATGTAGTATTCTCCCTTTTTGCCGGTATGCTCGGTAATCTGGAAGGCGAGGTAGCTGAGGTTTTGGTTGAAGTGCTGCCGCAGGCTGTATTTTTTGTTCTCGGCCCGGATGAGCTGCTGGAAGAAATGAGCTTCGTCCTTGAAAGCAGGTTCCGGAGTAGCGTGGATGAGCTTCAGGAAAATACGCAGCCGCTCTATATTTTGCGTAAGCCGGATGATAGACTGGGAAAGCGAGAGGCTGGTGCCAAATTTGCTCTTGCCCTTGCGAATCCGCTGAATATAATCCTCGCACTGCGCCAGCATGACCGTGATGTGCCGGTAGTCGTCGTTTTCCGTAGTCCTTTCGAAATCCGGCTCGTCAAAGTGCTTGAGGTACTCGCTGATCTCGCGGGACTGCACCATGAAGGGAGAATCAAACAGCTCGATCTCCGGCATTTTCCCGACGATCTCCGGCTCTAGCCCGATGGCGGTGATGCGCTGGGAAAGCACCAGAATGCAGTTCAGCAGCTGCAGCAGGGCCGGATGGCCGGGCGGCAGGGTGTGCGGCTCCCGGTAGCCGAGGGTGGCGAACAGCTCTGC
>Ga0102943_1002179_pt1 | contig 11620 bp, 7 predicted proteins | sample SalPonC_black_MG_FD_78174 | JGI IMG/M metagenome (GOLD analysis project Ga0102943, IMG submission 78174) | Salt pond soil microbial communities from South San Francisco under conditions of wetland restoration - Salt Pond MetaG... | ecosystem: Environmental > Aquatic > Marine > Intertidal zone >...
CTCACCCCAAAGGAGGTTAAAAAATTGAACCTAAAGGTTAAGTTGCCTGAAGTAACAGAATCAGCTGACTGGCCCACCAAGAGAAAGCTTGAAGCACTCATCAGGCAAAAGCCGGTCACCCAAATTGCCAAAGAATTAGGCGTATCCGATGCCGCCGTCCGCAAGCACTGCAAAAAACTAAATCTCGAACTTCCCGCGCGCGGTTACTGGCAAAAGAAACGAGCCCGGGGCTAGTCCGATCATGATCTGCTCAGCGTTAAGCTGTCCGGAGTCACAAGCAGCCACCCTGAGGCGTCTACTATACTCTGGCAGCACCCCGTTGAGCGGTCAGCTAATATAAGTCTTCCAGAGTAAAGTGCGCCTAGTCCGATATGGGTACCCATAACAGCTTACCGCACCAAAATCATAATACCCTCATAATCAGCGCGATACAACTCACCGATTAACGCCAATACCTACGAAAAAACTAAATACTTCGTAGTTTCTTTGAGATTTGATTATCTCAGGCCCGGGTAATTTACTCTTCATAGATTGAGTATATGTTATGAGTAATAAGGAGCGTCCGCGTAAATCATCGAGAAAGACCAGCTCTCAGACGCCTGAAGGGTATCAGGGGTGGATTCTGGGATTCGACTCTGAGTGGGTTACTAAAGGCGATAAGAACACCATCCTCAGTTACCAATGGTGGCTTATCAAAGGTGACCGAGGAGCGGGAGGTATCCTCTATCCCAAAGATTTAGGAAAACGCGCCTCCCTAAAAGGGTTTATAGGGAAAGTTCTACAAACAGCGAAAAACAAAGAAAAGCTCTTTCACCACTATCCTCGCCATCTGATGATGGTAGCCCATTTCAGCCTGGCTGACCTTGCGGCATTCGATGATTTCCACGACGGCATAAAGGCTGCGTTCCCTAGTGTTCGAAAGACCCATGTGACCTTCAGACCTAGAGAGCAGACGTGGACGGACTCATCGCGAAACCAGCGTAACATTAGGATCGAGTTAAGAGACTCCATGCTCATGGCCCCAAATGGTTCGCGACTAGAAGACTTAGGCAATCTGCATAGTATCCCTAAGATCGAACTCCCAGCCGGGCGTATTGAGCGCATGGATTTACTCCTAAAGGAAGATCGAGCGCTCTTTGAGAAATACGCCATACAGGATGCCCGAATTACCGCAGTGCATGCATCAAAGATGGCGGAGATGAACTACAAACTTGTCGGCGAAAATCACATCCCCATCAGCTTGGGCAGTATGGCGGTGGATTATTGCATGAAACTGTGGGAGGCAACCAACATCAGTTATTTGGATGTTCTCGGAAAAGAGGAGGTTGAACAGGAGGTTTACAATCCCGTGCAACGCCGAAATCAACGAAGAAGAACTCTAGCATACATCAACGATGTTCATGAGAATGACTCTTTTGCCGTAGAAGGCTATCACGGCGGTCGTAACGAAGCTTTTTACTTCGGAGCCAGCTCGGAGCGCGACTGGCGCGACATTGACCTCGTTGGTGCCTACTCGACCGCGATGGCGACTCTCGGCATGATAAAATGGGATACGATTCGATTTACCAAAGAGCTAAAGAATTTCACACTTTCACGCGTCGGCATCGCACGCGTCAAGTTCCGCTTCCCTCCTGACACCCGTTTTCCCGGCTTACCCGTGCGAGTTGACGACAACCTGATCTTCCCCATGTCGGGTGAGACTGTTGTAACCGCTGCTGAAATCGCGGTAGCGATTGAGCAAGGATGTAAGATCGAAATTTTAAAAGGACTGGTAATCGACCAGTGTTTTGAAACCAGCCCGTTTCAGAAAATTGTTAAGTCTGCAACAGACAGCCGAAATGCTGCTAAAGAAGCTGGGAGAGATTTAGAGCAGAAACTCTACAAGGAACTCATCAACTCATTCTACGGGAAGTTCGCCCAAGGCCTACGGAAAAAGCGAATATTCAACACGCTTGTTGGGGAGACCGAAGATATGCCTCCTTCCCGCATCACGCAGTCTTATATCGCGGGGCATATTACGGGTCTCGTCCGTGCCGTCCTTTCAGAGATAATGAATAAGTTACCTGAAGAATATGAGATTATAAGCGTCACGACGGATGGTTTTATTACCGATGCGCCTGAGGCTGTAATGGAAACCTTACTGGATGGGCCCATATGCAAACTTCTCAAAGAAACTCGTATGAGCCTGGTAGGTAACGAAAACATTTTGGAAACGAAGCACGAGGTCCGCCAAGTGCTTTGCTGGAGGACTAGGGGGCAAGCCACCCTAAAGAATAGCGGTTCAGGCAAGGCCCCTCTCCTTGCGAAAGCAGGGCTCAAATCTCCGCGAGGCTATTCCGAGGACAAGCAAAACGATTGGATTCTACAAAACTTTGTCGATAGATCTTGGGATACTACATTTGATTATGACCGCCTTCGAGGCATGCGCGACTTATACGAAAAAGGTGGCGATCTCGTCACCGAAACACACACCCAGCGCCTGAACATGGATTTCGATTTCAAGCGTCGTGTGAATAAAAGGCGAATCACGACACGACAGATCCGAGGCATCGATCATGTCGCCTTCGAGACCCTCCCCTGGCATTCAATTGAAGAGTATAAAGAGTGCCGGGAATTATCATCTACATTCAAGACCGATACACAGAGTTGCCTGAAGACTAAGGGCGAATTGAAACTCTTCCTCGAAAAGCTAGGCTCCAAAGCGAATTTCAAGGGCAACGCCCGATTGAGTCCTCGTGGATTGATTAACACCGCGACAAATATAGTCATTCGAGCAATGGTGCACGAAATGTGGGAGCTATCTCTTCAGGGCAAGTCAAAGAAATATTGGAAAGAACGACTTTCAGAGGCTGGATTCCCAGCCAAGACTGATACGTTTAAGAAGGCGAAGTCCTGGCCCCCACCCGAGGCTTACTTAATCGAAATGACCGACGAAACCCTGTCGCTAGCCTATTGGTTGCAAAACGAATTCCCTGACTTTGATTTCAACTATCTCTTTGCCGACCGATACGGTAAACATACCCGCCATCTTGAAAACATTCCTAAAGTCGATGAAGCGGACTCAGAGATTTGATCGCCTGTATAAAGCTCGGCCCCATCGATACTTCACATGAATCTCGGGTAGAGGGAATCAAGTTGCGAGACTAAAGCCTATACATCTAAACCGGCACCATTGATCCTAAGCCACTCCTTCCGCTCGCGGTAGTTCGGCATCACCTTATCCACTTCATTCCAAAAGGCGTCAGTGTGATCCAAGTGGTGAAAGTGACACAACTCATGCACGATGATGTAATCGATAATACCCAGCGGTGCCATCATGCACTTCCAATGAAAGCTGAGGTTACCCAGCGGCGAACAGGAGGCCCAGCGGTGCCCTACATCCTTCACCTCTATTTCACGAGGCTTCACATCAACCTTGGGAGCAAAGTAAGCGACACGTCGCCGAATGCGCTCACGCCCTCGCTTGATGTAGTAGCCCCGAAAAGCTTCTTTCGCGACCTCGACATCCCCGCTCTCGACCAACGCACGTTGCAGCATGAAACGCCCATTTTTAAGCAACAACGGCTCTTCCTGGTCTGCCACAAGTTTCAGGCGATAGGATCGGCCAAGGTAGAGGAAGCCCTCACCGCTCTTATACTCCCGGAGCACCCGGGTTGAATTCAGGTCGCGCCACTCGGCCAGATTCTTATAGATCCAGTAGAGCTTCGATTCGATAATCTTCTCGATCTGATCGTCAGCGAACCACTCCGGTGCACGCACCACCACGCTGCCGTCACGCTCTAGCACTATGTCAGCGGTGTTACGCTTGGATCGCACAACATTGTATTTTGGTCGCTCTTCCTGAACCACTTTCATGAGGTTAATTCCTGATGTCTCTTCTCGGCCAGTTTAACAATTTCGATGGCGACCCGCTCATGCTTCTCCACCACAGCCGGGATATCAGCTATAAGGATCTCAGTATCTAAGTTACCCCTCAATTTCTTCACCTCAACTGCCTTATCCCAAAAATCAATCACCCCGATGGTTTCCTGGAGCAGCTTAACGATCCGCTGTAGCAATTTCTTTAGAGGCTCATGATCCTCCGCCGGTATTACGCCATCCGGATAGACCAATTGTGTCACAAACTCGTAGAAAGTTGTTTCTTCTCTCGTCAGTCCCTCCTTCGTATCGACACGCCCCGCTACAGCCTCATCGCGCAGGTTCTGATATTCGTCCGCGAGAACCTGCCAATTCTTGCCGTGCTCCTGTATCAGCTTTTCCAGTTTCTCACTCATCCGAGTGTAGAAAGCCGGGTCTTCATCGAAGTGAACCGTGCAGTGCTTACGGATGGCATGCTCCATTTCACTAGCCTTCGCTTCAGCACTCCCTTTCGAATGCTTCGTGACCTGATCCATGAAGTCATCCGAAAGCAGCTCTACCGGCGGGATCTTGGGATTGATGCCCAAGTCAACCAGATGCTGGTTGATCAGTTGCTTCACCTTGGCTCCTGCGTCCGCGATATCCAAGGACTCGTCTTTATAACGCTCCTTCACCATGCGCAGGATGTAGCCGAAGCGACGCGCTGGACCTCGATAGCTGTGCCCCGCCGCATTCGGTAAGATCAAGTTCAGGCTATGTAGGAACTTCTTGAAATAGACCTCAAAGTCGGCACGCGGCTGTATCCCCTTCAACGCGTGAACCGTCTCGTTCAAGACTGCAACTTCCTCTTCCGGGCCGGACAAAGTCCCGCAGACAAATCCCTCAATCTTTTCCACGCCGCAGGCCTTAAAATGATGCAGCAAGCGATGATAGCGTTCTTCCAGGATAGGCATCTCACTCAGCACATCCTTCAAGCCCTCCTGAAGGTCCTGCTGGTCTTCCTTCGAGTAAATCGACAACGCCTCATTCAGATTGTTGGCGAGGCCGATGTAATCGACGATAAATCCACGATGCTTATTTTTAGATACCCGGTTCACCCGTGCAATCGCCTGTAGCAGGTTGTGCTCCCGTAGACGCTTATCGATATACATGACCTGCTCGATCGGTGCATCAAAGCCTGTTAACAGCATGTCACAAACGATAAGAAACGCGATGCCAGTATCTTCTTTATCCGGGTCATCGAAATCGAAGGGCTTGCAAAAGGTCTCCACTGCGTTGGTCCGCTTTGCCTCCTTGCGAGCCTCCGTGATCGCGGCGGGCTCATTGGTAGGGTCTGAAGAGACCACAACCATGGCTTTTAAAAACTCAATCTCGGCGATCAGTGCCTCATCGGGATTCTCCTTTAAGCGCTCGCCCTCAACTCTAGTGAGCAAGGCCTGCCGGATTGCCTTCTGATATCGAACCGCAGCCAACTTCGAGTGACACACCACTTGCGCTTTGAAACCATCAGGGAGCACATTATCGATGTAGTGATCCACCAGATCACGGGCGATAGCTCCGATTCGCTTCTCTGCTTCGAGGATGTCGCCGGTTGCGCCGTATTTCTTCTTGATCGCCAGTAGTTCGGCCTCTGTCCGCGAGCGGAATAGATCCTCAAACTTAAGATCGAAGCCATGCTTATCCTGTAACGCGGTCTCAGCCGTGCGTCCCTCGTAAAGAATCTGCAAGGTCGCCCCGTCATGCACCGCATCCATCAGCTTGTAAGTATCCACATACTCGCCAAAACGCTTCACCGTCCGCTTCGCCCCGTGCTGCTCGGTAATGAGAGGCGTGCCGGTAAACGCAACACGCGCTGCATTCGGGAAAGCTTCAAACAAGTTATCTCCTAAGTCCGAACCTTGCGTGCGGTGAGCTTCGTCAACCATCAGGAGGATTCGGTCGGACGGATTTACAATACCGAAGGTCTCCGTCGAAGGAATGGCTTTTAGGTTATAAGCAGCTTTTGCTTCGGCAGCTTGCAGCACCTCAGCCACCGCCTCGGATAGCTTCTCAACACGGTCCGAAAATTTATGAATCATCACCATGTTGAGGTCGGATGCCTCAGTGCTGAGGTGCTCCCGCAATTGCTCGGTGCTCTCGATCACATTGACCTTACCCCCGATCAGCTTCGCAGTGCCCGCAAGCTGATCTTCTAAATCAACCCTGTCATTCACCAGCAGGATCTTATAATCATTCAAATCCTCAGAGGTCCGCAACATCCGGGCGACAAAGACCATGGTGAGTGACTTACCCGAGCCCTGCGTGTGCCAGACCACTCCAGACCGATCCTCTACACTCTCGCCTGCCCTCAATCGATCAACGATCTTACAGGCGGCTCGATATTGTTGATAACGGCAGGTCACCTTAATCCGCTTCCCTGACTCCGTATCCTTAAATACCGAGCAGGTTCGCAAAACGCGAAGCAAGGTGTCCGGGCAGAGCAGGCCCTGAATTAGCTTTTCTTGCTCACGCTCCACTCCGAGGGGCTTCTCATAGTCGCGGTTCGACTCCGGCCAAATATCCTTCCAGGCATAAAAGTGCTCATGGCCCGCGCTAATTGTCGCAAACTCTGCCCGTTCCCCGCAGGTGCGGACCACCATCAAGTTGGTATAGAAAAGTCGAGGCTCTCCCTCACGCAGCCCCGCGGCCAAGGTCTCCTCGCGTCCATTGCGATAGCGGAGCAGTTGCTCATAGGCCGCATGCATTGGATTCGCTGTATTCGCGTCGCCGATTTTCGCTTCGATCACCACCAAGGGCAGGCCGTTCACAAAAAGCACGATGTCCGGAATGATGAACTGCTTCACGCAACCCGGGGTATCGACCCGATACTGATTGATCGCATGAAACTGGTTTCGCTCCGGATGCTTAAAGTCGATGAGCTGAGCCACAGGGTCATCCTCGCCCGTCACCTCGTTCACATCCACTTGCGCCTTAAACAGCAAGGCCTGCACCGACTCATTGGCTTCCAGTAGGCTAAGATTCGGTTGGCGTAAAATCTGATCACGCAGGTCCATCAGCTGACGCTCTGTCAGCCACGGCTCGCCCTCATCAGTCACGTTAAGCGCCCGCACCGATTCCCGAAACACCTCAGGTAAGATCCACTCTCTGAAGTTTGAGCGCAGGCTCTTTGTCGGGTCCGAAGGGATGCCTCCATTGCCCTGATCGACCACAGTCCACCCCAAGGCAGACAACTGATCTAGAAACGGCTTTTCAACATGAAGGTATTCAGACATCGCCCATTAACTCATGCGCAAGCGTTACGCATTGCTGCCACAGCATCAAGGATTCTTCAGCTCGATTCGGCTGCAAGTGCTCGTTATTCATACGAAAGGCCGCACAAGCCATCGGCCCCGGGGCATCCTCATCCTTATAATACTCCTTCAGGCAATTAACCGCAAAAGGCGCACCACGGTTGCCGACACGAACTTCCTCATTAAAAGCTTCAATAGCGTGATCAATGCCATCGTTACAGTCCAAAGCCAGATGCATCACGTCATGCACATCCTTTCCCGCCTTACGTCCTCCCGGCCCGCCAAAGGCGTTCAGCTTCAAGACGAGCATCGGCCCCACATCGGCGACACGCACGAGCTGCTCGACCTCTGCTCCGATCATATTCCGGCCAGACACGCGAACCAAGCGGTTACGCTCCAGCGCACGACCAACCCCCGGCACCACACTCACAGCCAGACCATCATCGACAGCAACCGTGCCTCGGTCACTCACGCCATCATCTGTGAGTAAGTCGATATATAGATCCTGACCCTCTACATTTTTATGAAATCGTTGCCCCGCCCACTCGAAACCATGGCCGGACAAATTGGATTTGATCGAAGGATACCAACTGCTTGAGACACCGATTGTGACGCCAAAATCCACGTCAATGGTCACCGGACGATAGGCACCACCCTCATCAGGCTTCGTCAGGTAACGAGTCGCCAAGCCACCAACAAGCACGAGGTCTTCACTAAACGCCGCCAGACTGTCCCAGGCGGTCAACAATGCTTGTTCAGCGATCTCTGTCCCAGCATCAGAATAGTCACTATAACGCTCAAATTTAGCCATTACTTAGCGAAGCCCTCCCATTGCCTCAGCGCATCAGCTGCCTCAGGGCCACGCAATCCGGAACCGACCAGATCCAAATAAATTTGCACATCGCAGACCAACTGGAAGCCATCGACAAGTTGGTTGCCCTGAAAAACGCCACGATCTTCCGGCACCAACAACCAAAGGTTCCCACCGCTCGATACCTTGCGACCAAGTTCGAAACGACCAAGCACGTCCTCTGGCACGTAAGCCGAAACAACCGGCGGCGTCGTGTAGGGCTTTCTGAGCCATGCCGCGATCCACTGCGTGAAAAAATACGGCGACCCGTCCAAGGCATCCCGCACGCGCTTGGCAATCTCGATAGGCTCTGAGGCCAACAGAGAGTATTCGACCTTTCTCACGCGCTTCGGGAATTCATCCTCACGCGCCCAAGCATCCAGTAGGCGGTCGAAATCCTTCAACCGATAGGCCACCTGCCTACCCGCATAGCGCGACTTCTCGACATAACCTTCATCCGCAAGTGCCCCAAGTATCCGCGAAACGTAGCCGCGTGACGTTTGCGTGCTGGCAACCAACTCATCCTGAGTCCACAAAGTCTCACGCTCCGACAGCAGAAAGCGCACGATCCGTGATGCCTTAGCGGTAAAACAGTTTGGCGTCGACACTGGGTTGCGAAACTTCACCTCGCGCGGCTCACGATCCACATACAACCCTTCACCAACTAAAAAGAGGCGGCCATTCAGGTCAGCATGATTGACCTGCCATTCCCGTAAATCCCGGGCCAGAGGCTCTGTAATCTCAGGAGCCACATAGAACTCAGACTTACCTCCTTGGTTCTCCGGGTTCGTGAAATGGCTACGAGTCGGATGCTCCGTCCAACGAACCGGCAAAATCTGCTTCGTCCCGCCTTGTTCAAGCCTCAGTTCCAACCCATTGGAGCCATTCTTCCCAATACGCAGACGCAAAGCATTAACGCTCCCCAGGTCCAGGGAGCGCTCCAGTGCATCACGCCTTACATCTATATCGTCAAAAGCCCCCACAACTATCCTCCTAAATTCATTTAATTTTACTAAAATAGCTATTTTTACGTATTAGTAAAATATAGCTTATCAGTATAATCAAGACCATTCAAAAGCTTCTATACACCTAAAATAAGGGATTTAACGAAGTTAATCGGCTCCGATACCAGGTTCCGCTACGGCTTTAGCGCACTAAGAGAAAAAGACTTAACCGGATGCTACTGAATCACTTTGCTTGGCGCATCAATATGCTTTATCAAACATCTTCGAGGCACGAACCGAATCCTCAGCAAGGTGGCGCTCTTCTTCTCTAAGGCTGGAGCGCGCACCATCGAGCATAGATTCAATAATTACTGGCACGTTCTCAGGGTAGAATTGAGCAAAAGAGTGATAATCTTCCACCGACCCACTAGATAGTGGGTGGTGGCGGCAGTGGGCATCCAATTCGCTAATATGTATTTCCGCAATTCGCTCAGCGAAAGTATGCACGATCGAGCCAAGCAAGCGCATTGAGGTGTCCAACTGACGCGCGTGCGCGACATCGAGGCAAAGCCGCGCTTCTGGCAGCCTTTCAAACCATTGCTTCAGTTCTTCTGTCGTTCGACCCGTCGCTTTGCGACGATCCATATTTTCGATCAGTAGTTGCGAACCAAAATGCTTCCATGAATCAGGGTGATAGATTACATCTGGGTGCACCACGATGTTCCAACCACGCTCATACACTGGCTGAAGTAGCTCGATTACCCTCTTCTCCTTCTCTACGCAAAATCTACTGGGCGCATGAAAAGAAACAGATTCAAACCCCTCGATATGGATGCCATCCAATCCTTTGATGAGTGGCTCCAGCTCGTCGAAACGCAGCGCAGAGAGTTCCACAGTATTAACTTCGTGCTCCCCCATCCAGTCTATCGCTTTACGATAGTTTCCTTTTTCTAGAGCACCGGTGGAAAACCCAGTAAGTCTATTTGATTTTCTAAAAGCCGACATATTCTATACTTAAATCAACTATTGCATCAGTAGGATCCTCATCGCGATTAAAAAATAACAATTTCAATCCACTAGCAAATTCTTTACTCAAAACACGGATCTCCCTGTCAAAAAGTTCGTCTTCCCTGGCATCGTCGTGTGATAGACTAGTCAAATGCTCTCGGCTAGCATCGTCCCCGAGTATTTTGAGCCATTCATTATAAGATCCGAAGATTTTCGAGCTAATCAACTTACGGCGCTGATCGTCGATCACGAACGCACGAATGAAAGCTGCCAGGTACTCAAGAGGGGGTGTTCGCGCAAACTCTTTCCCCAAATTAACATAATCTTTAGTAGACAATTCACCCGATATTTCAAATAGCGGCATCTCGCTGACGGGTTTGGGTGGGTTGAGCTGGCAAGCGAAACAAAAAGCCATCCCTGAAGCATAAAGAAGTTTTCGACTAAACCGTAATTTAGCATTCCTCAAAGCCCACTTAGCTTCCCCTTGATCCCAGTGTTTTGCAGCATAATCGACGCAAATAGTCCGCCAATAGCGAGTGAGGTCATTAAAAAGGAAACGAGGAACTCTTCGTTCACCTTTAACCGAAAAGTGCACATCTTCTTCAAAATAGCGCTGTAAAATACTACTGACCACGCCTTCCCACACAGTCTCAGATCTATTGGCCGGAGATAAATTAATCGGCTTTGACTCTAAAAGCATCAAAAGCCGACGTGTCAAATTACCATTGGTATCAGCACTACCACCAATGCGATGCACAAGATCATGAGAGATGCACATATTGCCGAACACGCCACTGTTACCGGGGGCTTTCAACCCTAGCGTCTTCCCTTCTTCCATGGCCTTTTGAACCCCTAAGACCATATCCGTATGCTTAGTGCTCACACCTCCATCGATCAAGAGTGACCAATCACAGTCGCTGTCAGGAACCATTTCATTTCGCGCAAATGACCCGCACAATACCAGACTAGCATTAGCATCCAAAAGGCGCTCCTTGCCTTTAAACACAGTCGCCAAGATCGCCTTTACCTCGTTTGTTTTATCAACACTCTTGGAGAACGATGGCCACTTTTCGCCGCATTCAGACGCAAGCGCATGAACGTTGGCGAAAGGATCTAGAACTTCTTTGGTTCCCATTTTAAAGCGGACGTGTCTAAGGGCATTAAAGCATTGAACAATGGGATCGGTTGCGAGAATAAAAAATCAATCTCTGATATCCTCCACTATATTGCCCGAGCTGCCAACTGTGATCACTTGAACCCGCGTTACCACCACGCCAAACTCGACCCCATCCAGAAAATGGTTGCCGCTGCCGAAGTAAACGCAAAGACCGTCGCAGCTATCGCGATCCAACGCATCGAACGATTAAACTTCATGGAAGATTTATCGAGCGAGATTTGCAGGTTGAGGTTCGCTTGCGCCAGCGTTTCCATTTTTGCCGCCAGAAATTCAGCGTTCTTCGTCTCCTGCTCGCTCCACCAAGCGGGCCCCGGGCTGGTAATAATCAAGCGGGTTCCGTGGCCGGGCTTTTTCTGCCCCTCGGGTGGTTCAGGGCAATATGTTTCCAACCAGCCACCCGAAATCAGCCGTTCGACCAAGCCCAACGGGATTGTCTCACCGGCCGGTATCCAAACATTGCCATCGTCAACTTCCAGCTGACCATCCTTTTTGA
>Ga0102943_1002185_pt1 | contig 11601 bp, 5 predicted proteins | sample SalPonC_black_MG_FD_78174 | JGI IMG/M metagenome (GOLD analysis project Ga0102943, IMG submission 78174) | Salt pond soil microbial communities from South San Francisco under conditions of wetland restoration - Salt Pond MetaG... | ecosystem: Environmental > Aquatic > Marine > Intertidal zone >...
GCGCGATGGTCGGCCTTATGCCATGTTTGATATCCCCAACCCGGATCGAATGAAAACATAACATCCGGCTTTAGATCTCTAATGTGATACACAATTCTCTTCACTACTTCTTCCCTGTCTGCAAACTCGACCATACCGTCATTATATCCAAGATTAATATAGTTTTCTGTCGGTAACCCTAGTTCTGTCATAGCATCTAATTGTTCCTGGCGCCGAATCTTTGCAAGCTGATGACGTGTCATATCCGGATCGGCGGTACCTACATTCCCGGTTGTTAATAACAAGATATAGACATCATTTCCATTCTCATTCAGCATTGACAATGTACCATGAGACATCGTGTCGTCATCTGGATGTGCACCCACTAGAAGGATGGTCTTTCCTGTCCACTCCTCGATAGGTGTTTCAGGTTGTGCAATAAGCATACAAGGTAAAAGTAGTATCGTAAGTAAAAGCAATTTGAGTTTCATAGTGATCGTATTGATTTGTATTGGTGATGTTGGTTAAGATGTTACTGTATTATTAAAGTTCTTTTATTTGAACATTTCGAATCATTACGGGTCCTCCGTGATCCTGTATTCCTATATGTCCTTCACGAACATTTCCAAATTCGTTGTGATTGGCAAATTTACTGTTACGAATCATCTCAAACCACTCCGGTGTCCATCGTTCAATTTCTACAACTGTTTCACCATTTAACCGATGAATGACTGTTGATCCATCCACAATGATCTCTGCATTGTTCCATTCCCCGATTGGATTCATGTTTTTAGGGTTTGGCTCTACCAGATCATACAGTCCCCCTGAGACTCTTTTTCTTGTATCCTCATTCATTTCCTCAAATACATCAGGATCAAGAATTTGATATTCCGGGCCTGACCAGTAGATATCAATGCCATCCTGTTCTAATACACCGTAAAATATCCCGCTATTACTGCCCTCTTCAATTCTCCAATCGAGTTGAAGATGAAAGTTTGTGTATTTGTCTTTTGTGATAAGATTATGTCCTCCCTCTGCACCATCATTAACGGGAGGTTCAAATACAAGCATATCGTCTTGTACTGTCCATCCGACTTTGGGAAACGAATCGGAATTATAACTTCTCCAGTGATCGGTATTACTTCCGTCAAAGAGAACGATCCATTCACCGGAATTTACCTCAGTGTTTTGCTCTTCTGTTTCTGTCATTTCATTTGATTGAGAACTGCATGCCCCAATGATCATTAAAAGTGCAGTTATTGTTATAATATGTTTCATGGTTACTTATAGTTATGTAATAATGTGCATGTTTTCCGGGTCCCAATGAACCGGTTGTCCTTCGAAGTGGCTTTTATTTGCGGCAAGTGCCGGTGCAGCAGCCCGTAAACCAAATGTAGCATCCTGCACAATTTCACCTTCACCTCGCATTGCATCAAAGAGTGTTTTGTGATGCAGTGTTGTGCCATTCACATAATTTCGAATCTGGAAAATCATTTCATTTGGTTCTTCAACCTGAGGTCCGGGATCTGGATATTTTTGTTTGTGGTATTCAATATACTCTTGCTGTATATCTTCACTAAAATTTTCAATCATCATTCCCGGAACTGATTCCATGGGCGATCTTCGAAGTGTTAACCCATCACCAAATTCTAATTCCCCATCCGATCCAACAAATCGTGTAGAATAACCTCCTCCGGAACCATCGGCAAAGTTGACTCGAAGTGAAAGATTAAATGCAGGATGATTATGCGTCTCGGGATAATCAAACAAAGCCAGCATTACATCCGGGACATTTCTGTCATCATCCCAAAAACGAATACCTCCGGTTCCATAAATTCGTTCAGGGCCTAATGAATTTGTGATAAAGTGAAGAGCAGAAAAGTGGTGAACAAAAAGGTCGCCTGCCACTCCGGTTCCGAAATCCTGATACTTTCTCCATCTGAAGAATTTTTCAGCATTATAGGGTTCATCCTGCAGATCTTTCAAGTAGCTCTCCCAATCGATATTCTCTGGTCCGGCACTCGGTGGAATGGGATAATTCCATGCTCCCATAAAAGATTGCCGATCCCAGTAACATTCCACGAAATTCAGATCACCAATTTCACCTTCAGCAATTAACTCTTTAGCCTTGGCATTTAATACCGAACTTGTAGATTGACTACCTACTTGCAAGAGACCTCCTGTTCGCTCAACCGCTTCAATAATCGGACCTCCTTCTTCGATATGCTGAACCATCGGTTTCTCAAGATAGACGGCTTTACCGGCTTCAAGTGCGGCGATGGCAATAGTGTCATGCCAAAAATCAGGTGTGGCAATAATAACACTGTCCACATCATCCCGGGCTAATACTTCACGGTAATCCATTGTAGTATCAACCTCTTCACCCCATCGTTCCTGGCATCTTACCAAACGGCTTTCGTACAGATCGCAAGCGGCAACCAACTGAACTCCTTCATTTTCAAGAGCAGCCTCAACATCTTGCTGCCCCATGATTCCGGCCCCGATAATGGCGATATTAATTTGATCATTTGCTGCATACTTCTTTTGATGAAGTTTGGAATCCAGGTATTCTACATTTCCATGTACCTTTCTGGTTATGATGTAGGGCATTCCAATGGCACCTAAAGTTGTAGCTCCAAATTTTTTAAGAAATGATTTACGAGAAAAGTCTTTACTCATTTTATCTATTTGTTTTGTTTTTACTGCAGGTCTCAGTTTTGCAAGCGCTTACAAACGGAAACTTTAATCTATCGAAATTATATGCAAACGTTACCACATCAAAATTTTTTTACGTCTTTTGATTTTTGATCTACTTTATTTAGAAAACAGCCAATCTGTCAATTAAAATAAGGTAGAAGTTTTAAAATGAAACAATAAATAATTCTATTCCACAACTTTTAGTAAAATTGGAGTATCATCATAGCGAATAATGATAAGGTATTGAATACCTGCAATATCAATTCGTTTAATATGCCTGATTTCTCCGGTAATATTTAGACCAGATTTTGACGCAGGCCAAGTCTGAAATCCGTTTATATAACTGATAACCACCCCCCTGGATGCATCATACGGGCCTATTTGGGGTTTAACGTTATAGAGATTCCCTCCCATTACAATTTCAGTTTTTTGATCTAGATCCAAATCAAGAATCTCTATGGCATACATTGGAGATAATTGGGCTCTTGGCGGCAATTCTTCCATTTTCATTCCGTCCGGTGTATTCAAGAAAACAGCACTCTTTAGAATAGCAGCTGTTTGTGATGTTGCATTTTCAAGTTGTTTGGGTGGAAAAATCTCATATACCGATTTTCCGGCATAACTGGCATAAGTAGAATACTTTTCAGCCAACGATGGAATTACCTCGACTACTTCATTCCGTAAAGCTACAGGGTAATACTCTCCATTTTTCGATGAGGCAATTACCTGGTCGATCATGCCATTCATAGAGAAATCTCCAACAAACATCTTTACCGGGGAATCAGGATCTGGATTGAACTGAGAATTTGTACCATGATTGGCGGCTACGATATCCACTCTGCCATCACCATTTACATCACCGGCATCAAGTGTATTCCACCAGCCGGAGATTTCAGATAACCCAAACTGTTCAGTCACCTCCGCTAACTGACCATCCTCTATTTCAAAAACACGAATGGGCATCCACTCACCGGCTATAATCAATTCCGATTGATCATCCCCTGTTAAATCAGCCCATAAAGCATCGGTAATCATACCAAAATCCAGTAATAATGGGGCAAATTGATCTGTTATATCCGTAAACCGACCTTCTCCATCACCCTCAAGCAGATATCCACTAACAGGAACACCTACGGCAAATGGTTTTAACCGTATTCCAACAAACAGATCAAGAATTCCATCTCCTGTAAAATCATAGGGAGCCACAACAGAACCCGGCTCAAAACCACGGGTGGTGGGGAGTATTTGTGATGACTTTTGAAAACGGCCATTGCCATCATTCCTGTAAAACCGATCTGAGAGTGCTGATGAACCGGATGAAAATGAATTTCCCCCACTTACCACATAAAGGTCATCTAAACCATTTCCTGTAGCATCAAAAAAAGCACAATCAATGTCTTCGCTAATGGTATCTGATTCAAATAAACTCGGCTGATGCATATTAAACCGACCACTATTTTGTTGAACCCAAAGTGCTCCGGCCTGTTCTCTGGCACCACCGAAATACATATCAGTCCGCTCATCCCCATTGATATCTCCAATACAAAATGCTGGACCTTCCGTTGAATGCATATGGGGTATGAGTCGCTCACGACTAAAATCTGAATATTCAAATTTTTCGTGTCTCCAATCGGTTATATCTCCAAATGAAACCTCTTCTAATATTGGAGCTTCATAGTCAGTTGATTGGGCTGAGTATAAATCAGAAAATATTGCCGGGTCAGTCTTTTGGTTATTCTCTTTTTTAACAGATTGAGACTGTTCAATAGTAATATTTGCAGGTGCATTAATGTTTTGTCTACGACTTATCGAACCATTTGGCCAGCGAACCTTCAGAGAATCGATTTTAGAAATTCTACCCAACCCAATATGCAATCCGGGTTCCACACTCGACTGAAAACCGCGTTGAAGGTAATGTTCACGAAACCAGTATTTATCTCCTGCCCATACCTGGAGTTGGGTTCCTATTCCATAGGTATTCGGACCCGCTCCTTTTAATTGTACTTTTAACCAGTTCTTCTCTGGTGAAAGTTCTTCAGACCGGTTTCTGTAGATTTTTGCAGAGCCATTCACATCATTGGTTATGAGGTCTAGGTCCCCATCGTTATCAAAATCGGCCCAGGCAGCTCCGGTAGAGAAACCCTGCTCTTCCAACCCCCAGGATTCAGTTTGATTTGTAAATTTAAATCCTCCTTCATTTTTGAAGGCGAAATTACTTAATGGAGTTGTACTCATCTGATCCATTAAGTTTAGGATCACATTCTCCTCGCCAGATTGAATCATTTGCTGCATTTCGCGGGGATTTGATACTGTTTCAATATAATCTTGGTCTAACAGATCTTTGTAAATTCCATTTGCAACAAATATGTCATTTCGACCACTATTGTTAAAATCAGCTATGAGTGTCGCCCAACTCCAGTCAGTTGCATCCACATTTGCATAACGACCAATTTCAGAAAAAGTGCCATCTCCCCTGTTCCATTGGAGCGTATTTCGTGTAAATTTATGATGAAAACCTCTCGAAACATTATTCTGATATTCCTCCCAGGACTCGATTGTCATTTTGGATTTTAACCTTTTTTCATTCGCAGGAAGCATGTCCGTTACGTAGATTTCCGGCCAACCATCATTATTCAGATCGGCAATATCCGATCCCATGGAACTAAAACTCATACTTCGAATTCGCTCTTCCAGTGACTCGGTGAACGTTCCATCTCCATTGTTTATATAGAGATAGTCCCGTTCAAAAAAATCATTTGCTACATAAAGATCGGGCAGACCATCTCGGTTGATATCTCCAACAGAAGTACTTAATCCGAAACCGATGAGACTACTATATATTCCAGCTTCTCGGGTGACATCTGTAAAAGTGTCACCATCATTTCGGTACAGCTTACTCGCACCTCTTGGGTCGGGAATTTGTCGATCAGTTCCGGTAACATTTTCGTATCCTCCAACTTCGTGGAATGAGTTACTGATGAGGTAAAGGTCAAGAAGATCGTCCCCGTTATAATCAAAAAATACTCCATGGGTAGAGAGGCCGTCATCCATCAAATTGTACTTTTCAGCCGATTCCGTAAATGTGAGGCCTGAGCCATCATTATTCTCAGACACATCCCCATTGTTGATATAGAGTCGGTTGTGTCGTTTATCTCCACTTGGGCGTCCTGACAACGTAACGTAAATATCCAAAAGCCCGTCTCCGTTTACATCTGCCATGCTAACCCCGGTTGACCAATATCCATCCGAATTTAAACCTGCCTGATCTGTTACATCCTCAAAAGTAAAATTCCCCTGGTTGATGTACAGTCGGTTAGTGGTCATATTTCCGGTTAAAAAAATATCCGGCAGGTCATTACCTGAAACATCACCTACAGCAACTCCTCCACCGTTATAGAAGTTACGGAATATGTACATGTTGAAATCTTCGGTGGGTTCAAGTTCATTTACAAAATCGACATTCGTTCGTGAAGCATCCATCGATTCAAACAGCGGAGCACTGGTTCCTTTTTCAGTTTCATTACTTGAACACTGAACCAAAATGAGCACCACCAAAAAATATATTTTACTGAATCTCATACTCTATGCTGTATCAACCTCCACAGAGTTAATTTTTACTTTTTTAGAAGATAGGATCATTCTGGATACTCACAAGAAAAAAGAGATGAATCTCATAGTTCACTATTATCATTCTGAAAGGACTAAACTAAAAACATAATTCTTGCTTTCAAATGATCAGATTTATAGATCGAATTGCTTCTGTTTACATCTACTTTTATCCACCCATTTTCAATCACCCAGTTGCTGAAAAGACCTTAATATATAGTACTCAGGTATCACATCAGTAAATATATGGATGTTGAATATTTTGTGATTGAAGTACTATTCACATAAAAAAAGGAAACATGCCATTACTGACATGTTTCCTTAAGAGAAAATGTAAAAAGTTACAGGTTTATTATTTCATTTATCCCTGGTAACCCGAGTTTGAATGTTGTACAAGATTCGGGTTGGCTTCTAATTGATTACGTGGGATTGGAAATACTGTTCTCCAGGGTTCTGAAGCGTCTTTCTCCCACCATGCATCGTTAAACCTTGTAGCATTTCCACTTTTGCTATCAAACCGAATAAGATCTTGTCGTCGAAAGATTTCATAGAAAAACTCACGACCACGTTCTGCAAGTAACCTGTCTGCAGTAAGTTGGCTGAACTCATCGACTTGTGCTCGCCTTCTAATCATATTAACTAACATTAACGCTTCCTGGCTACTGTTATTTAATTGCCACAGAGCCTCAGCTTTCATCAGAAGTACATCAGCATAACGGAAAATGGCATAGTCGTTACTAAGACTAGCAGTAGCTCCAAGCTCGATTTCCCACTTACCAATACGGGCACCACATTGTCGGCATGCATTTGGCTCCAGTTCATTAATTGTCGGAGTCAACACTACCTGTGGTCCATCATCGTCAAATTCTGAATACACAGCGTTATCAGTGACCGGATCACCGCCGGCAGTTAACTGAGGCCCCGCGAGGAAACTATTGCGTCGAACATCCTGGGTACCTTGTTGCTGTTGTCCCATAAGACCCGTTACAGGTCCCTGAGGCCCGGGATTCTCCTCCGGGTTGATAAAGGAGTCGTAAAACTCCGCCTGTGTGGAGAATCCATTCCAGGGTTGTTGTTCCATCTGAAACGTTCCCTGCATACCGTAGTGAAGAGAAGCCTGGTGGAAATTAAAACCTCCCAGGAATACCTTGTCATACGGTACAGCAAGAATAAATTCAGGTGAACCCGAATTATTCGTCACAAAATTGTCATAAAAATTTCCGGCCAAACTGTAGTTGCCAGAATCAATGATCGCATTCAGATGTGTTAGTGCATCATTCCAACGAGCTGTCCCGGTGTATACTTCTGCATTCAGATACAACTTGGCGAGAATAAAGTGGGCAACCCATTTATTAGCTCTGCCATAGGTACTCTGTACATCGGTACTTACGTCATCGATATTATTAAGCATTTCCTGCTCAACAAAATCAAATAATGCCTGACGCCCTTGCTGAAAGTCTGCGCTGGGTTGCGAGGGAGCTTCAGGAGCGTCAGCAAAACTGGTGATAATTGGAACGTTACCAAACATATCCAACAACCAGTAGTAGTAAAAAGCACGCATAATTTTTAGCTCAGAAATAAAGGCTGCTGCCTGCTCTTCGTCTGCTCCACCGCTTGCAATGGCTTGTTCAAATTGGAATATGAGCCGATTGGCGTTGTTCACTCCGGTGAAGAGTTGCTGCCACGCACCATTCAGGTGAGGCTCATCGTACCTCCAGGTGTGTCTGTGCTGCCGTAGCCAAACACCCCCGTCAAACCAGTCTTGCCCGCGCTGAGGGAACACTCCCTCATCGGAGGCAATCTCGTTGGAATTTTTAAATCCGGTGTCTCCTCCAAAGCCGGTAAGTGGGTTATATGCATCCCCCATTGCTGAGATAAACTCCTGTGGGGTCTGGAAAAAGTTATCAGATGTTACCTGGTCGGTAACATTATCCGTGACTTCGGAACAAGACACAATGGACAACATTATCCCAAGTATCAATATCGTACAAAATTTAAATGTGTAAGAAAGTAATTTTAACATAATATTTTTTTCTCCTTGACTGATTTTATTTCTAAAAATCAAGATTGATTCCCAGTGAGAATGTCCTGCTGGTAAACCACTGATCTCTACGTTCAATACCTGGTGCCAAGGGATTATCATCATCCGCTACATCAACATATCGGGGTTCCGGGTTGATCCCTTTGTAGTTGGTAATTGTAAACGCATTATTTACCGATGCGTAGACTCTTAACCTTCTAACGCTTTCCAGCTGAGAAAGCGGAAAAGTATAACCCACCGTAATGTTTTGTAATTTTACAAAATCACCGTCCTCAACATAGACATCAGAGAACTGTGGTGACTCGCGAAGAGTGCGATTCTCCTCACCTCGGTTTACCCAATCGTATGCAGAGTCAAGGACATTGTAGGAAGAGATCTGGTTCGGAGTCTCATAGAAGAGACGAAACGTATTAACCAGTTGATGTCCAAACACACCCTGGAAAAAAAGTGTGGCGTCCCAGTTTTTATAGCTGATGTTATTCGTCCAACCGATTTGAAAGTCGGGAAGACCGTTACCCAGTACTTGCTGATCATCAAGCGTAATCTCATCGGCTGTTACTTTATTGCCGTCCTGGTCAAAGAAAAGCCAATTGCCTTCCGGGCTAATCTCGGCAAATCGTTTACCGAATATTTCACCGATTGGCTCACCCTCTTCCACTTTAATCAGTGGGGTGGCATTCAAACCGGGTGAACCGGCATTTGAGATAAACTGGGTTTCATCTGCAATATACTCGTTCAGGATATTCGGGCTCATCCAGGTGAAAGTTCCTCCCGTACTCCAGTTCAGGTCAGTGTTTTGTACCACATTATAGTTCAGGGCAACTTCAACACCACTGCTTTGCAGCTCTCCAATGTTATCCCATGTCTGTGGAAAAAGGTTGGGCGGTACGGGTACCGAAACAAGAAAGAGTAAGTCATCAGTAACTCTGTTGTAGTATTCAGCGCTACCGCTCAGACGCGACTCCAGCATTTCAAAATCGACTCCTACATTCAGCTCTTTACGCTCCTCCCATTTCAGATCCGGATTGGGATTACTGATAGGGCCAAAGCTTTGAATGAAGTTTCCATTTGCAAAGAAGTTACCTACAGGATTAAAACGCTGTCTTGAGATACCGCTGAAAGGAGCATCCTGTCCTGAAACACCGTAACTACCGCGTAATTTAAGTTGGTCAAAAAAGGCCAGATTCAACAGACCTGTAAGATCTACACCACCTCCAACAGACCAAAAATTACCCCATTTATTATCTTCACCGAACCATGAGGAAGCTTCTCTTCGGTAACTGGCATTCGCAAAATAAGTATTGTCCCAGTTTAGGTTTACGCGACCGAAGGTGCCAATAACTTTATGAATATTTTGATAACTGCCGATATTACCTTCTCCCTGGTTAAAATCCTGGGCATAAGCCAGGTTGTTCCAGCCAACAGCATCAGTTACAAAATCACCACCAGAAATGTTGTTTCCTTCCTCAACAATATCGGTGTAGGAGTATCCTGCCAGTGCTTCAATGTCCAGATCCTGAACATTAGTTGTATAGTTCAGGGTCGATTCAAACAACTGCTCTTGAAAATCATTCGTATTCTGATAGGCATTACCGGTTCCAAAAGCAGTAGTAGTTGCACCGCCTCCCTGCTTACTTTCTGTGGAGGCAAATCCCCTGAAAATTTCTCTGTGATTCTCCAGAGAGTAAAATACTGAAGCCCTGAGCCCCGGTATGAGATCACTGAATTCGTACTCTCCGCGCAGTGACCCGGTAAAGATTTGTTCCTCTTCTTCTTGCTCTTGTGTGTTAATAATTGCAACCGGGTTGAAATAGTCGAACAACGGCAGTTCAAAATAGTTACCTACTGTTGCAAAACTATCAACTTTAACAGGAGCAGTCGGGTTGAAGGTTTGGGCATAACGGAAGGCCTGCGGAAACCCCTCGTCTTCTTTCCGGCTGGTGATACCGATGTTAAGATCAAACTTCAGTTTTTGGTCGAAGGCATATTGAGTCAGATTGACACGGCCGTTAAGTTGTTCAAAGCCTGTTTGTCTCTGAATACCTTCCCTGTCACGAAAATTTGTGGAGACTCGGTAGAAGCTGTTTTGTGTTCCTCCTGAAAATGCCAAATTATGCACATGGCTGTATGCATCTTGTGTAATTTCATCAAACCAGTCTGTATTACTGTTAAACGAAGGTGCATCTATGCCCATAAGCTCCGCCAGTTCGTTGTATTCATTAACGTTTAATACATCATTTTGGCGTTCAATACTCTCCAGTGCTCCATAGCCATTATAACTTATGGAGATCTGTTCCTGCCCCAATTGCCCGGATTTTGTAGTTACTACGATAACACCGGCAGAAGCCCTGGTTCCATAAATGGCGGCTGCAGAAGCATCCTTCAAGACATCAATTGATTCAATGTCGTTAGGGTCAATATTGTTAAGATTACCGCCGATAACACCGTCAATAACGACCAACGGATCCTGGGTAGATCCAAATGAGGAAATCCCGCGCAATCGAATAGTAGGATTACTGTTTGGATCACCGCCGGCAGCTGAAGAGACCACAAGACCGGGTACTTTACCCTGAATAAGTTCAGAAGCATTATTAACACTTCCTTTTACAAATTCATCAGCGTTAACACTGGAAACAGACCCTGTAATCTGTTGACGTTCCTGGGTACCGTATCCCACAACAACTATATCATCGAGTGTCCTGACATCAGGTTGCAATTCAATATTTATCTCTGTACGACCATCAATCGCAACCTGTTGGGAAATATACCCAACAAAGGATACAGCCAATGTATTTAAGTTTTCAGGTATCATTAGAGAAAAAGCACCATCTATATCGGTGGTAGTTCCGATTGTAGACCCGGTAGCCTCTTCAGATCCCTGGACAATAATGCTGGCACCTGGAAGTGGGCTGCCATCATTTGCATCAATTACTGTTCCTGTTATTTCTACTCTTTCCTGAGCTGATAGTTGATTAGCACTAAATCCAATAACTAAGAGCAAAGAGAAGCAAGCTTGTAAAACAAACTTTGAAAGCTCTTTGAAATTGAAGTCTGTTATGGTTGAAATCAGCTTATTAGATTTGGAAAGAATAGGTATTCGTAGCTTAATACCATTCATATCTAACAAGTTATATTATTGTTTTTATTTATTTAAGAGAATTGAATGTTTGCAGAAGATACATGTGGCAGAGAGTATAATTTGAATAGCTTTTTCTCCTGTGCATAACATGAATCCTAACAATCATTCGTACCATTTGAATAGTTATCTAATTTAAAAA
>Ga0102943_1002186_pt1 | contig 11601 bp, 6 predicted proteins | sample SalPonC_black_MG_FD_78174 | JGI IMG/M metagenome (GOLD analysis project Ga0102943, IMG submission 78174) | Salt pond soil microbial communities from South San Francisco under conditions of wetland restoration - Salt Pond MetaG... | ecosystem: Environmental > Aquatic > Marine > Intertidal zone >...
CCGTTCGATGACCAGGCGGCCGATCTTGCCGGCGCCGACGACGCCCAGAGTCTTGCCGCAGATCTCGACGCCGAAAAAGCGTTCCGTCTCCCAATTGCCGGCCTGGGTCGAACGGCAGGCCGCAGGAATCTGCCGGGCCAGGGACATCAGCAGGGCGATGGTATGTTCGGCGGTCGTCGTGGTGCTGCCGAAGGGGGTGTGCGTGACGACGACCCCTTTGCGGTTGGCCGCCGCGAGATCGATATTCTCGGTCCCCACACCGGCCCGTCCGATCACCTTCAGGTTGGCAGCTGCGGCAAAAACCTCTTCGTTGACCTGGGTTCCGCTGCGTACCACCAGGGCATCGGCGTCGGCCACGGCCGAGAGCAGCTGGTCGGCGGAAAGGCCGGGCTGGTAGTCAACCTGAAAGTCTTCGGTCTCCTCGAAAACCTTGAGGCCTTCTGCCGGAAATTTGTCGGAAATCAGAATTTTCACGGGACGTTCCATTCATCAGGATCTGGCCAACTCCCCAACATGGAAAACTAGCAACCCGGCCTCGGGCTGTCAAGGTGAAAGAAATTTCCGGACCATCGTCCCGGATGGCTTCTCCCGGGAGCTTATTCCGTTGCGGCAAGCTGCTTGAGGAAAGTAATCAGCAGGCGAACCCCGACGCCGGAACCTCCGGCAGGTCCTTCCGGGGTCGCTTTCTCGCGCCAGGCGGTTCCGGCAATATCCAGGTGGGCCCAGCGGGTCTCCTGGACGAATTTTTTGAGAAAAGCGGCGGCGGTGATGGTGCCGGCGGGCCGGCCGCCGGTATTTTTAACGTCGGCAACGTTGCTTTTGATCTGCTCGAAATAGTCGTCCCAGAGCGGCAGGGGCCAGACCCGTTCGCCGCAATCCTCGCCTGCCTTGCGCAAGGATTCGATTAATCCTTCGTCATTGCCGAGCACAGCACTGGCATGATGGCCAAGAGCAATAATGCAGGCGCCGGTGAGGGTGGCGAGGTCAATGATCAACTGCGGCTGGCGGCGCTGTACATAGGTAAGAGCATCGGCAAGAATCAGGCGTCCTTCGGCGTCGGTATTGATGACTTCTATGGTTTGTCCCGACAAACTGGTCAGTATGTCGCCGGGGCGAATGGCGCTGCCGGAAGGCATGTTCTCCACTGCCGGGACCACGCCGACCAGATTGACCGGCAGTTCCAGCAGCGCAGCCGCCAGCAGGGTGCCGAGGACGGCAGCGGCACCCGCCATATCCATTTTCATTTCTTCCATTTTTTCAGCAGGTTTGATGGAAATGCCGCCGGAGTCGAAGACAACACCTTTACCGACCAGGGCGACCGGAGGCTGGTCGTCGGCTCCTCCGGAATATTCGAGAGTAATCAGGCAGGGTTCCCGTTCGCTGCCTTGGGCGACGCCAAGAAGGGCGCCCATGCCTTCTCCCTGCAGGGCTTTGCGGTCCATGATCTGGCAAGTGATGCCGGTCTCTTCGGCGATTCGCCGAGCCTGGTCGGCGAGAAAGGACGGGGACTTGATATTGCCTGGTTCATTGACCAGGTCCCGCGCCAGGCTGACGCCGCGAAGCGTATGACGGGCACCGACGATCTCCCGGTCGACGGCTTCCTGTTCCTCCCGGCTGGTCATCAGCAGGAGGATGGTCTCCGGCAACTGCTCCGGCCGCCGCTCATCATCGGTACGGTATTTGTCGAACCGGTAGCCGGCCAGCAGGATGCCTTCGGCGACGGCGCGGCCCCGGTCGGCTGCGGTGGTCCCGGGCAGTTCTGCCAGGACCAGCGTTGTGGCCAGGCTCTGCAGTCTGGTTTTATTCAGCTGATTGACACCCTGGGCGGCCGCCTGGCGCAATTGATCGGTCCGGCAGGCGTCCCGCTTGCCCAGGCCCACCAGTAAAACTCGGGCTGCAGGCAGTCTGCCTGCTGTGTGCAGCAGCAGACTCTCGCTGGTTTTGCCTGAAAATTCGCCGCTGCGGCGGGCCTGGGACAGGCCGCCCTCGAGATGCTTGTCAAGTTCCTTGAGCAGCGGCAGGGAAAAGTCGTCCTCAAAGACGCCGATCAGCAGACAGTCGGTTTTCTGTTGGCAGACGCTGGTTGTGCAGACTTTGGTTTTCATGACAGGTTTGGCTCCGTAAGGGACGCGGGGACAGCTCCCCGTTGGAAAATAGACGGCGCCTGAAGGCGACTAGCGGTTACCGATCCGGCTGAGGAATTTGCCGGCGGATCGGTTCAGAAAATGCTCTCTGCCCAGGGATTCAAAAACCGGGGATTTACGCAGGCCGAGAGCACGAAGCTCGTCGATAATCGGCTGATACCTTCCGAGTTTGAGTCCTTTGCGGAAAGTTTGAATGGCTTGCCTCTTCTGGTGGGCCAGCAGGCAGATGCGCCCCAACTGGCAATAATGCTCCGGGTTGTTCGGATCCAGGTGCAAGGCTTCCTGGCAGAGCTGCCTGGCTTTCTGGAACTGACGACGTTCCTTGGCCAGGCAATAGGCGAGCAGGGATTTGGCCCGGGGCGACGGGTCGGCTTTATGAGCATTCTCCAGGTGGATGAGGGCCACCAGGGAATCGCCTTCCGCCAGTGATTTGATGGCTTGATCGACCAGATACTGCGAGCTGCTGTTCATCGTTTTCACCGTGGTTGATAAGTTGCGGACTCCAGAACAAGGTCAGCATAACCCACTGCAGTCCCGGCGGCAAGTCGCGGTTTGCCGGCGACGATAAATCTTGCTTCGTTCAAGCAGGAATGCTAGCTTAAGGTGCTAATTTTGCAGTTTAATGCTTTGCGCCGAATCGGTCTTCCTGGCAGGCCGAAACAGGCTTTTGAGGCTGGAATGTTCGGGTTTCTCCAAAATCGCCGGTCCCTGTTGAGCTTCTTGCTTCTGGTGACCGGCCCCCCGTGGACAACAGGCCATGTCTTTATTTTTCCGTTGTACTCCGGCAGGATAGATTTCTGGATTGAGGTACGGCACCGGTTGGCGGGCGCCGGTTGTGAAAGGTCTGATTGATGAGGCTTCGTTTCAAAATACTCCTGGCTCTGATAACCGTATCCATCGTGCCCTTGGTGGCCTCGTTGTGGATCGCCGGCGAGATGTCGACCGAAGAGTTGGAAAGGCAGCTCAGCGCCCGGGCGAGACGGGCGTCGATTTTCCTCGAGCAGACGGCCACCAATGCTTCCACGGAAAATCTCAAATACATCAAACTGCTGGCCAGTAACCCGCTGATGGTGAATGCGGTGTATTCCAGCTCGGTCAGCGGCAACGCTTCCCAACTGGTCAGCGTACTGGCCAACATCGACGATCTGCCTTTTGACGAAGTCCAGATCCTGGATGTGGAGGGCGCAGTTTTGTATCGCGACCTGGCTTTCGACGCAGAGGCCGGCAAGATATCGGGTCCTGACCATCCGGTGATCGAAGCCTCCCTGGAGGGGGAGGCTTATGCGGAAACCGGCGTTTTTGACGGACGCATGGCAATCGTCGCCGCCGCGCCGATCACCATGTACGGCGAACCGATCGCGCACATGATCGGGGTGGCGTTTTTCGATGCACGGCTCGCCCATCGCCTGAAAAGCCTCAGCGCCATGGAGATCGCTTTCTATGACGGCCGGGGTATTTTCTACTCCACTTCCGACGGACTGGCGAATATCGAACTGCGGACGGTGCTGAATTCACGGGAATACCGCACGCAGATCGAGGGCAGAAAGCAGATGATCTCTTATGTCTCGGTCGGCAACAAGGAACGCGGCATTCTCATGGCTCTGGATGTCACCGATATCGGCGTGGCCAAGGCCCGGGTCCAGAAGTTTCTGCTGCTTGTGGCGGTGGTCGCCGCCCTGCTCGCTACGGTGGTCGGCCTGCTGGTGGCGACCGGCATCGTGCGCCCGCTCCAGGAGGTGGTCGACAACCTGCGCGAGATCGCCGAAGGGGGTGGCGATTTGACTCGGGAACTGGCGGTCAGGACCAGGGACGAAGTAGGACATCTGGCTCTCAGTTTCAACAACTTCCTGCAACGGCAGCGGGAGATGGTCAGCCGGATCAGAGAGGTTTCACAGGGCTTGTCCCAAGCCAACGAAAGAATCAAAACCTCTTCCCATGAAGTCATGGAAGGAGCCGTGCGCCAGTCTCAATCGCTTGAGGAGTCCTCGAAGGCGATCGCAGGGATTGATGAAGCGGCTGGGGGCATTTCGGAAAGCACCGGTTATCTCGTGTCTGCCGCCGAGGAAAGTTCTTCCGCCATGCTGGAACTGGGTGCAACCATCGAAGAGATAACCGGTCAGATGGAAAAGCTGTTCGCCACCGTTGATGAGACCTCCAGTTCCATCAACGAAATGTCCGTCGCCAGTCAGCAGGTTTCTGAAAACGTCAACACCCTCTCCTCGTCCACCGAAGTGACCGTTTCCTCGATGCTCGAGATGGACGCCTCGATCAAGGAGATCGAGGAGAATGCGAAATTGACCAGCCGACTGTCCAATGAGGCGGCGGAGGATGCCCAGAAGGGCAAACAGGAAGTTGAAGAGACCATCCGCGGCATCGAGTCAATACGCGACACGGTTGATCGGGCCGGGCAGGCGATTACCGAACTTGGCAATCAGTCGGGCGAGATCGGCAAGATCCTGACCGTTATTGACGAAGTTGCCGATCAGACCAGTCTGCTGGCCCTAAATGCCGCGATCATCGCCGCCCAGGCCGGCGAGCACGGCAAGGGATTTGCCGTGGTCGCCGATGAAATCCGGGAACTGGCCGAACGTACAGCCGTCTCGACGCGGGAGATCGCGACCATTATCGGCAATCTCCAGGAAGGAACCCGGGATGCGGTGCTGGCCATGAACCAGGGCAATGAAAGGGTCCAGCAGGAGCTTAAGCGCTCGCAGCAGGCGGGCACGGCCCTTGAAAAAATTCGGGCCAGCACCTTAAAAGCGACGGAACAGGTCAACAGCATTGTCCGGGCGACCCAGGAACAGTCCCGGGGCAGCCGCCAGGTGACCGATTCCATGAACCAGGTCGCTGCCATGCTCGAGCAGATCGCATCGGCGGTCAACCAGCAGTCGAGCGGCAACCGGCAACTGGCCGAGAGTGCCGAGGCGATGCGCGACATCGCCGCTCACGGTAAACAGAGCACCGGGGAACAGAGTCGCGGAGTCCGCCAGATTACTCAGAGTACCGAGCAGATTCGCTCCATGATCACCCGCATCGACGACGCCACCAAGGAGTTAAGCCAGCGCAGCCGCCAGGTGGTGGAGGCGGTGAGCAGTGTTCACAAGGTTGCGGAAGGCAATGCCGGCCGTACGGCGGAACTTGATCAGGTGGTGGAAATACTCGACCGTTTGACCGGAGAACTGAAAAATGAGGTCGGGGCATTCAAGGCATGACTGCAACGTCCCTGTCCCTGACCATTCTCGGATCAGGGACCAGCACCGGTGTCCCGGTCATAGGCTGTCGCTGTACCGTCTGCCGCTCCGCGTCGCCGCGCAATCAGCGCAGCCGCTGCAGCGCTCTGCTCCAGTGGGGAGGACGCAACGTGCTGGTCGATACCTCGACCGACTTCCGGCTGCAGGGTTTGCGGGAAGGAATCGATCGGGTGGACGCCGTGCTGTTTACCCACACCCATGCCGATCACATCCATGGTATCGATGACCTGCGGACCCTGCGCCCAGCAGACGGACGCGTCATTCCGACCTATGGATCACGACAGAGCGTTGCCACCCTCAGACGGGTGTTCAGTTACATTTTCAGCGATGAAGACGAAACGGGCTACCGTCCCCGTCTGAGTCTCCACCAGGTCGACGAACCCTTCCCATTGTTCGGCCAGACGGTGATCCCCGTACCGCTCTGCCATGGAGCCGGGGAGGCATTCGGGTATCGGATCGGTTCTCTGGCCTATCTGACGGATTGCAGTGCCGTACCTGCGGCGTCCATGATGTTCCTCGAGGGTCTTGAAGTCATGGTGGTGGATGCCCTGCGCTTTACCGAACATGAAAAGCATTTCAATATCGCCGGCGCCATCGCCCTGGCGAAAAAGCTTCAGGTTCCGCGGACCCTGTTGACACACCTGGGGCATGACGTCGATCATGAAAGACATGGCTCCGAACTGCCGCCTGGCGTCGAGTTCGCCTATGACGGTCAAAAGCTGAAACTGCCGCTGGACAAGGGGGCGATTTTTTAAAAAATGAACCCTGCCACCCCACAGGAAATCCGCCTGCACGGCCATCTGAATGAGACCATCGAATACTTCGCGATGGCGATGGCCCGGGATGTCTACAGCCGCTATTTTTTCGAAATCAGCGATCAGAGTTTGCGCTTTTTCTCGCCCGGCAACGAGTTTGTCCTGCACCCGGAGGGCATCAGCCACCGGGGCAACGGCGGCTCTTTCTGCGAATACATGTTCGGTGTCGAACAGCCGTTGTCGGACCTGGCCAAAACCGACGCCCGGAACCGGCTGGTTCTCTACGGCGCCTACTACCGGGATCAAAGCCAACTCGAATTTACCGGCAAAACCGAGGAGACCCAGTCCTATGAGCGGGTGTTTTTCGACGGCAATGCCATTCACAACTACTTTTTCTTCCTGACCGGCTCGGTATCCGGCCCCTTGCAGGAACAGCAGGAGTCACTCGCCCGGCTGCTCGGCAAAATCCTGAAACAATCGCCCCATGTCGGCCTGGGCGACGATGCCGAACTGCTGGAAGACATCTACGGCCTGCTCGGTCATCGCAGTGCCTTTTATCTGATCAAGCTGGTCAACAAGAAACACAAGCAGTATCACGATCTGTTCCGTTACCTTTACGGCACCTACAAGTCCATTCCCGAGCTGGAATTCGAGAAGTTGCTGGACCTTGCGGAGCGTCTGGGCATCGACAAGTATCAGCAGGAGAGAATCCGGATCGACGTCATGTACAAGCATCCGGACAATCAGCGGATCGTCGACGAATACAAGAACATACTCATCGAGTGCAACCGGAAGGGCAGCATCAACCAGCTTGAGAACGCCCGCCTGACCCGCCTGAAGACCTTGTCGGTCCGCAACAAAATCCCCTCGGCGCTCTTTTACGCCCTCGACGAGCTGCTCAAGCACGACAAACTGGTGGACCTGGAGGAGCAGGACTACCTCGCGGAAACCCGCCAGGTTCTGGAAGGTATCTTCTTTGCGGACGCCCAGATCGACGTCAGCATTACTCCGGAAGATATGGCCCTGCTGCTGCATGCCAAACGGCAGGCCAGCGAGAATCGCGATCACACCTTCGAACATATCCTGCTTGAGACCGGCAAAGCCTGCGACGAGAAAATCCATGAAGGGGGAGATATTTCGCTGCTCGAGAACTTTTCCTATATCGTCACCTTTTTCGATCGCTATGACAATGCTTCGGCGATCATCAACGAACTCGCATTCATGGAGAATTCCCGGTTCGGCGAGGAACATGTCCGCAGTCTACTGGGCAGCAAGAAAGCTTTCTGCGAATTGCGGAAATCTCTTTGGAATGATCTTTTCATTGCACCCGTTCTGGAAAACAAGTATCTCGGACAGTATGGCCGTAAAAAACTGTTGGGCTTGAATAAAGGGTTGGAGGCGATCGAGGAGGGACGGTTGACGGTGAACGATCTGCTCGAACAGATTCATGCAATCAGCGGCGAAGAGCGCTTGTACGAACTGTTGCTTGCCCACGTCAAGGAGCGGATCCGCAATTTTTATTCACGCTACAACACCCATGCCGAACAGGAGGCCCTGCTGGAAGAAGTCGGCGCGGAACTGCGCAGCAAAAGAGTCTATGAAAGGGATATTCCGCCGGCCCTGTTCCGCAATGTCGTGGTTAATATCAAAAAGGAGGCGATTTATCTTCACAACCTCCTGCCCGGCATCATCGCTGAGCGTGACGTTGCACTGCGGGAGGACTTTCTTGACAACAGCGGTCTCGACCGTTTTTATGTGGAGGAACTCGAACGCGAGTATTTCGAGCTCAATAACCTCGACATGGACGACCTGTACCTGATCCGCAAAGGCTATGCGGCCTGAGGTCGGCGGAACGCCTGAAAATCATCGATATGAAATCTCCGAACCTCGAGAAAATTCGCAATATCGGCATCATCTCCCACATCGATGCCGGCAAGACCACGGTTTCGGAGCGGTTTCTTTATTATGCCGGCGAAATCCACAAGCTGGGCGAGGTGCATGACGGCCTGGCCACCATGGACTGGATGGACCAGGAGCAGGAGCGGGGCATCACGATTACCGCCACCAGCACGACCTGTCTCTGGAAAGATATCAGGATCAATCTGATCGATACCCCCGGCCATATCGATTTCACCATCGAGGTCGAGCGCTCCCTGCGGGTTCTGGACGGCGCGCTGGCAATTTTCAGTGCCGTCGACGGCGTTCAGCCGCAAAGCGAGTCGGTTTGGCGGCAGGCCGATCGTTACCATGTGCCGCGGATCTGCCTGATCAACAAAATGGACCGGATCGGCGCCGATTACCGTGCCGTGCTTGAACAAATGGGGCAGCGTCTGAACGCCCGACCGGTGCTCATGCAACTTCCGGATGGACTGGAAAACGATTTCGCCGGAGTGATCGACTTGCTCGAGATGCGGCATCTCTCCTTCGCCGACGCCGACCTGGGGGCGACGGTCGAGGTCGGTGACATCCCCGACGATCTCCGAGCTGCCGCCGTCGAAGCGCGCGAGGCCCTGGTCGAGGCCGCTGCCGATTGGGACGATGAACTAATCGCCGACTTTCTGGAAGGGCGGGAGGTTTCCGCAAAGCGCCTGGTTCAGGCACTGCGCAAAGGGGTACTCGCCTGCGAGCTCTTTCCGGTCTTTCTCGGTTCGGCCCTGCGCAACAAGGGGGTGCAGCCGCTGCTCGATGCGGTCGGTGCATTGCTGCCTTCGCCTCTCGACGCACCGTCCGTCAAGGCCCGCCATCCGGACGGCGATCGGACCGTGCTGCTGGACTGTGACCCGGACGGGCCATTCTGCGCCCTGGCGTTCAAGGTCTTGTCCGACGAGGGGCGCAAACTGACCTATCTGCGCATTTACTCCGGGTCTCTGGAAGCGGGCGGCGTCCTTTATAATGCGACCCGGGACTGCGAGGAGCGGGCGGCCCGTCTGTTCCGGATGCATGCCCACAAGCGTGAGCGGCTGGATTTCGCCCGGGCGGGAGACATCGTGGCGGCGACCGGCCTGAAACAGGCTCTGACCGGCGATGCGTTGACCGATCCGGACCATCCGCTCCAGCTGGAAGGCCTGACGGTCGCCGAGCCTGTGGTGTCCCTGGCGGTAGAGCCCCGGAAAGTCCAGGACCGTGACAAGCTGATGCATTCCCTGGAAAAGCTGCAATGGGAAGATCCGACCTTCCGGGTGCGCGAGGACGAAAGCACCGGCCAGACGGTACTGACCGGTATGGGAGAACTGCACCTCGACGTCGTCCTGACCAGGCTCAAGCGGGATTTCGGGGTAGAAGTCAATGCCGGCCAGCCGCAGGTCGTCTACCGGGAAACGGTGACGGCTCCGGTGACCCACCGGGAGATTTTTGAACGGGACCTGGAGAATCGTTCTCACAAGGGCGAGGTGACGCTGCATCTCAAACCATTGCCGCGCGGCGAGGGGGTGCGTTACCGCTGGCCCGAGCATTTCGCGGCCGGCCTGCCGGAGGAGATCCGGCTGGCTCTGGAAGAGACTCTTCAGCAGGCCACCCAGTCAGGTGTCCTGGCCGGATATCCGCTGGTCGACCTGGAAATTGCTGTCAAGGATCTGCCCTATGAAGCCGGCGCCACTTCGGCCATGGGCATCAGGGCCGCTGCCCAGCGCGGCATGATGGAAGCGGCCAGACGGGCCAAGCCGACCCTGCTCGAACCGGTCATGGGCCTTGAAATAACCGTGCCGAATGAATGTTCCGGGAAGGTCCTCGGCGGCCTGCAGCAGAAACGCGGACGGGTCGAAGGGCACGCCGCGCAAGGCGCTATCGACATCATCAAGGCCAGCGTACCGTTATCGGAAATGTTCGGCTACATGACCGAACTGCGCAGCGCCAGCCAGGGCCGGGGCACCTTTACCATGGAGTTCAGCCATTACGATCTGGCGCCGCCGGCCACCCTGGCCCGCTTCGGACTCTGAGACCGGCAAGGTCTCTTTCGTCAACGAATTTTCGCACCGGTCCGGACCGCCTTTGCCTTGCCAATCAGCAGCATATTGGGATGCCTGTCCACCTCAGCACCTCCCGCCAGAAGGTCACCAGTCTCTAGCCATATTCCCCAAAATGGTCGATTTCACAATGTTTTAATGGCAAGCAGGCTTTACAGGCGACTGCTGTGTAAAGTATATTCTATGAGTAGGAAATTTACACAAAACGTTGAGGGAAACATCTGCCAAAAGGTTGACTGATGGATCGTACCGAGCAGGTTCTGGCTGAACAGGTCGACAAGATCCTCGGTTTCAACAAGGAAAATCTTGCTGACATCCTCCATGTCATCGGCGAATCGGTGCCGCTTCTGACCGGCCTGTCGCGCTGCCGCCTATACCTTGAGGACTTGACCAGCGGCACATTGACCTGCAGCCTGGCCACGGGCCATGTCCGCGCAACGGTTCGCGAACGGGCTTTTCCGCTGACCGGGCCCGATTTTCTGGTGTCCCAGGTTTATATCGAAGGCCGTGAAAACGAAATTGAGAGCGTGGAAGCCCTGCCGCCGCCGGTCCGACGCATCGCTGAAGAATTCCGGATCCAATCCACCTATCAGATTCCCCTGCTGCATGGCGGCCGATCAATCGGCGTGCTCTGCATTGACAGCGAGCGTGCCGGCATCCTGCCCGCGATTCGGGAGCGGGAGCGTTTGCGGAGTTTCCTGTCGCAAGTGGTTTCCATCCTTGATCAGGCGCGCAAACATCACCAGCAGATGGTTCTGGCCAGACGGGTGGATGAAGCGCGCAAGACCGAAGCGGCGCGCACCATGATGAAGTCAGCTGTCCGCCTGATCGACAAGCTGACCCTGGCTTCGGTTCTGGTTCCGGTGCGTTTTCCGGAAGAGAGCCAGGGCCAGGGTCTGCAGATCCTGGCCGCCTATTCGCAGGACCGGGAGATGAAGCGATTGTATGAACGGGAAGGCATGATCGACCTGCGGGAGGGGAGCTCGCTGCTGGCCCGCTACATCAGCCAGGAAGGCAAGATCATTGACGACCGCCTGCTCACCCCCCTTTACTTTGCGGACCTGCAGAGCCAGGCCCTGCAAAAACAGTATTTGACCGATCAGATCGGCCTGAATTCTCTCTACATGGTGCCCCGGTACGATCCGCAGACCCGCAGGGTGGTCTGCGTGGTTAACTATTTTACCCGTGAGCCTTACCAGTTCACTCCCTTCGAGCGGGGCCTGCTGGAATCTCATGCCGAGATGGCGCAGCGCGTGGTGCAGGAGATCGGCGATGAGCATATGGAAATCCAGGTGCTTTCGGAAATCAATGATCTGCTGCAGGAGGGCTTCGAAGGGCCGCAGGCTTTTCTCAACCGGGTTCTGGCCAAGGCGACGGAGCTGATCGGTGCTGATACCGGCAGTATTGCCCTGGTTCAGGAGCGGGAAGGCGAGTCCCTGCTGATCGTCGAAGAAGCAGATGGTACCCTGGTCGGCGCCAAGAGCAAAGA
>Ga0102943_1002187_pt1 | contig 11595 bp, 7 predicted proteins | sample SalPonC_black_MG_FD_78174 | JGI IMG/M metagenome (GOLD analysis project Ga0102943, IMG submission 78174) | Salt pond soil microbial communities from South San Francisco under conditions of wetland restoration - Salt Pond MetaG... | ecosystem: Environmental > Aquatic > Marine > Intertidal zone >...
ATTCATCAAATAGAAGCCGGCAGTGCAGGAAATTATATTCAGAACAAAGCCCTCAAGGACCAGATTTTCAGATATTATTCTAGCAGAGAGAGAGAAGAGAAAAACATGGAACAAAGTGTACAACTGTATCAACATAATTTTATTACGCCCAATATTTTATCAATCGGAATCGATCCTTTTGTATCTGAAATGGCCTTAAGTGGAAATTATGAATTAGACCCGATTGATTTTTCATCATTATTGAAAAACAAAAAATTTATAAGCGCACTTGTACTGAAAAATTCGTCCTGTGCTAATCAGAACAGGATGTATAAAAAAACACAAGAGGAAGCGCAGCAAATGATATCGCTCATCAATGATGAATTAAAGAAATGATAAAATTCTTCCGCCATATTCGCCAGTCATTAATTATGGAAAATAAAACCTCGAAATATTTCAAATACGCCATAGGTGAAATAGTGCTGGTGGTAATCGGAATCCTCATTGCGCTTAGCATCAACAACTGGAATCAAGAGCGGATTCAGCGTTCAAAAAGCGATGAATTATTGAGAGGGATGAAAAAAGATCTAAGTCAGGACATCACCACCCTAAATAGAATGATCAATCATTATGAAAACAGAATGAGCTTCTTTGAACGCCATTTATCATCCGAAGGTTTTTCAAATTTACCCATTGATACCTTGGAAAAAATCATTGATGGTTTTGCAGGCACGTTCTACCATACCGCGCAGAGTTACGAAAAGGTCAAAAATCTTGGTATTTCTCAAATTTGTTCAGACAGTTCACTTTCTGAACGGATTGATAATTACTACTCAAGGTCTTTAGAGTTCACCAAAATCATAGTCCAACACGATCAAGACAAAACGATTAAAGACGCGGAGTTCTGGGCCAACGATCAATTCGGAGTAGAAATAGATTATCAACTGAAAATGAAGATCCCAATCCTTCAGGATTCACTGGAAAGGAGAAAAAATTTAATGGCCTTGATATCTTCTCCCAGGGGAAGAAACCACATTAAAATGGAAGTCTTTCGGAAAGAACTGATTTTGGAACATCACCATGGTATTCGGGAAAATGCCGAGACGCTTCGTGCAGATATTGAAGCATACCTGGAACCGTAATTCAAAATTATCCAATGATCAAATTCTTCCGCCATATCCGCCAACGTATGATTCAAGAAAACCGCTTTTCGAAATACCTGCTTTATGCCGTTGGCGAGATTGTGCTGGTGGTGATTGGGATACTCTTTGCGCTTCAGATTAATAATTGGAATTCGGAGCGGATAGCTCGACAAACCATCCTCAACTACTATGGGCGCATGTACATCGAGATTGAATCGGAGATTGAGGTGGTGGAGTCATTTATGAAGAAGGAAGAGTCGCTTAGCTGGATGAACAGAAGGACTTTGAATATACTCGCCTCTAAGAATACAGATTCTATACCTGCTTTGAAAGAAACGCTTGGAGCATTAGGCACATCATGGACACTTTCCCTCAAGTTCCCGGTGACCGAGGAATTCATGAATCAAGGCTATCTGTCGAAGGTTGAGAACGACAGTCTCAAACTGGCATTTAAGGCCTATTCAGATGCTTTGCTAAACCTTCAAGTGATGAACGACTACATTACTGCTCAGTACAATGATCGCATCGAGCCCTTAATCATAAGGCGGTTAAATTACAGTGAGATCGCGCTACCAAAGTACAGGAAAGGTTTGGTACAAGGAGGGCCTCAGACTGACTTTGAATCCTTGTTCACCGATTTAGAGCTCTGTAATACCGTCACATTCAAACTAGAATGTATCAATGGCAATATGCAGGATTGCGAAGTCATCATCGCCAGAATGCAAAATCTCAGTTCTCAGATTCAAAATGAACTCAAGCAATCTAATTCGGAGGACTGATGTTTAGATTCTTCCGAACCACCCGCCAATCATTAATTATGGAAAATAAGTCCTGGAAATATCTCAAGTACGCCATTGGCGAAATCTTCCTGGTCGTCATCGGGATACTCATCGCGCTGCAGGTCAATAGCTGGAATCAAGGGAGAAAGGACAGCGAGCTTGTCCGCATTCGCTTGTCTGAACTTGTCCAGGACTTGGAGTTGGACCGTTCACATTTTAAGTACCACCTCGATCTGGCCAGCGAAGAGAACCACCGCATCGATAGCATCCTTGCCGTGCTTGGCGCCGATACAGCAGACCAGGATGTGTTGATGGGAATGATTAGACAGGGCTCCGGTTTCACGATACGGAAGCCATGGGTCATGATCGCAACCACTGAATCGCCGCAATTGCACGATAAGACTTTCCTCTCGATACAGTATTCAGGTCAACTGGCCCTTTTCGACAATGACCTGCAACAGTCCATCGGTAGTTTTTACGGCTATCACCGGAAGTATTCATTAATGATTGAGGAGATTATCAAGGTCAAGAACACCATCCATTCCGATTTCGTGCGGACCATCCCCTACAACCCGAATCCAAATAGTAGTGTGCTGAACGCTGACTTGATGGATCAGCTCTGGAGAAACGTCGACCACGGGCAGGCCCAAAACCGTTTCATAACACTGCTGAATACCTTCCACGAACTGAATCTCAAGAGCATTTTCTTCAACACTATGCGCTTGGAAAAAACCCAAGTGATGATTGATGAGATGAACTCAGCGATCCGCACAATAAGTGAACCCGAGGTTGATCAACATGAAGCTATAACCCAATGATCAAATTCTTCAGACATATACGCCAAAACCTAATTACGAAAAACTTGTCTGACCAACGGGAAAATAAGTTAGCACGCTATCTACTTTACGCTGTGGGAGAGATTGTACTGGTGGTCATTGGCATTCTCATTGCCATCAGCATCAATACCTGGAACAAGAGGCAACAAGATTGGCTAGCGCAACGTGAACTTCTGGTGGAGCTACGAGCAGACCTCTTGATCCAACAAGAACTGATCGCAGAGCAGATTGCCTACGAGGCACTCTACGTATCACAGACCGACAGTGCACGAAGCTTTTTTAGTGGTGCAATCGATGCCGTCGAATTGCATTCCTTGCTACGGCGCCTTTCCGCGCGCCACACATTCGTGGCCAATAAGGCTACCGTGAGCAAGATGACCTCCACGGGACAAATGACCTTCATCCGCAATCCTCAACTCGTCAATAGCATCGTGCGCTATTACCAGTTGAGCGACTACAATACCACCGTTTCCAACAACAACAATCTCTTCATCGTGGACATGCAGTTCGGAGCTTTCCTTTCCGGAAATGATTTGGGTTTCGGATCTACGGAAAGCGGTGAGCTGGAGAACAGGCTGACCATGGATCCGCAGAAACGGTATCTGCTGCAGATGCAACTCAGCCTACGAGAAGACTTGGCGCGCAGTGCCGGCAATCGCTTTAACACGCTCGGGATGGCTACGGCGACACTGTTAGACTTGGTTAATAACGAATTGAAAAGACAATGATCCGATTCTTTCGCAACCTCCGTCAAGAATTGCTCGGTCAGGAACGCATTGCCCGCTATCTGCTGTATGCGCTCGGCGAAATCATTCTTGTTGTCATTGGGATATTGATCGCGCTCCAATTGAACAATTGGAATGCAGAGCAAAAAGCCGCGAAAGAAGAATTAAAACTTTTGCAGGAAATGCGCTACAACCTGGCCGGCGATTTGGAAGACTGTTATTGGAACATCAAAAAGCAGATGGATCTCAGCCATTCCAATGCAACCGTACTTCGGCATTTGGAAGAGGTTAGCCCGTTTCACGATTCACTGCGGGCGCATTACGGAAACTTGATCTATTCCACCACCCAACGCAGAAACATGTCGGCTTACGACCACTTGAAGGCGAAGGGCATAGACTTGGTTCAAAACGATAGCTTGCGGCGAAACATTACCGCCGTCTACTCCGAGCGCTACTACTATATCGAGAGACAAGAACTGGAGTATGACAACACCTATCAAATAAATGAAGTCATTCCACAACTCAATGCCAAATTGATTTTGGACGACAGCTCAAAAACGGGCTACCCCATCAACCTCGCCGATTTGCAAAAAGACGATGCCTTCAAGGGAACCCTTCGAATGAACGTGAAGGTGCGGGAATTTATGATCAAGCGATACTCAAGTTTATCCGAGGATTTGAAAAATTTGATTGTGCTTATTGACAGGGAATTAGCCCAAAGGAAACCATGAAATTCTTTCGACAAGTCGATTCAAGGATTCATCTTATGACACCGTTAAGCTGCCTCGTTTTATTCCGTTTGTAATCGTGCAGTAGCAGAACACCACTGTTTATGCTATTTCTGTAAAAGTGCATGTTAAAATGAGCAGTTCTGATGCCGGTGTTCAGGACAACGGAAAAACAACTGAGCCAACAAAATGGCGGTGAATTTTGATCATTTTTTGAGATGCAAATTTTATTCAAGTTCTGTTTAATTGAATTATGCACTTTGTTTAGTAGTTTAGTTGAAACATGTCATTACTTAACTATCAGAACCGTGCATCATGAAAAAAATACTCGTTCCCACTGATTTTTCTCCGGTAGCGGAAAATGCTTTAAACTACGCGATTGAAATTGCTGCACGGTTCTCAAGTGAAATACTGCTGTACCATGTCTATTCTTTTCACAGACGTGTAGATTATGACCAAAAATTTCCGGAAGATGAGCAGCCCTATGTGAAAAACATAGAAAATAAAATGAAAATTGCCAAGTCACACGCGGCTGACAAGGCAGAGCCTAGAGGAGTATCCATTCAAACTATTGTGGAAGAAAACAATGTTTTATACCTCTTTAGAAACAAAGTCGAGAAGTATAATATAGACCTCATCGTTATGGGAACAAAAGGCGAGACAGGTATGGACAGGGTAATTTTTGGAAGCGTTGCCGTCACTGCACTCGAAAGTGCTACGGCACCTGTTTTAGTGGTGCCACCGGAATACCACCTTCACAAAATCGAGAGAGTGGCTCTGGCTACTGATCTAAATGGCGTTTCAAAAAACGTACTCACCATACTCGAAGAATTTATCCTGAAATTCTGCTCAGACCTTACCGTATTGAGCATCCTGCGGGAGGGCAGCGAAAGAATTCTTGAGAAAAAAGAATTGGAATTTCAGGGCATAGAAACCCAATACGAGGAGGTCGAGATGTCAACCAGCATCAATGAATCGATCAATGATTTTGTAGAAGCTCACAGTTTTGATTTGATCTGTATGATCAGAAGAGACAAGGGGTTTTTAGAGAGTATATTTAAAAAGAGCATCACCAAAGCCCAAGTTTATCAAACCAAGATCCCCTTGCTGGTACTAACCGAGAAACCATAAAAAAACAACGTTTACCCAAATGAGCAAGGAACTTACTTCTTCTAAAGTAATTTATCGCATCCACTTGCTACCGTGCTAAAATTAGTTCAGTCGAAAAAGCAACATCCTTTTTGATTATTTTTTTTAAATGAAATAATTATAAAATATTATTTTGGAATTCTCCCACTGGTAGTTATTGGTTTATTCTCTGTTGCCATAGTCCTTTCAAACAGAATTATTTCACCACCTATTCCGGTTTTTCAGGAGAAAATAATTTCGCGTTGCCGTGTATTCGGATCGCCTTTCAACGCAAAGTGCGCTAGTCTTATCGCCTGCCGTAAGATCAGAATTGTATGCATACCCTACCGGGAAAAAAATCCATCCCTTGGGAAACTACTCAGGCCTTCTCGGAAAGGAAATGAAAGGATCGGAAACTCGGCGTCGTATATTTCTTAGATTAAAACCGTCAGATTTATGCCCCTCATTTCTTTAGCTGTCAGGTTGTCAAGGCACAACCTTGTTATGTATTCCCGGAATAACGTACTTTCAGCCCAACAACCTTTACCAATCAAAATATGACCGAAAAATCTCAAGAGATTGATCAGGTACCACAGGAGTATGTAATCTCTGCTTATGTCTATCTCAAAGGAAAAGTAGAAGCATGCGCCAAGAAAATCGAACGGATACTTTCCTTGAGATTGACTGTTCCCCTTCAGCCAAGGAAAAAAGTGAGGGCCTACATGAATCTCACTGATGAAGATCTGATGCAATGCGTCCTACTCAAACCAATCGCTGCCCCGGTTCTAAACCATACCGATCCAAAAGTAAAATGCCAATCATGAGTGCAAGACCATCAGTTGAAAAAGAAGTCTTCAAGATTTACGATAAATGGCTCCACAGTTACCTCAGCGGAGACATTGAAACCTATAGCCTATACTTGGATGATCAGTATCATTTTATTGGTTCGACCGGCAACGAGGAGTTCTTGGACAAAAAAGCTACAATCAGCTTCTTTGAGGCCACAGCAGAGCAATTAGCCGGTAAAACCGAAATAAGAAATTCAAAAAGAACCCTCGAAACCTTCGGTGATTTGGTATTTATCACAGAGTTGCTGGATGCCTACTTTCTATCAGGTACAGAATGGAACTTTTACGGCAGATTCCGTTTCACTTCGGTCATGCGAAAATCCTCAGAAGGATGGCGATTTATCTACCAGCATTTCTCCATGCCCGATAGCAAGGCACAGGAAGGCGAAACCATAGGGTATGACCAAATCAGCGAAGAGAATCTCAAGCTTCGTGAAGCCATTGGCAGACGCACCGTAGAATTGGAGCAAAAAAGTAGGGAATTAGAAATTGAAGCCGCTTTGGAAAGAGTGAGAAGCCGCAGTATGGCCATGCAACAAAGTGAAGAACTCGCTGAAGTAATCCAGGTGGTATATGACGAATTCGTAGGCCTGAACATTCCCGTTGATCATGCCGGATTCATCCTCGACTACAAAGAACGAGACGACATGCACATCTGGCTGGCCGACCATCAGCAAGGGGTTCCTTCTGAAATTACCATTTCCTATTTTGACTCTCCGCATTGGAACAGCTTTGTGGAAGCAAAATCAAAAGGTGAAGATTTCTTTGCCAACCTCTTGAATTTTGAAGAGAAAAATAAGTTCTACGAAGGTTTGATGGATTTGATTCCACCAATGCCCGCAGAAACCGTTCAGAACATTCTCAAAAAACCGGGGCTCGTGATTTCTACGGTCTTGCTCGACAATGTGGGTTTGTACATCGAGAATTATTCAACTACTCCCTTCACAGACAAAGAAAACAAAACGCTGATGCGCTTTGGGAAGGTCTTCGAACAGACCTACACCCGCTTTCGCGATTTGCAGAAAGCAGAAGAACAAGCGCGGGAGGCCCAAATTGAAGCGGCTTTGGAAAAAGTGCGCAGTCGCACTATGGCCATGCGGCATAGCGATGAACTTGCCGAGGCTTCCTTCTTGTTGGATGAGCAAGTGAGGGGCTTGGGTATGAAAACCTGGGGTTGTGCTTTTAATATTTTTGAAGAAAATCATTCGACCGAATGGTTTGGAAATGAAGCAGGTGTACTGAACACGTATACGGTTCCGCGAGAAGGGATCTTTAAGGAGTACTACCAAAAACACCTGGATGGCGAAACATTTTACGTCAAGGAATTTGCGGGCCAAAACTGTATCGACCACTACGAATTCATGAGTGCTCTTCCCGTAATTGGCGATGTACTGCTGAAGCTAAAGGAAACGAACGACGGTTTTCCCACCTTTCAGATAGATCACGTAGCCTACTTTAAGTATGGGTATGTTTTGTTTATCACACGCGAACACGTTCCGGAATGGCATGAGGTGTTTAAGCGTTTTGCAAAAGTCTTCGAGCAAACCTATACCCGTTTTCTGGATTTACAAAAAGCAGAAATACAGGCCAGAGAAGCCAAAATTGAAACCGCCCTCGAAAAAGTGCGCTCCCGAACGATGGGCATGCAAAACAGTGATGAGTTGCCCGAAGTAGCCAACCTGCTTTTTACCGAAGTAAGAGCGCTTGGTATCAACGCATGGAGTTGTGGGTACAACATTCTCGCAGAAGACAAAAAAACTGCTACCTGCAGTATGAGCAGCGAAGGAACTTTACAAACACCTTTCCAGCTGCGCCTTTGGGGGGAAGCTTCGTTTGATGAAATGGGTGATTTTATTAGAAGTGATGAAAACATGTTGGTTCAAGAACTAAGTGGCAAAGCAGTTGAAGAGCACTACGGATACATGAAATCTTTCCCCGACCTCAAGCCTACTTTCGATGAAATTGACAGATTGGGACTTTCGTTACCCACTTATCAAATCAACCATTTATGCAAATTTAATCAGGGATTTATCTTATTTATTACCTATGAAAAAGTGCCGGATGCCCATGATATCTTTTTGCGCTTTACCAAAGTTTTTGATCAGACTTACACCCGCTTCCTCGACCTGCAAAAAGCCGAATCTCAAGCTCGTGAAGCTAAAATAGAAACCGCCCTCGAAAAAGTGCGCTCCCGCACCATGGGGATGCAAAAGTCAGATGAACTGGCGGATGTAGCCAATGTGCTGTTTGAGGAAATGAATGGATTGGTTCACAATCTCTGGACCTGCGGATTTGTGCTCTGCGAAGAAGATCGCGAAGAAGATGAATGGTGGTTGAGTCAGGAAAATGGTTTTTCCCATGGGCTCTTTTTACCCAATGTCAATGATTATGCCCATGCCCACCTGTACGAAGGTTGGCTGAAAAAGGACGATTTCAGAACCGTTCAGCTGGAAGGTGATGACTTGCAGGTGCACTACGACTGGCTGATGGAAATTCCTGTTGCCAAAAGCATTTTTGATGAAATGGAAGCGGCCGGTATGGAACGCCCCGAATGGCAGAAATTGCACGCGGCTTATTTTTCCAAGGGGTATCTGGTCATCATCACCCGCGAGCCCTGTCCCGAAGACGCCATTTTTAAACGCTTTGCCCAGGTGTTTGACCTGACTTACACGCGCTTTCTCGATCTCCAAAAAGCGGAAGCGCAGGCAAGAGAAGCCCAAATCGAAAACGCGCTTGAAAAGGTGCGTTCCAGATCATTGGCCATGCACAACAGCGACGAGCTCAATGAAGTGGTGAAGGTATTGTTCGAAAAAATGACGGAGCTCAATATTCCATCCACAGCCGTAAGTATTCAGACTTTTTCAGAAGACTCCAGGGATATGCAGTGTTTCGTGTGCGGTGATGTGGGCACTGGCATGGTCATCAATCAGTATCTCTTGCCCTATTTCGACCATCCCATCCTTAATGATTACATCGGTGCACATAAAAAGGGTCTGGACCATTATGTGGGTACCTATTCCAAAGAAGTGAAAGACAGCCTGTACGAAGTGGTGCTTGGGCTTCCCGAATTGAAGGATATACCGGCTGAAGTAAAGGCGATGATCAGCAAAAGTGAATTCTACGAGATTACCATGGTGCCGGCCAAAAAATCGACGCTGGCAGTGAATGATTTTCACGGAAACCCTTTGTCTGAAAGTCAGATCGCCATTTTAAAAAGGTTTGCGAAGGTGTTTGATCAGGCCTACACCCGATTCCTTGATCTCCAAAAAGCCGAAGCGCAGGCCAGAGAGTCCCAAATCGAAAACGCGCTGGAAAAAGTGCGCTCTCGATCTCTGGCAATGCAAAGCCCCCATGAGTTGATTGACGTGGCTCAATTGCTCCGTGAAGAAATGGGAGCTTTGGGTGTGGAAGAACTGGAAACCAGCTCCATCTTCATTCTCGAAGATAGCAGTGGGAAAGCACAGTGCTGGTTCACCACAAAGGATGCAGATAATCCTGATAAGTCGGTTTCTGACCAGATTACCATCAACTTGCAGGACACTTGGGTGGGTAGGCAGATGAATGAATTTTATGCCTCCGGGCAGGACACAACTTCCATCCTGACGAAGGGTGAGCACCGGGTGGAGTGGTTCCGCTATATTGAGCAGAATTCTGACCAGCTTGGAAAAACTGAGTTTTTCGAGGGCACTATTCCGGAACGGACCGTCCATCTCTGTAAATTCCCACATGGATTTTTAGGAGCAGCCTCTCCCGGCAAAATTTCGATCGAGAGCTGGGATCTGATGAAGCGGGCTACCGGTGTCTTTTCATTCGCCTACACCCGTTTCAGAGATCTTCAAAAAGCAGAAGCCCAAGCCCGAGAAGCAAAAATTGAAGCTGCACTGGAAAAAGTGAGAAGCCGATCTTTAGCGATGCACAAGGCGGATGAGTTGAAGGACGTTGTCCTGGTGTTGGTTGAAAAATTACAGGAACTGGACGTTGTATTGGATGCCAATGGAGTCATTCTATGCACTTACTTCAAAGATTCAAGAGATGTAGTGCACTGGATCGCTTCTCCCGACTTCAGCTTTGCCGGCCGTTATCTCTTGCCGTATTTCGATCACCCCATTTTTAGTGATGCCTGGGAGTCCAAAGAAAAGGGCGATGAATACTTTTCAAAAGCCTTTTCGGTGGAAGAAAAGAACAGCTTTTTTAGCCATGCTTTTGAGCACTCCGACTACAAATATTTTCCAGAAGAATTCAAGCAGTGGGTTTTTAAGAATGATCAGCATCTTCTGTCTTTTGCCTGGCAAAAAAATTCAGCGATATTGATTCCTTCGCATACTGGCGTTGTTCCTACAGAAGACCAGATAGAAATTTTAAAACGGTTTTCAAGGGTTTTTGAACAAGCCTATATCCGCTTTATGGACCTCCAAAAAGCAGAAGTCCAGGCACGCGAAGCACAAATCGAAAACGCGCTGGAAAAAGTTCGCTCTCGCTCTTTGGCGATGCAAAGTCCCGATGAGCTGATCGAAGTGGCTGAATTGCTCCGCGAAGAAATGGGAGCCTTGGGCGTGGAAGAGTTGGAAACAAGCTCCATATACATCCACAACGGCGAGAGCGGAACAACCCAGTGCTGGTTTACCATTAAGGACACCACCAAGCCCGGTAAAAACATTACCGACCAAATGACGATCGACTTGCAGGATACCTGGGTAGGTCGAGAAATGAACGACTTTTATAGCTCCGCGGAAAAGCGCACTTCCATCCGCATGCAGGGTGAGCAAAGAATAGAATGGATGCGCTATTGCGAAGAAAAATCGGACCTGTTTACCACCCGCGATTTTTACGGCGATAACATTCCCGACCGCACCTATCATTTGTACAAGTTCTCTAACGGATACATTGGCGCGGCTTCACCGGGTGAAATATCCGACGAAAGTTGGGATTTGTTGCGAAGAGCTACATCTGTTTTCTCATTTGCTTATACCCGCTTTCTGGATCTTAAAAAAGCCAAAGAGCAAACACGCGAAGCGCAGATCGAACTCGCTCTGGAGCGCATCCGTGCCAGGGTCACGGGAATGCAGGAATCATCCGACCTACTCGACATTGTGGTGACCATGCGCACCGAATTTGTCAACCTCGGCCACGAAGCCCACTACTTCTGGCACATGCGCTGGCTTCCGGATACCTACAAGAAAGCCATGACCTCAGGTGATGGGACTAAAATCGGGATGGTGATGACGCTGCCGAGACACATCCACGGAGATATCCAAGAAGTGGCAGCTTGGGAAAAAACCAAAGACCCGATCCACGTGTTGGCGATGGACGTCGATGCCGCGGTGGACTATGTAGACAAGATGATTACACTCGGCGATTTCGAACGGGTCGACCCACAGGCTCCATCCCTTGACGATATTCGCCATATCGGCGGACTCACTTTCGTGATGG
>Ga0102943_1002188_pt1 | contig 11595 bp, 8 predicted proteins | sample SalPonC_black_MG_FD_78174 | JGI IMG/M metagenome (GOLD analysis project Ga0102943, IMG submission 78174) | Salt pond soil microbial communities from South San Francisco under conditions of wetland restoration - Salt Pond MetaG... | ecosystem: Environmental > Aquatic > Marine > Intertidal zone >...
ACCCTCCATGACGGCCGGCGCAAGGGATCCCTGCTCGGTGTTCTGGACCGGACGGTAACGGCGATGGGCGCCCGCAAACTGCGGCACTGGATCACCCATCCGCTGATCGATCTGGAGATGATCCGGCTGCGGCACGGCGCTGTAGAGGAACTGGTCAGTCAGAGCCTGCTGCGCGAAGAGCTGCGGGCTGCGATCGACGGCATCTACGACCTCGAACGATTGAATGGGCGGATCGCCCTGGCGACCGCCAACGCCAAGGATCTGGTGGCGCTGCGCAGTTCCCTGCAGAAACTGCCGGACCTGCTCGAAAAGCTCGCCGTGGCCGCCGACCCGCTGCTTGGCAGCCTCTGCGACGAGATCGATCCGCTGCCCGATCTGAAGGATCTGCTCGCGCGGGCGATCGTCGACGACCCGCCATTCGTATTGCGCGAAGGCGGCCTGATTCGGTCCGGTTTTCATGAGGAACTTGACGAGCTGCGCACCATCAGCCGCGAGGGCAAAGGCTGGATCGCCCGGCTCGAGCAGGAGGAAAAGGCCCGCACCGGCATCAACTCCCTCAAGGTGCGTTTCAACAAGGTTTTCGGCTACTACATCGAGGTGACCCGCTCCCACCTGGACCGGGTGCCGGAGGATTACCAGCGCAAGCAGACCCTGGCCAACGCCGAGCGGTTCATCACCCCGGCCCTCAAGGAATACGAACAGAAGGTGCTGACCGCCGAGGAACGGCTGGTCGGCATCGAATACGATCTCTTCCAGGAGGTCCGCACGCAGGTTGCCGCCGAGGGCCGGCGCATCCAGACCACGGCGGACCGGCTGGCCGTGCTTGACGTTCTGCTCGGTTATGCCGAACTGGCCCACGAGCGGAATTACTGCCGGCCGGTCATGGACGATTCGACCGAACTGAACATCGAGGAGGGCCGTCATCCGGTCATCGAAACGATGACTCTCGGCGAGCGCTTCGTGCCGAACGACGTGATGATGGACACCCGGGACAATCAGATCCTGATGATCACCGGGCCGAACATGGCCGGAAAATCGACCTTCATGCGCCAGGTGGCCCTGATCTGCCTGATGGCCCAGGTCGGCAGTCTGGTGCCGGCCCGGTCCGCACACATCGGTCTGGTCGACCGGATCTTCACCCGGGTCGGCGCCAGCGACAATCTTACCCGCGGCCAGTCGACCTTCATGGTGGAGATGACCGAGACCGCCAAGATCCTCAACCACGCCACCAAGCAGAGTCTGATTGTTTTGGACGAGATCGGTCGCGGCACCTCGACCTTCGACGGTATCAGCATCGCCTGGTCGGTTGCCGAGTACCTGCATGATCACCCGGAGGTGGCCGCCCGCACGCTGTTCGCCACCCATTACCACGAATTGACCGAACTTGGTTTGACGCGGGAGCGCGTAAAAAACTACAATGTAGCTGTCAAGGAATGGGACGATAAGATCATTTTCCTGCGGCGGATCGTCAGAGGGGGTGCCAGTCATTCCTACGGGATCCAGGTGGCGCGCCTGGCCGGGCTGCCGGCCGAGGTTATCGACCGGGCCAAGGAAGTGTTGCGCAACCTGGAATCGGGCGAATTCGAAGCCGGGGCGCCGCGTCTGGCCCGATCCCTGCAAAGGGATTTCCCGGTACCGCCGCAGCTCGGCCTCTTCGACCAGGCCGAAGACGACCTGAGGCGCAGACTTTCGGAAGTGGATGTCAGCGTTCTGACGCCGCTTGAAGCGCTCAATCTACTCGATGAACTGAAAAAGCTGGCCTAGACATGCGTCCTTTTGCAAGCATTCTGATGATGGCCCTCTTGTTGCTGACTGCGGTCGTACCGGCTGTAGGCGCCGGCGACCCGGAGGGCGAATACCGCCAGGCGCGTACTGCCTATCATGCCTTGCAGAACTCCGCCCGCAAACAAATGTTCCGGGACCAGTGGCAGAAGGTTCTGGACGGCTTCACGGCCATTTACGAGCAGTATCCGGATGCCCGGCGGGCGGACGATGCGTTGTACATGACCGGCAAGACCACCACCGGACTTTACCGGATCAGCCGGGTCCGGGCGGACGCGGTTCGCGCCGTGGAAATTTTCCGGGAGCTGGCGCGCCGTTATCCCGACAGTAACCTTGCCGACGACGGCCTGCTGCAGGCCGGCAGCCTGCTGGAAGAATCGTTGAACGATCCGGAGATGGCCTGGCAGATCTACCGTCAGATGCGCGACGAATTTCCCGCCGGCGACATGGCCGGCCAGGCAGAGCGGCGTCTGCGGCGCCTGGCCGCGTATGCGCCCGCGAAGCTGCCGGAGCGACCCAAGCCGGCATCCCGGATTCCTTCCGATGGCGGTCCGACCCGATTGACCGATCTGCGTTTCTGGTCCAATCCCGGCTATACCCGGATTGTCCTCGATCTGTCGGCGCAAAGCAATTTCACATCCAATTTCCTGCCGGCCGACGCCAAAGAGGGCGCGCCGCCCCGGCTCTATCTCGACCTGGAGCCGGCCGAACTGGGGTCCGGTCTGGACCAGCCACGGATCGTCGACGACGGTCTGCTGCAGCAGATCCGCACCGGCCGTCCGCAGCCCGGTACGGTGCGGGTCGTGCTCGACCTGGAGAGCGTCAGCGACTACAAGATCTTTCCGCTGGGTGATCCCTATCGCATCGTGGTCGACATTGCCGGTGACGGTTCCGGCTCAGCCGCTGCTTCCCGACCGGTCGACAAACCCGCTGAACTGAGGGCCCTGCCGGCGGATGAGAAAGCTGACGATATCGCCCGCGTCCTGGAGAGTTCGCCGGGGAAAGAGGCAACACTGCATATTCCGGAGGCAGCAAGCACCATGGGCCTGCGGCGGATCGTGGTCGATGCGGGGCACGGCGGCCGGGACCCGGGTGCGATCGGCCCCGGGGGGACATACGAAAAGCATGTGACTCTGGCCCTGGCCAAACGTTTGAAGAAAAAACTGGAGACGGAATTAGGCTGCGAGGTGATCCTGACCCGGGACCGGGATGTCTTTCTGCCCCTGGAGGAACGGACCGCGATCGCCAACAAGGTGGGCGCCGATCTGTTCATCTCGCTGCATGCCAACGCCACCGAAAGCCACAAACCTTACGGCATCGAAACCTATTACCTGAATTTTTCCAAAAACGACAAGGCCGCCGCGCTGGCCGCCCGGGAGAACGGCACATCGCTCAAGCAGGTGTCCGATCTGGAGCTGATCCTGTTCGACCTGATGGCCAATGCCAAGATCAATGAATCCAGCAGGCTGGCGGCCGAGATTCAGAAGGGTCTGGTGTCGGGCCTGAGCCGCAGCTACGGCCAGATCAAAGACCTCGGGGTGCGGCAGGGGCCCTTTTATGTGCTGCTCGGCGCGACCATGCCGTCGGTTCTTATCGAAACGGCCTTTATCAGCAATCCCCGCGAGGAAAAGCGGCTGATCAGCGGTACCTACCAGAACCACACAGTGGACGCCATCGCCCAGGCCGTAAGGCGCTATGCCATAAACAACAAACTGATGGCTTCCCGATGAATCCTCTGCCGACAGCCGCAGCCGAACAGTATTTTGCCTCCGAACTGATGATTGCCGGGGACGAGTCCTTCGGCCGGCGGCGCAACGGTCTGCTGGAAACGGCACGGGCTTTTCTCGATGATCAGCGTCTGGCCTGCCAGAAGCTGCACGAGAACGGCGGCGACGGAGCTGCGGTGGTCGGCTGTGTCACCGGAATGACCGATGCCCTGATCCAGAACCTGTTCCGCTGCCTGGTGGCCGATGCCGACTTCGGCCGCAACCCCTGCTCGGCGGTGATCGCCATGGGCGGATATGGACGTCGGGAGCTGAACCCACTTTCCGATGTCGACATCATGTTTTTCTGCAGCGATCTCAACCGCGACCAGGCGGAAGCGATCGCCGAGCGGACCCTTTACCTGCTGTGGGATCTCGGCCTGGACGTCGGCTACAGCGTTCGGACCGCCCGCGACTGCCTCGCCCTGGTTTTTCAGGATATCACCATCCGCACCGCAATGCTGGATGCGCGGCTGGTGGTCGGCGATCCGGATCTGTACGACACCTTCCAGCAACAGGTTTTCAGCCAGGTCATCGGGCGCAACACCCAGGCGTTTTTAAAACAGAAATATGAGGAACACCAGTCGCGGGTCGCCAAGTTCGGCTCTTCGGTCTACATGCTGGAACCGAATATCAAAGAGGGCGAAGGCTGTCTGCGTGACCTGCATACCGCGCTCTGGATGGCCCGGGTCAAGTACAAGGCTCCCGACCTGCTGGAACTGGTCAAGAAGGGCGTGCTGAGCGAGCATGAAATGCACGAGTTCCAGGATTCTCTAAGCTATCTGTGGCGGATCCGCAATGAACTGCACTATCTTTCCAAGCGCAAGAACGACCAGCTGCATTTCGACCAGCAGGAAAAAATCGCCCGCTTCCTCGGTTATCGCGACAATCGCAAGGCGCAGGCCGTCGAACAGTTCATGCAGGATTTCTACGCCCGGGCGACCCGCATCGAGCACCTCTCGACCGGCCTGATCAACCGGGCCTGGCAGCCGAGCGACGTCCCCGGCAGAATTTTCGGCTACCTGTCGCGGCGGCCCGTGGGCGAGGACTACTTCATCTACCAGGGTGAACTGAAGGCGGCCCGCAAGGCCCTCTTCGAGGAGCGGCCGGCGGCCCTGATGGAATCCTTTCTCATGGCCAAGCGGCAGGGCGTTCGGCTGAGCGCCGCCCTCAAAGGGCAGATTCGGGACCACCTGCACCTGGTGAATGACGGTTTCCGGCGGTCACGCAAGATCTCCGGCATGTTTCTCGAAATCCTGCGCCGCCCTGGCGGGCTCGCCGAGATCCTGGAGGACATGCATCATCTCGAATTTCTCAACCGCTACATACCGGAGTTCCGGCGCATCTACTGCAAGGTCCAGCACGATGCCTACCATGTCTACACGGTGGACACTCATTCGCTGTTTGCCGTGGGCGAAATCGAAAAACTGTGGGAGGGCGAACACGCCGAAGACAAGCCGCTGCTGACTCAGCTGGCCAATGATATCGAAAAGCGCGCGCTGCTGATGCTGGCCATTCTGTTCCATGACATCGGCAAAGGCGAGGGCCATGACCACAGCAACAAGGGCGCCGACATGGTTCCCAAGATCGCCCGGCGGCTGAACCTGAATCGCGAAGACAGCGCCCGGCTGGAATTTCTGGTTCGCCATCATCTCGACATGGCGCACATCTCGCAGCGTCGCGACCTCAACGACGACCGCCTGATCCGGGATTTCGCCCAGGTCATGGGCATGACCGAAAACCTGAAGATGCTCTACCTGTTGACTTATGCGGACATCAAGGCGGTCGGTCCCGATGTCTGGTCCGAGTGGAAGGGGTTCCTGCTGCAGGAACTTTACGAGAAGGCCTACGAAGTGATGGAACGCGGCAACTTCATGCGCGATGTCCGCTCGGAGCGGGTCCGCAACCGCAAGCGCAAGGTGGTCGCCGCGCTCTCCGAGGAATTCGGACAGCGCGTCATCAAGGACCACCTGCGCAAAATGGGGATGCGCTACCTGCTGTCCCATCGATCCTGGGAAATTGCCCAGCATGCCCGCGTCGAACTGATGCGGGGAGACCAGACTCTGGCCCTCGAGGTCAAACACGATGCCGAGCGGGAATACACCGAACTTGTGATCTCCACCCTCGACGTGCCCAGCCTGTTCAGCATGATTACCGGGGTACTGGCCGCCAACAGCGTCAATATCCTCGGCGCCCAGATCTACACCCGGAGCAACGGCGCGGCCCTCGACGTGTTCCACGTCAACCGGCTGCATGCCGGTATTATCGACGACGAAGTCAAGTGGAACAAGGTCCGCCAGGAACTGGCCGCCGTCATCGAAGGCCGGACCCCGCTGGCTGAACTGGTCGCCAAACGGACTCGCTCCAGCGGATTGACCGCGAAGAAGCTGCCGCGCTACCCGAGCCGGATTGTCTTCGACAACGAAGTCTCTGCCGAGCATACCGTGATCGACATTTACTCCCATGACAAGGTCGGTCTGCTCTACTACATCAGCCGTGCCCTGGCCGACCTGGGCCTCTATATTCATATCGCCAAGATTTCCACCAAGGCCGACCAGGTGACAGACACCTTCTACGTCAAGGATATCTTCGGCCAGAAGATCGTCGAAGAGGACAAGCTGGAGGAAATTCGCCAGCGGCTGCAGGAGGCCTTGGATTAGAGGCCGCTGCGGCGCCTTGGATAAGCTACGAAAAGCTTCTATAACGCAGAGACGCAAAGATGCTGAGAAAACCGAGGGTCACCGTAAACCAGGATTGGGTTCAAGGCAAAAATCTAAGAGCTTCTTTGGTTTTCCCTGCGTCTCTGCGTTGAAATGTTTTTTGGTTTTCAAGTCGTCCGAAGATCGTAACGGAATTCATGGATGCCTACGTCGACATCTTCATGAACTACATCGCCGTGGAGCGCGGCCTGGCGAAGAATACCCTCGAGGCCTATGGGCGCGATCTGCAGCGGTATCTGGAGTTTCTGAACGGCGAGAAGACTGCCGAACCGGACCTGGTGACGCCAAGTTTGATCGTCCGTTTCATGGTGAGCCTGAAAAGGGAAGGCCTGGCGCCGCGCAGCCAGTCGCGGGCGCTGGCGGCAGTGCGGATGTTCCACAAATTTCTGCTGCGCGAGAAGCATGCCTCGCAGGACCCGACCCGACAGGTGGCGATTCCACGCAGTCTCTCGGCACTGCCCCGCACCCTTTCACCTGGTGACGTGGAGCGGCTGCTGGCCAGTCCGCGTGGGGAGGACCCCCTGGCCTGTCGCGACCGGGCAATGCTTGAGGTCCTCTATGCGACCGGGCTCCGGGTCTCGGAACTGGTCGCCCTCAAGCTCGGTGACCTGCAGCTGGATGTCGGCTACCTTGCCGCCTTCGGCAAACGAAACAAGCAGCGGATCGTGCCGTTGGGCGAGGCGGCAGTGGCAGCGCTCTGTCACTACCGGGATACGGCCAGGCTTCGTCTGGACCGTGGCCGGCACTCACCCTATGTCTTTCTGAACCGATCGGGGGAAGGCTTGACACGCCAGGGCTTCTGGAAGATGATTAAGCGCCGTGCAACCGAGGCCGGCATTTCCCGGCAGATCAGCCCCCATGTCCTGCGGCATTCATTCGCGACCCATCTGCTCGACAATGGTGCCGACCTGCGTTCGGTCCAGGCGATGCTGGGACATGCCGATATCTCGACCACGCAGATCTACACCCATGTCACCCGGGAACGGCTGCGCCGGCTGCATGCCGAGCACCATCCCCGCGGCTAGGCAGGTCGTCGTCCGATAATATCGCAAGTTTAGCTGGATATTAACGCAGAGACGCGGAGACGCAGAGAAAAGCTGATCAATGGTTACACCCTCAAAACAAAATCTAAATCGGAAACCGATAAATGATTTTCCTGCTTCCCGGTTTAGATTTTTAACAATCCGACAAGGAATTGGAAACGAAAAACCGGAATCTTTGCTGTCGTAATGTTCCTTATGCGGGTTTCCCCGTATATTGGACGACTCCGCGTCTTTGCGCCTCTGCGTTAAAAGTTGCTTTCAACGTTAAAAGTTGCTTTCAAAAATGTTTTTAGAGGATTGAAATGAAACAGATTATTTTGCTCGGCGACGGTATGGCTGATGAGCCGATTGCCGAACTTGAGGGCTTGACGCCCCTGGAAAAAGCCCACACCCCGCACATGGACGCCCTTGCCCGCGAAGGGGTGCTGGGAATCGCCGAAACCGTGCCGCCGAATTTCCACCCCGGCTCGGACGTGGCCAACCTGTCTGTGTTCGGTTACGATCCCGCCAGCTGCTACTCGGGCCGCTCGCCTTTGGAAGCGGCCAGCATGGGGGTGGATCTCGGCCCCGAGGACGTCGCTTTCCGCCTCAACCTGGTGACTCTCGAGCCTCATTATGGCGACCTGTTCATGCAGGATTTTTCGGCCGGTCACATTTCGACCGAAGAGGCCGCCGAACTGATCGGCTGCCTGCAGGGGGAACTGGGTGACGAGCAGTTCGAATTCTACCCGGGCATCTCCTACCGGCATCTGATGGTCTGGCGGGGCGGGCGGGACCAGTTCCAGCTGACACCGCCGCACGATCTGACCGGTCAGAGCGTGCGCAACCACCTGCCGCGCAGCGCCGAGGCCGAACCGGTGGTGCAGATCACCAATTCCGCCCAGATGCTGTTCAAGCAGCATCCCGTCAACCTGAAACGGGCAGCCGCCGGCCTGTTGCCGGCCAACTCCATCTGGCTGTGGGGACAGGGCCGACGTCCGCAAATGCCCTCCCTGGCCGAGCGTTATGGATTGAGCGGCGCTGTCATCTCGGCCGTCGACCTGATCAAAGGCATCGGCATCTACGCCGGTCTCGAGATCATCAACGTACCCGGTGCAACCGGCTATATCGATACCAACTACCGCGGCAAGGCAGAGTATGCCCTTGATGCTCTGGAGCGGCTGGATTTTGTCTATTTGCACGTCGAAGCTCCGGACGAAGCGGGCCACGCCGGCAGCCTGGAGGACAAGATCGGTGCGATCGAATCCTTCGACCGCGAGGTGGTCGGCCGGGTTCGTGACGGTCTTGGCAGCCTCGGCGCTCACCGTGTCGCGGTTCTACCCGATCATCCGACCCCGGTGCGGCTGATGACTCATACCCGCGACGCCGTGCCCTTTATCCTCTACGGTTCCGGCGGTGAATTTGCTCCCGTGGGTGCCCCGGCCGGCTATTCGGAAAAGGCCGCCCGCGCCACCGGCATCAAGCTCGACCCCGGTCATCTGCTGATGAAATGTCTGGTGGAGGGGAAAATCTGAACCGGCAGTTCGGCGGCGATGCCAACAAAACCGGATAACGCAGGGACGCAAAGACGCAGAGACAATCACCGCAAGTCCGGGGAGACCATTATATGGCGGAGATTCATTGCAAAGATCAGTTGGTTTCAATCGAAACAAAACAAATCCCCTCTTTAACGTGTTTTGAGGAGCCGGCCTCTGGCTTTTTCCCTTTGCCATCTCTGCGTCTTTGCGCCTCTGCGTTAAAAAGTCGTCTCTAAATGCCCAATGTCGTCGTCAAATTCGTCAAGCTGGAACGCCCCGAGAGGGCGGTGGTGCTCTGTGACCTGGCGGAAGAGTTCTTCCTGCAGGACCAGCGGGTCGTCATCGTCGTTCAGGATGACAATCAGGGGGTGACCCTTGACCGCTTCATGTGGATCTGGCGCAAGGACGCATTTGTTCCGCACGTCTACGACAATGGTGCGGTCGACTGCATCGATGAACCGGTGGTGATCACCACTCGGGAGGAAAACCGCAACGGCGGCCAGGTCCTGATCCAGGCACGTCCCTGCAGTGCCGATTTTGTCCGTCATTTCCAACTGGCCATTGATTTCGCTGAAGTATACGACGACACCCTGGCAGAAGGCTCCCGCGAACGTTTCAAGGTTTTTCGGAAGGCAGGCTTCGATGTTGGGATGCGTTAACCGGGGCGGAACCGGCAGCCTGCTGAGGCTGCCGGAGACTCCCGAACTCGAAGTCGAGATTCCCCTGCTCGAGGACAGCCGGCGTGCTCTGGATATCTGGCAGGCGCGCCCGGGAGAAATCTTGACGGTTCTCGCGCCCGACCAGACGGCCTTTCGGGCCAGGCTGACCTTGATGGACCATAACAGCGCCCGCTGCGTTCCCTTCGAGCGGTTGCAGCCGCCACCGGAAAGTGCGCTGTCCCTTCAGGTCTACCAGGCGCTGCCGGACAAGGAGCGCTTCGAAACCATATTGCAGAAACTGACCGAACTGGGCGCGGCGCGCATCGTGCCGATGCAGACCGACCGCTCCCTTTCCCTGGCGGAACGGGACACTCCGCAGAAAAAGTCCCACCGCTGGCCGGAGGTTCTGCTGCGCGCGGCACGGCAAAGCCGCCGTGCCATGCTTCCCGAACTGTTTGCGGTGACCTCCTTCCGGGCCGCCCTGGACCTGGCTGCCAAAGCCGAACTGGGTCTGCTGCTTGACGAGGGAGACACCCACTGGAGCCTGACCGAAGGCGTCGGCTCTTTCCAGCCGCAGAGCGTCGCCCTGCTGATCGGGCCGGAAGGCGGTTTCAGCGAAGCCGAGCGGGAAGCCGCTCAGGCCGCCGGCATCCTGCCGGTCAAGCTCGGGCCGCGCCTTCTGCGCACCGAGACCGCCGCCATCGCCGCGGCGGCGGTGGTGCAGAACCTGGTGGGGGACCTGCGTTGATAACTACCAAATGGACTTAACGCAGAGACGCAAAGGGCGCAGAGAGAGAATAAATAATCCAAGATTCGTAGGAGCGACCTCCCGGTCGCGAAGGCTGTCTGATTCGCGGTCAGGAGAACTTTCCTGCTTGTCCTGTTTCCAATAATCGAATGGATTTTCTCTGCGTCTCCGCGCCTCTGCGTTAAAATTGTTTTCCTGATAAACGGGTAATTATGAACTTGCAAAACCTCTGCATCGTCCTCGTCGAACCGCAGGGCGCCCGCAATATCGGCTCGACGGCGCGGGCCATGGCCAATTTCGGCATGAGCGACCTGCGTCTGGTACAGCCGCAGACCGACCACCTGCAGGACGAGGCGCGGCAGATGGCGGTCAAGGCGGGCGGTATTCTCGAAGAGGCCCGCATCTGTTCAGGTCTGGCCGAGGCGATTGCCGACTGCCACTGCTCCTGCGGTACGACCCGTCGACTTGGCAAATACCGGGTGGATATCCTGAATCCCGACGCTGCGGCCCTGAAGTTGCTGCCCCTGCTGGAAAAGGGCCGGGTGGCACTGGTCTTCGGCCGGGAAGACAAGGGTCTGAAGACCGAGGAGATCGATCTCTGTCAGCGGCTGATCACGATTCCCACCGACGACGGCCTGCCCTCAATGAACCTGGCGCAATCGGTGGCTGTCTGCCTCTACGAAATCCACCAGCAGCACGGCAGACTCCGGGGCAAGACTGCTGGCGGCAAGAAACTGGCGCCCCTGCCGGAGGTCGAAGCGCTGTTCGAGCATATGCGGCAGACCTTTCTCGCCATCGACTATTTGAATCCGCAGAATCCCGAACATATTCTGCGTACCTACCGGCGGCTGCTCGGCCGGGCCGGCCTCGATGCCCGTGAAGTACGCGCCCTGCGCGGGCTCCTGAGCAGTATCGACTGGGTGGACAGCGAGCGCCGCCGCCTGGAAGGGGAGGAGGCCGATGGCGCTGATTAGAGAGCACCGGCTGCCCAATGGCCTGCTTATCGCGATCTTCGACGAGACCAACCGCTATTTCGGCGACTACCACCGGGTCTTTCTGAGGGTCGTTCTGCACTATGATTTAACACCAGCCGATCGGAATGATCCCTTCTGGAGCGAAGCTCGGGACAGGTTAGGGCCCGAACTCCGGCTGGAAAAGACCCTGGAACGCATGGGCGTCGCCGACAGCGAGGTCGAGGGGACTGTGGCGGCCCTGGTTGACAATTTCCTGGCGACCGCCGACGAGTATCTGACTCGTCCCGATTACCCCCGGCAACTGGTCATAAGGGAGATGGAAAAACGCAGGAAAACAACAAGGATTTATTAAACGTCTTAACGCAGAGGCGCAGAGGCGCAGAGGCGCA
>Ga0102943_1002192_pt1 | contig 11593 bp, 10 predicted proteins | sample SalPonC_black_MG_FD_78174 | JGI IMG/M metagenome (GOLD analysis project Ga0102943, IMG submission 78174) | Salt pond soil microbial communities from South San Francisco under conditions of wetland restoration - Salt Pond MetaG... | ecosystem: Environmental > Aquatic > Marine > Intertidal zone >...
GGTTCGAAGTTGCTTTTGTCGGCACCGCAGAGCGGGCAGACCCAGTCATCCGGAATGTCTTCAAAGGCGGTGCCCGGTTCGACGCCGTTGCCCGGATCGCCTTCTTCGGGATCGTAGATGTAATCACAGATTACGCAGCGATACTTGGTCATGTTCGTTCTCCTCTAGGTCAAAATGGCGCCAGGCGCCGTTCTTGAATGCCGTTGGGGCATTCAAAAGATAAGACGCGGCCGGCAGACGGAGTCTGCGGACGGCATCCGGGGCATTATCCGGTCATTTCCAGCAGGACCTTGACAGTTTTCTCGATCCCTCCGGCGGCTTCTGCAATCGAGCCGGCCGACATGTAGGCGGGGGAGGAGATCAGCTTGTTGTCCTTGTCGACCACGTACTCCTGCACCGGGCACTGGATGTGTTTGGAGCCCATTTTGTCCATGGCTCCGGCAACGTCCTGGTTGTCACCGATGGTCAACTCATGGGGGATCTGGTCCTCACCGAGAACCCTGGACAGGATGGTAGGAGCGATGCAGACCGCAGCGATCGGTTTTTTGGCGGCATGCATGTCCCGGATAAGCCTGGCGACCTCCGGATTGACCTGGCAATCAGGACCATCGACCGCGAATGTCGAAAGATTTTTGGCCGCACCGAAACCTCCCGGAAGGATCAGGGCATCCAGGTCGCTCGCCTTGACCTGGGCAAGGTTAAGGACTTCGCCGCGCGCGATGCGCGCCGATTCGACCAGGACGTTACGATGTTCGCCCTCGGCAACTTCTCCGGTCTGATGGTTGATGACATGCATCTGTTCAATGTCGGGCGCCATGCAGACCGCTTCGGCGCCAGCCCGGTCAATCGCCAGCAGGGTGATGACGGACTCGTGGACCTCGCTGCCGTCGTAGACGCCGCAGCCGGAAAGTATGACACCAATCTTTTTTGCCATGGTCACCTCCTTCTTAGCTTGCAAAGTGTATCATCGACAGGGTTATCCTGAAAAGATTAAGGAAAAAGAACTCCATGTCAAGCGTCGAAGCTGTTGGTTTTCCGGAAAGCGGTCATGTTATGGTGACGAAACGGCTGTCCAAGGAGCATGTCAATGAATTGCGTTGAGGATCTTTCACTCGATCAAATCGAAGTTGTCCTGTTCGATCTCGACGGCACCCTGCTCGGGGTCGACATGCATCGGTTCATCCCCACTTACCTGGATGGTCTTGCTGCGCGTCTTGAGGACTGGGCTCACAGCCGCGAAATCGTCGACAGCATGCGGCAAGCAGTGGTCGACATGCTGAGCCGGGTTGATGATCGAATGACGTTGGAACAGCGCCTGCTGGCTCGCCTCCAGAATTCCCTGGCGATTCCACCGAGCAGCTACCAACAGGCCCTTGTCGCATTCTGCCGGGAAACTCTCCCCGATCTGCAATCCTTCGTGCAGGCTCATCCCCTGGCCCGTCCGCTGCTCCGCACCTGCCGCCAGCGCGGCTGGAGAATGGTGCTGGCCACCAATCCGATTTTTCCGCGCATGGTGATTGATGCCCGGATGCAATGGGCCGGTCTGGAAGACGATTTTTTCCAATTCGTCACGGACTATGAAACCTTTCGCCACTGCAAACCTCACGTGGAATATTTTCAGGAAGTTTTAGCCAGGTTGCAGGTTCCTGCCGAGGCCTGTTTGATGGTGGGCAACGATAGCTGGCATGACATGGCTGCCTGCCGGGCCGGCATCCGGACCTGCCTGTTGACGACCTGGCGAATCGACCATCGCGACACCCGCTACCCCCCGGACTGGGAAGGGACCCATGAGGAATTCCTGGAATTGCTGTAAATGGTCGCCTGCCGCGAATTCCCCGCGCCAGGTGCAGACCGGCAGAAGCTTTCTACTGCCGATTGACAGCATCCGTGCTTTTGGTTACTCTGCGAACAGAAATGGGAGAAAATGACTGATGCGACAGCCTTTTTTCAGATGGATATGCCTGCCCTTCTGCCTGGTCAGTCTGCTGGTTCTCAGCGGCTGCGGGGATGAGGAAGCGGTGGAAAGGGCGACTTCGGTTCGCAAAGCCGAGGTCGCGCCTCCGGTGGAGGCGCCACCGGCCGAATTGCTGGCCAGCCAGCGCGCTTTTATCGAAGTTTCCGAAAAAGTCACGCCGACGGTCGTCAATATCCGTGCCGAGCGCGTGAGGGACGCCTCTCGCGTCCATCCTCTGTTCGAGGAATTTTTCGGCGACCTGTTCCGGGCTCCGCCGACCGAGCGCCGCGAGCGGAGCCTCGGTTCCGGCTTCATCCTGAGCGAAGACGGCTATATCCTGACCAACGAACACGTGGTGGCGGGGGCCGAAGATATCAAGGTCAGACTCACCGACCAGAGGGTTTTCCCGGGCGAAGTCGTCGGCGTCGACCCGAAAACCGATGTGGCCGTGCTCAAAATTGTCCCGGACGACCCCCTGCCGATGGCGGTGCTGGGCAATTCCGACCGTCTGCGGGTCGGCCAATGGGCTCTGGCGATCGGCAATCCCTTCGGCCTCGACAGCACCCTCACCGTCGGTGTGATCTCGGCGACGGGGCGGGCCAATATCGGGATTGAGGATTACGAGGATTTCATCCAGACCGATGCTTCGATCAACCCCGGGAATTCCGGCGGACCCTTACTGAATATTTACGGCGAGGTGGTCGGCATCAACACCGCGATCGTCGCTTCTGGACAGGGCATCGGTTTTGCGATTCCCATCAACCTGGCCAGTCAGATCGCCGACCAGCTGATAACCAGCGGCGAAGTGACCCGGGGCTGGCTGGGGGTCGGCATTCAGGCTCTGGATCCGGGACTGGCCGAATCCTTCGGGCTCGATCGGGTCACCGGCGCCCTGATCAACAAGGTGCTGCCGGAGACCCCGGCCGAGCGTGCCGGCCTGCAGCGCGGTGATATCCTGCTCAGTTTCAACGGCAAGGAAGTGCGGGGGGTCCGGGAACTTCAGCTGCTGGTGGCAAGCACCCCGATCGGCAGCGAGGTCCCGGTGGAAGTCCTGCGCGACGGAACGGCCATGACCCTGCAGGTCGAAATTGCCGAACGCCGCTCCGAACCGCGCGAATCGATCGCGGGCGAACCCGATGATGGCTGGCTGGGCATGCAGCTGCAGAAAGCCGAAAAGGGTCTCAGGGTGATTGCCGTGGAGCCGGGCAGCATTGCCGCGGTCAGCGGGGTTCGCAACGAAGACCTGCTCCTGGCGGTAAACCAGCAGGAATTGGAAAGCTTGCAGGATCTGCAGCGGATTCGCGGGGAGCTCCGGCCCGGCCGCAATGTTGCCCTGCTGCTGCAGCGGGGCGAAGCGATGCTGTACTTGTCGCTGCCAATTCCCAGGGAAGACTAACGGTCAGACTGCAGACCGCCTGTCGATCGGTCGCGGGACCGTTCGACCCGGATGCAGCACCGAGTGGAGGAATTATGGCCAAACTGGTAGACAACCCCAAGCTGGCATTCCGGCTGGCCCGGGCAATTGTCTCGGACATTGCTCTTTATAACCAGGAAAAGGTCAAGGAGGGGATCAGGAATGATTCCATTTTCGACATCCTGACCGAGGAACTGCAGGAGGGTCGGGACCATTTCCTCGGACGCGTCTCTCCGGAGATCGAAGATCGGAATCATCTGTATGACCGGGCGATCGTCGATGTCATGATCCGCCAGGCCGGCAAGATCGAAAGCTCGATCTGGTAGATCTCTTGGACAGGCGGACACTGGATGTCCCCCCGAATCTACGCTCCGGCCGTCTGGACAGGTTTCTGGCCGAGGCTCTGCCCGATCTGACCCGTTCCCAAATCAAACGCCTGATCGACCAGGGGGCCGTCAGCCTCGATGGCGAAGCGGTCAAGGCCGGTCAGCAGCTGCGCGGCGGCGAACGGATTTCGCTTGTCCTGCCGGAACCGGTTCCGGCAAAAGCTCTGCCGGAACCCATTCCCCTGTCGGTTCTCTACGAAGACGAAGCACTGATCGTCGTCAACAAACCGGCCGGGCTGGTCGTTCACCCGGCTCCCGGCCACTGCGGAGGAACCCTGGTCAATGCCCTGTTGTACCATTGCCAGGACCTGGCCGGCATCGGCGGAGAACTCAGGCCCGGCATCGTTCACCGGCTAGACCGGCAGACCTCGGGCGTGCTGGTAGTCAGTAAGCACGACCAGGCTCATCTGGCTCTGGCCCGACAATTCAAACGCCACACGATTCGACGGCGCTATCGAGCCCTGGTGCATGGTCTGGTCGAAGCAAGCCGCGGAACACTGGATCGGCAGATTGGCCGCCATCCGGTCCACCGCAAAAAAATGAGCGTCCACTGCCGGCAAGGACGGCGTGCCGTGACCCACTGGCAGGTTTTGCGGCGTTTCGAGCAGGATCGTCTCAGCTTGCTGGAACTGAGCTTGGAAACGGGGCGAACCCATCAGATCCGCGTCCATTTATCGGCGCTGGGGCACCCTGTGGTTGCCGATCCCCTGTACGGCAATCCCCGGCTGGAGCGCGGGCGCAGCGACACCCGACTCGAAGGCTTGATTCGGGAACTCGACCGGCACTTCCTGCACGCCCGGCTCCTGGGTTTCGAGCACCCGGAAACAGGCGAATATCTGGAACTGCAGGCACCGATGCCCCCTGAACTGCAAACGATTCTCGATTACCTGGACACCAAATATGCCCCGAACGCCAACCCGGATCCCTTGCAGGATTAACGAAACCAACCCATGAAAACGACGCGGCAAAAAAAAATCAGCTATCTGCAACCCGACTGGACGGCAGAAAGGCCCATCACGGCAGGTTTCACGACCCGCCATGGCGGTGTCAGCCGCGCCCCTTTCAACTCGCTGAACCTGGGCACCAATACCGGTGATAATCCCGCGAATGTCGAAGCGAACCGGGCGGCCCTGGCCCGGGCATTTGATTTGCCGGAGCACCTGCTGCTGACCGTCAATCAGGTCCACGGCAGCCGCGTCCTGGCTATCAATGAGCCGAATTTCGACCTTTCTCATTTCCAGAAGGTGGCAAGCGATGCCATCGTGACCAATCAATCGGGCATCCTGGTCGGGATTCTGGTCGCCGACTGCTACCCGGTCATTCTTTATGATCCCGAAGCCCATGTAGCCGGAATTGTGCATGCAGGCTGGCAGGGTGCCGCTGCAGGCCTGATCGGGCAGACCGTACAGACCATGCAGGAGCTGTTCGGTTGCCGCGCAGGCCGTTTGCAGGCTGCGATCGGCCCGGGGATCGGCGCCCATAAGTACGAGGTCGACCGCCCGGTGCGGGACGCCTTTCGGAGTGGCAGCAACCAGTGGTCGCGGATCGCCTGTGAAACCCGGCTGGGCCACTGGCAGCTGGATCTTGGTCTGAGCTGCCTGTTGCAGCTTGAAAAAGCCGGAGTCGCCCGGGACGCTGTCGATGTGGTCACAGAGTGTACCTGCTGCCACCAGGAGAAATTCTTTTCCTACCGGCGGGACCAGGGTCGGACCGGTCGCCAGATCGGGTTTGTCCTGCTGCAGTAGGGACCTGAGAGGCATGCCTCTTCAGGAGGGGGCATCCAATGGACAGACCGCATGTTCTGATTGTCGAAGATGATCCAGGGGTGTGTGAATTGCTCTACACCCGCATGCAGAAAGCCGGTTGCCGGCCGACCGCGACGCAGTTCGGCGAGGAGGCGTTGAGCCTGATCGAGGCCGATCCGCCGGATCTGATCATTCTCGATTTAATGCTACCGGGCATGAACGGCCTCGATGTATGCCGGACCTTGCGCCGAGATCCATGGATGAGCAAAATCCCGGTCCTCATGTTGACCGGGCAGTCCGCTGAAGAGGACATGCTGCACGGGTTCGAGGTGGGTGCAGACGACTACATGGTCAAGCCTTTTTCGGCCAAGCTGCTGGAAGCAAGGGCCCAGGCGCTGCTGCGCCGCGGCCGCTTCGGGGGCGATGATAAAAAACCGACGGCGGAGCAGGAAGAAAATCCGCGCCTGGTGATCAAAACCCTGGGTCAATGTGAATTAAGATTGGGAGAAACCCGCTTTCATTGCAGCGAACAGTTCAGTCCGGCCCAGCGGCAGTTGCTGGCCATGCTGCTGGTGACTCCGGCGGGTAAATTGACTCAGGAGGCGGTCCAGCTTGCTTTCTGGCCCGAGAGCTCCGAAGCAAGAGCCCGTTCCAGCTTCGACTCCCTTTTGTCACGGGTCAGGCGCACTCTGGAACAAAGTCTGCCCGGCATCGACAGCAAGCTTTACCTGACTTTGCGGCGGGGTATTCTCAGCCTCGAAAACGTGAGCGTCGATGCCCATGAATTCCAGAAATTCAGCCGGAAAGGCCTTCAGCAGGTGGCCGCCCGGGATTTCTGGCAGGCGGAATTGTCCTTTTCCGCCGCCTTCAGTCTCTGGCAAGGGTCTTTCCTGCCCGGCGATTTCGGCAACGAAACCGCGGCACGCTACCAGGATGAGCTGGAGCAGCTCTACCTTGAAGTGACTGAACAGTTCGGTCGCCTGCTGGCCCGGAGCGGCCGTCTCGACGAAGCCCTCAAGCTGGTTGATTACGCCCGCAAATACGATCCCCTGCATGACGATCTCGCCCAGCTTCACTATCGCCTCCTGCTGGCCGGGAACCAGACCGGCAAAGCCCGAAATTTGCTCGGATTATATCGGGAGGGTTTGGAGCGGGAAAAATATGCCGAGGCGGAAATTGAGGAAATATTGGCGGAATTCCCCAGTCACGGTTCCGGGGAGGATTGGCTGCCCGGGAACGCCTGACATTCACGGCAAATGACAAAAATAGATTTCCGGCTGTTATACAGAATTTTTTTTAGGGAATGTAAGAGATTTTGAGAAATTTTTGAGAAGGGCCTGGTATAAGAAGAGTGCAGGGTGAAACACCTGCCTCCGTTCCGTGACAACGGCCCGGGTCGCCCGCGACCCGGGCCGTTGTCCGTTTTACTCATCCGGCAGAGACGGTTCCTGTTGCCGGACTTCCTTCTGATGCAACTTGCCGAAGGCTTCATCGAAAATCTCCAGAAGCTTGAGATTTTGTTTCGACAACATGATGGCATTGCCGACGATGGCATAGTAAAGAATGCTCAGGCGGGTCTTCGACGTATTATCCCGGATCCTCTCCATTTGCACGGTATTCAGTTTCGCGGCAAACTTCCGCAGCTGCCTGTCGCGATCCTCCAGCCCCTTGAGATCCACGGTTGCTTGGCGGGCGAGGGCGGTTTCCACGTCGAGCAGGGTATCGTTGAGAAGATTCCTGACCTCTTCCAGTTCCTCGACCTGCACGGCCAGTAATCCCTTGTGGTGGTTGCCCACATGGCTGTAGGCGCGCAGGACGATGTCGCGATGGCCGTTGGTGAGTTTCTGCAGACGCCGAACGGTCTGCGGATACTGGTAGGAGATCGGCAGCCCTTTCTGGTGCAGCAGGCGCATGGTTTTGAGAATGTTGGCGCTGATGATGTTCGACCAGGTCTGGAACTGTTTGAGCCGCTTGCGCTGGGTCGTCAGGCGGTCGTGGTCCTGAAAGAACAGGGCGTCGAGAGTTTCGTTAAGGGATTCCCGCATTTCCCGAAGATAGATCCCCATGTGCTCAAAGTTGGTGGCAACGCTTTCCGAGGCGTCTTCGATCTTGCGAAGGTTGAAAATCTGCTGTTTGAGTGCGTCTTCAGCCATCGCCCGGTGAGTCCGGTGGGCATTCCAGATCAGAGCGCCGGCCAGGGCCAGCAGGGCGATGACGCCGATGGCTTCGGCGTAAAAAATCACCGCAGCGAACAGCCCCGCGAAGGTGAATGCCATGATCGCCGTCATGAACCAGCCGCCGATGACGGTCAGGACGCCGGTGATACGATAAACGGCGCTCTCCCGACCCCAGGCATGGTCGGCAAACGAAGTGCCCATAGCGACCATGAAGGTGACGTAGGTGGTCGACAGGGGCAGCTTCTGGGAGGTGGCATAAGACACCACGGCGCTGGCCACCATCAGGTTCACCGAAGCCCGCAGCAGGTCGAAGGAGGGTTTGCGTTCGCCGTCCAGGGGCGACCGGTAGGCGCGGGGATCGGTCCGGCGATTGACCAGGACTCGAATCCGGCGGGGAACGATGTGCTTGATCAGATCGGAAATATTCAGAGCCAGTCGGACAATGGCCCGCGACAGGTAGATCGATTCGAAGCGCTCATGCCCTTCTTCCTGCTGCCCCAGGCTGACCTCGGTTTCGGTGACCGTCCGTGCCTTGCGGGAAAGCCACAGGGTGGCGACCATGATGGCGCCCGCGCAGAGCAGAAAAAAGGTTTGGGATTGCACTTTACTGGCCAGGGCGCCCATGGTGGCGGTCAAGGGGTCGCCCGCGGCAAGAGCCGCCTGGTAGGCGTGGATGCCGGCCAGCGGGACACCGATGAAGTTGACCAGGTCGTTGGCGGCGAAAGCCATGGCCAGGGCAAAGGTACCGATCAGCACGATCGGCTTGAAGATGTTGATGCGTGCCAGCAGCAGTCCCTGCAAAATGACGGCCGAAGCAATGAAGATCACCGACAGGAGCAGCAGGGTATGGTCCTGAATCCAGGCCAGGCTCTCGGCGCTGATAAAGGTTGCTCCCTTGGCCCCCTTCACCAGGATGAAAAATGTGATTGATGTGAGTGCCAGTCCGCCCCAGAGGGCACCGTAACGGCGCAGTCTCTGCTCATAGTTGAAGGTGAACAGGATCCGGGACAGGAACTGGACGACCATTCCGCAGACAAAGGCGATGGCCACCGAAAGCAGAATGCCCATGATGATGGTGATCGCCTTGGCCGAGTTGATGTACTGAACGACCGTGACCAGGCTGTCGCCCACGGACAGGATTTTCAAAATGGATACGGCGACCGCTGCGCCGAGCAGTTCGAAAACAATCGAAACGGTGGTCGAAGTCGGCAGGCCGTAGGTATTGAACAGATCCAGCAGAATAATATCGGCGATCATGACCGCCAGAAAGATCGTCAGGAGTTCCGGCATGGTGAAAAACTGCGGGTGAAAGATGCCTTTGCGGGCAACTTCCATCATCCCACCGGAAAATGTGACGCCGGCCATAATGCCGAAGCTGGCGATGACCAGGATGGCTGCGCGCGGTGCAACCTGCGAACCGATGGAGGAATTGAGAAAGTTGACGGCGTCATTGCTGACGCCGACCATGATGTCGAATACGGCAATGATGACCAGGATGATAATGCCGGCGAGAAAGATTTCGGTACCCATCTCTTTTGCTTTCTTTGGTAATAATTGTTCGGTTGACTGGCTGTCTCAGGTGGCTGAGACTGGCCACCGCCACCTCGCGGCAAGGTACGTGAATTGTTAGGATCATGTCAAGATTTGATGAGAGGCGGCCGGCTTTTCAGGGGATGCTGACCGGAGCGGCCCGGAAACATTCAGCGGGAGCAGGGCCAAAAGCAGGGCTCAGAATGGGATGTTCTGCAAAAATTTCACCCAGGCGTCCCGGTAAGCCTTTTGGCCACGGGTAAACGTCTCGTTATGGCCGGCGTTGGCGATGCCGACCAGTTGCTTCGGTCCCGGCGCCTGCCGATAGAGGGTCTTGACCATCTCAGGGGGGCAGATGCGGTCGGTTTCGCCGTAAATGACCAGCAGTGGCGATTCGACCCGTTCGATTTTGGCCAGGTTGTCAAAATCGGCCTGGACAAGCCAGCCAAGCAGTGGATAGAGCAGGGGATAATGCCTGCGGCCCATGGCGGCGATCGAGGTAAAGGGCGTCTCCAGGACCAGGCCGGCGGGGGGCTGTTCCAGGGCGGACTGCAAGGCGACGGCGGCGCCCAGCGAGCGCCCGAAATAAATCATCCGCCCGGGGTCCCAGCCGCGGCCGGCGAGATATTCGAGCAGGCCGCGGACATCGCTGTAAAGCCCTGCTTCGCTCGGTGTGCCTGCACTCCGGCCGTAGCCTCGATAGTCGAAGATGCAGACGCCGACACCCAGTTCGATCAGGAACCGCAGATTGTCGACCCGGTAGGACTTGTTGCCGGCATTGCCCATCAGGAAAATCACCAGCGGCGCGTCAGGCGGGCCGGGCAGCAGCCAGCCATGCAGGCGGGTGCCGTCAGCTGCGGCGAAGCGGATTTCTTCATAGGCCAGGTCATAATCCCCGGGCGTGGCGGCCTGGCGCGAATCCGGAAAATAAAGGAAAGTCTGTTCGAGGCCCGACCAGGCCGGAGCCACGCTCATCAGCAAGACTCCGATTGCGAGCCAGAAAAACGGGCGGGACAGAACCTTGGCGAGCAGGAACATTGGACAAACCTTGCATGCATGGAGTTGGTTTTCCTACCGAAAAAGGAGACAATCGAATGATCCGACCAGGATCTCCAGTCGATCACCGATCACCGATCACCGATCACCCGTCTGTCGCTACTTCCGCCAGAAGGTCGGGAAAACCAGGACCAGGACGGTGAACAATTCGAGCCGGCCAAGCAGCATGCACAGGGCAAGAGTCACTTTGCCGACCGCCGGTACATGCGCGAAATTGTCGATCGGTCCGACCGAACCGAGTCCGGGGCCGATGTTGCTCAGTGTGGCGATCACCGATCCTCCGGCCGAGACCAGATCCATACCGGTGGCGGCCATAATAAACGACGCCAGGACGAAGACCGCCATGTAGAGTGCGAAAAAGCCGAGGATCGACTGCATGACCTCTTTGTCGACCGCTCGTTCGCCGAGTTTGACCAGCCGCACCGCACGGGGATGGATCAGGCGGAACAGCTGGACCTGGGCATGTTTGGCCAACAGCAGCATGCGGGCAACCTTGATCCCGCCGCCGGTCGACCCGGCACAGCCGCCGACGAACATGGCGATGACCAGCAGGTACTGGCAGAGGACCGGCCAGAGTTCGTAATCGGCGGTGCCGAATCCGGTCGTGGTAAGGATCGAAACCAGCTGAAAAGCAGTGTAGCGCAGGTTGTCCCAGAAGGACGGGTAGGCGCTCCCGGCGTTGAACAGCATGATCAGGGCGATGCCGCTGACCGCCAGCGCCAGGTAAAAGCGGAACTCCTCGTTGCGGACATAGTCCACGAACCGGCCGCGCAGCCCAAGATAGTGCAGGGAAAAATTGACTCCGGCCAGGAACATGAAGAGGGTGACCACGCCGTCGATGTAGGCGCTGTCAAAGGCGGCAAGGGAGGCATTGCGGGTCGAGAAGCCGCCGGTTGCCATGGTCGTGAAGGCGTGGTTGACCGCATCGAACAGACTCATGTTGCCGGCCATCAGCAGCAGGACCTCAATGGTCGTCAGCAGGAAGTAAACACCCCAGAGCAGCTTGGCGGTGTCCTGAATGCGCGGCTTGAGCCGATCGGCGGTCGGGCCGGGCACTTCCGCCTTGAACAGCTGCATGCCGCCGACGCCGAGCATCGGCAGGATCGCCAGCGACAGGACAATGATCCCCATGCCGCCGAACCATTGCGTCATGGAACGCCAGAGCAGCAGGCTGGCCGGCATCGCCTCGATGTTGGTGAGAATGGTCGATCCGGTGGTGGTAAAACCGCTCATGGTTTCGAAAAAGGCGTCCAGGTAGGAGGGGATGGCCCCGGAAAACAGGAACGGCAGGGCACCGAACAGGGCAAAAAAGGTCCAGCCGAAGGTGACGA
>Ga0102943_1002195_pt1 | contig 11581 bp, 13 predicted proteins | sample SalPonC_black_MG_FD_78174 | JGI IMG/M metagenome (GOLD analysis project Ga0102943, IMG submission 78174) | Salt pond soil microbial communities from South San Francisco under conditions of wetland restoration - Salt Pond MetaG... | ecosystem: Environmental > Aquatic > Marine > Intertidal zone >...
CCAAAGGCGTTACAGTGTCAAGCCTGAGTGAATCACATTGGAAGGTCCGGGTGAAAAAAATCAAACGGATTAATAAAAACACATACCAGCAATAGATCTCAAGTCAAAAATATTGCAAACATAATTGCTGAACAAACTGACCATAATAGGTTTTGAATAGCATTGGTATCCTTGAGAATTTAGCCATAAAAAATGATCAAGATTATGGTAATTACAAATCCATGGACATTGATGACCGCAAAGCCATTATCCGAGATCCCAAACGCGGCAAAGAGGCTGAAGTTATGTTTCTGCCTCAGAAAGTTGCTGATCGGACAGGGTAATGGTTGTTTGACTGCCTGATATGTGACCCAGATAACGCAGTATCTGCTGGCTCACCTCCGCTGCTTTTACATGATTTTGGAGGATGTACTGGGATGGTTCAACCGGACATCAGTGCATTCGGACGTCAGCTGAATCCATATGTCCGGAGCCCCTTTGGGTTGCAAAATCCCGGCATTGGAAATATGATGTTTTTTGTTTTCACCAACAACACAGGCATCAAGAGGAGATTATGCAAAAATCAATTAATAAAATCACTTTTCAAGAGGAGTTCCGGATCTGCCCTGTCTGCGGATACCAGGACGGCTTTCATTCCATGCTCAAGCAGGAAAAGGACCATATCCAATGGCTGTTCATCTGTCCCTCCTGCCATGAAATTTTCGATATCGGCCACAAACTGGAGCGTTTATGAAAATCATCTGTCACGGGGACAGCCTCACCCAGGGCAGTGACATGGCAAAACCCGATACCTGGACATCACTTCTGGGAAACCATCTTCGCGTTCCAGTGGTCAACACCGGTATCAGCGGTGACACCACCGCGGGCATGCTGGCCCGGTTTAGTGTGGATGTGGTTCCCCAAAAACCTGACATTGCCATCCTCATGGGCGGCACCAATGACCTGTGGTATGATCTGGATGTGAACCTGATTCTGGCCAATCTGTCTGCCATGGTGAACCAGGCCGTATTTTATGACATCGCCCCGGTCATCGGGCTGCCGCTGCCCATCTGTGTGGAACAGGTCAACCGCATGGACTGGGCCCCCCCTGCCAAAGGATATGCCTACCTGTCCGGCCGAATCAGGGAACTTGTTAATCGCCTTGCTGTCGAAGCCAGGGCCTGGGAGGCACCGGTCCTGGATTTTTACCACCTGTTTTTAGATGATCAGGCAATGGAAAAGATCCCATGGTTTCTGGCAGACGGGGTTCATCCCGCAAAATCAGGCCACCAGGCCATGGCTGATCTTGGTGCCCGGGTATTTAAGAATTTGTAGTCACCCGATTTTCAGCATCTCCCTGGCGTACCGGATGCTTTTTTTACAGGCAGCCATCTCCTTTTCCCGGGCGACTTCCAGGTGATCCTCTCCCATGTCCCACTCGATCTCAAAGGTGATGCGGTCAGTAGGGGACTGGTCGCAGATGGTCCGGTATGTTTTAAAACAATCGATATCGCCGTCCCCTAAGGCGACACCGTGGAACCGGATGCCGAACTGGTCCCGGGTCAATTTGTGGTCGCAGAAATGGACACAGAAGGCATAAGGAGCGAGCTTCTCCACGGCCGCTTCCGGATTTTCCAGCACCCCCATGGAGTTCACCGTATCCACGCAGGCCCCCACCAGGGGATGGTTCACCTGCTGGATCACCCAGAGGATCTCGTCGGCAAAAGTTTCGGTATGGTTTTCCACGGCCAGACAGATCCCGGTTTTTTCCAGCAGGGGCAGAACAGCCGTGATCTGATCATGCACATCGCACAGCTGGCGCATGACCTGCGGGTGGAAACAGGAACCGTAAAGGGGCCGGGGACGTCTGATATCCAGGCTGAATTTGGCCAGGTCCCCCCCGATCCTGTGGGTGATGTCAATGCCTTTTTCCAGGGAGTCTGTGAGCCGCGGGTCAAACTCTTCATCCCTGGAAAAATTGTATTCCAGGTAAAGGTTGTGGTCTTCTGCCGCTTTTTTCACCGCTGCCAGCCGCACATCGTCTTTGGTTTCCAGATCACAGCCGGTGATATGCAGCCCGTCCAGCCCCCAGTCAACCGCCATGTCCATGAGCTGGAACAGGTCGATCTCTTTGGGCCGGGGATCTGCCTGGATTCCCCAGTTCTGGCCCAAACCCCAGAGATGAAGGGTGTAGGTGTGAAGTCCCAGTTTCATTTTTCGTGCCATCGCATACCTCCTGCTGGTCTTTCTGCTGGTCAATTTTTCCATACCGGTATCTGCCCTGGCCGCAAATGCCCGGGCAGTGGTTACGCCATACCCTTGAACTGAGCAACGATCATGCCAGGGGCTGTCCCTGGCCACGTCATGATATATTTTTGCATATAATTTCAGGCAATTGCATTTTTTTCAGCACCGATATCATCTGTCATGAAACATTAAATAATTTTGATTTTATCCCGGACTGTATCAAAATTATTTGATTTTTTCACCCTTGCCAAATCCGTAAAAAAACGGTAATTATGCATTACAGATTCAAAATCGCCCGCCATTGGATGCTGCACTGATTCACCATGCGCAATGGACAAAATGAATGGCTGACGGAACTGCTGCCTTCATCTTCTCGTAATGGGCAAAGGAGAGGTCATGACCGAAAAAAAATCCCAAAACAGCCATTTTCCCCCGGCAGCAGGGAAAGATTCGGAAAACTGGACGTTTTTGACCCCTGCCCAGGCCGTGGATGCCATTGCTATTGATTTTACAGCATATGGTCCCCAGCCCGCACTTTTCGTATCCATCGCCCCTTTGGTTCTCGGGAACCGGTGCACCGTCATCCACAAGAAAGGCAAGGCAACCGTACACATATTACAAGGCAAAGCCTTTGTTCCGGTGGCAGACAAAAATCTGGGGTTTTATCTGATCCATGCGCTGGAAACCGCCCCGCCTGATCTGGACACCCTGGCAGAAATCTGTGCAAAGGTTTTCCAGACCCGTACCCGGGCAGGACCTCTGGAAACAAAAAACATCCCCGGCATCTGGATTCACTCCCAGATGGAAGCGTTTGTCTGTTGCCAGTGCGGGCAATGCTGCCGGTCTCTGGCATATGAAACCAACTGCACGGCAGCAGATTATCATCTCTGGCAGTCCCTCGGCCGCCGGGATATCCTGGCCCGGGTCAAAAAAGAAACCTGCCCCGGCAAAGAAGACAGATACCGGATCTGGGTGGACCCTGATACCGGGGAAACTGCCCAAACCTGTCCCTGGCTCGTTGCCTGCCCTGACGACGACAACCGGTTTGCATGCGCTATTCAGGAGATCAAGCCCCACATATGCCGGCAATATCCCTACACAAAAAAGCATGCGGTTATGACCGGCTGCAAACACACCTGGCTGCCCTCTCTACCCTGACACGGTTTTTCCATATCCCCATACCTATATGTCCCATGAAAAATCACAATAATGCACATGCCCCTTTACGGACAAAAGAAAAAAAAGCTATAATTCATCTGATTGGAACCAATACTGAAAAAGGAGAATGAAATGATCCGAAAAACAGCCGTCGCCCTGTCTTTTACCATTTTATGTATTGCTGTATCATTTGTTGCCGCCGCACCCGCTGTTCATGCGGAAGAATTTTCAGCGGACATGGTCACGGAAATGGACACCGGCAATGTCAGCGGGAAACTGTATGTCAAGAACAGTCAGGTAAACCGCAATGAAATGATGGGCATGATTACCATCATGAACCGCCCCCATGTGTACCAGGTATTCCCAAACACAAAAAAATACCATGTGACCGATGTGGCGGAACTTGAAAAAGACAACCCCATGGCCGGGACAGCTGATTTTCACGCCTGGGCAAAGGAAAACAACATGCAAAAAACCGGAACGGAAACCATTGAAGGATTTGCATGTGATATTTATGAAGGGACCATCACCCTTGATAAAGAAACCGGACAGACCACCCCCATGAAATTCTGGCTGTCCAGAAAGCTGCAGTATCCCATCAAAACCCAGAGCGTCATGGCCCCGCCGGTGGGCAGGGTTACCACCCGTCTCATGAACATCAAAACCGGTGCACAGCCGGCCCACCTGTTTGCCGTACCTGACGGATATACCGAAGCGGCCTCGATGGAGCAGGCCATGGGGATGCCGGATATGGGCCAGTTTTCAGAGGGACAGATGCCTTCCGCAGAACAGATGGACGGCATGATGAAACAGGTGCAGGAGATGATGAAAAACATGCAGCAGGAATAAAAACAAGGAGGCCCGTCATGAGAATCATACCCCAAAAAATCATGTGTGCCATTGATTTCAGCGATTTCACCAACCTGACCCTGTCTTACGGCCAGGCCCTGGCAAAAGAATACGGTGCCAGTCTCACCCTGTGCCATGTGGTGTCCAACATGGTGCTGATGTCCTCTGCCGGCCAGGCCTATATCGCCTCGGAAAAAATCGAGGCGGAACGGCGTGAGGATGCCCGTTCCCGGCTGGAAGAAATTGCCGATGCGCTGGATATGGACTGCGAAATCATGGTTTCCACCGGCCATCCGGCTGATGAAATAGCCAGGATTGCCGAAGCATCCGGCACAGACCTGGTGGTGGCAGCCACCCATGGGGGGTCCGGTGTCAAACGGTTCCTGGTGGGGTCTGTGACAGACCGGCTGGTGAAAATTCTGACCTGCCCTGTCATGGTTCTCCATGGGGATGCAGTGCCGAATGTGTCACCAGGCGACAAAAAAAAGCTGTTGAACCGGATCCTGGTGGGGTGCGATTTTTCCCCGGATTCCAGCCTTGCTTTCCAGTACGCCCTGAGCCTGGCCCAGGAATTTGAAACAGAACTGCTGCTGGCCCATGTGGTCCGACCCTCAGAACATGTGGAGTTTTCCAGTGCAGATTATATCAAGGTACAGGAAGGGGATTACCTGGGCTGGAACCGGACGGATTACCTGGGACTCACCAAAAATGCCAATGAACCGGACGGAGAGCGCAAAGACAACCTGATGCAGCGGCTGGAGCGGCAGCTGGCCCACATGGTGCCGGAAGAAAGCCGGCACTGGTGCACCCCGGTCACGGCTGTGCTGGAGGGTGAACCCTACAAAGAACTGCTGGAATTTGCCGAAAAAAAAGAGGTGGACCTTATCGTTTTGGGGGTCCGAGGCCACAGCCTCCTGGAAAAATTTTTGGTGGGATCCACCACGGACCGGGTGATCAGCCGATCTGACTGTCCGGTCCTGGCTGTGCGCCAGAACGGTTCCGACAACAAAAAATAAAAACCCATGTAATTTATTTGCCGGTCATGGTATACAGCCCCAGAATATCATAACAACAAATGAACATATTTAGATATCTGAAGGAGATATACCATGGCTTCATTTGCCCCGAATGCACTCCCCCTGCTCATCGGCAGCCTTCCCATGGAGGACCACGCAAAAGCCCTGGAGCTGGTGTTAACCCATACCCCGGACATCCCTTTGTGGGTGCAGCTGCCTGCTTTCAGACAGGAAGGCATGATCCAGCAGTTTCTGCCCGGTCTGCCCGGCCTGAGCCATAAAGAGGGGACCGGTTTTATCAACACCAAAGACCCGCAGTTTGATGCGGCATTTGTTCAGTTTTTTGAAGAATACCTTGCCCTGTCAGAACCAACCGCGGATTTTGCCGCTTCCAGATTTGCCTTCACCCCTGAAACCGGAAAGGGTTTTTTTCATTTTTTGAATACCGTGGACCGGAATCCGGGGAGGTTTGCCGCTCTCAAGGGACAGGTCACAGGCCCCATCACCTTTTGCACAGCTGTCAAGGATGCGGCGGACAGAGATATTTTCTACAATGACCAGCTGCGGGATGCAGCAGTCAAACGCCTGGCCATGAATGCCCGGTGGCAGGCAAAAGCGTTTGCCCAGCGCGGCACAATCCCGATTATCTTTCTGGACGAACCGGCCCTGGCCGGGTTCGGCACTTCCGCCTATATCACCATCACCCGGGCAGATGTCCAGGCCTGCATCGATGAAATTGTCCAGGAAATCCATGCGGAAAACGGCATGGCAGGGGTGCATGTGTGCGCCAACACCGAATGGGACCTGCTTTTGGACAGTGCAATTGACATCATCTCCTTTGATGCCTTTTCCTATTTTGACCGGTTCATTCTGTACCCAAAAGCCATAAAAGCGTTTCTGGGCCGGGGCGGCATTCTGGCCTGGGGGATTGTTCCCACAGGTGATGCCCAGATGATTGCAGCGCAGACCGTTGACGGGTTGACCCAAAAACTGGAAGACCAGATCAAACAGGTGGCTGGTCTGGGGTTTTCCAGAGATGATATTCTGTCCCGGTCCTTTGTCACCCCCAGCTGCGGCACAGGGTCTCTGGACCTGGCATCAGCCAGACAGGTGCTCACGCTCACACAGCAGGTATCGGAAAAAATCCGCCGTTCTTGACAAAAAGCCGGGCCTGCACATTGTTGTCAGACCCGGCAGTCAGGTGTTTTCTTTGGCCGCTTCCGCATTGAAATCACCGGTTTTCCGGTCAAGGGTTTCAAAATACCGGGGGTAGGCTTTTTTCATGGCTGACAGCGCCCGGTCCCAGGGCAGGTCGTCAAAACTGCCGTGGTCTTTCACATACTCCATGTGGCGGTTACCCAAATTATCAAAGGGATGGAAAATCGAATCACAGGTCCCGTCAAATTCCAGGGGCTTGACATTGAATGATTCGCACAGGCCCAGGTTGAATGCCGGGGTGGCCTTGACCCATCTGCTGTCAAGAAACACCTCTGTGAACCCGTGCCAGACAAACAGATCGGTTTCCATCAACGCCTTCAGCCGCTCGGTGTTCAAATGGTTTTTCACATCGGCAAATCCCAGCCGGGCCGGGATACCCTGGCTCCGGAGGCAGGCCGCCAGCAGCACTGCCTTGGCCACGCAGTAGCCCTGCTTTCTGGCCAGCACAGCACTGGCTTTCATGGCCCGCCTGTCCGGTTCGATACTGTAGGGGTTGTACCGGATCAGGTCCCGCACTGCATAATACAGATGGACGGCCCGGTCCCGGTCGGAGCTGCCCGCTTTTGCATGCTGTGTTGAAAACGCGATGATATCGGGATGGTCCTTGTCGATAAAATAGGTGGCAGACAGACTGGCGGACATGGGGTCTCCTTTTTCAGGGCTTTGACGTCTTTTTTCCCTTGTGTATATCCCGTATATATCCCATGAAGCTGCAAAAAATCAATGCCCGTTTTTCCCGGGTGTTTGATGATAATCCGCCGGCCCAGGGTTTTTGCGGTTTCTACCACCAGGGGAACTGCGGACCACAAATTTGCACGTTTCTGTTTAACAACTTCAGCATCAGAACGGTTACCGTGAATATTTTCAAAAAATGCTATGAACCCTCCAGCATGGAAAGAAGCACCTGCTGTTTTCGTATCCTTAAATAATGATCCTGATATCCGGGCAATTATTGTTGCAGGAAAGGGTTCGGGATTTTGTGCGGGCATAGATTTGTTGAGCATGACGTCTGAAATTCCGGAATTGATGGACCCTGCTCAAAAAGGTGGGATTAAATGGCAGTTGCTAGAAAAAATTTATTCTCTTCAAGAGACTATTACCTGTATTGAAAAATGCAAAAAGCCAGTAATTGCGGCAGTACACGGATATTGCATCGGCGCAGGGCTTGAACGGATTAAAATATGTAGCATATATGAGTACCAATATTATCCCGTCCGATGACCTGTTTGAAGCGATAAATGCATTTACAGAGAAAAGAAAGCCAAAGTTTACGGGGAAATAATCCATTCATAAGCAAACCGTTTTTTGGGGGTTATGCATTATTCCCAAATCAAATGCCTATTCAAGTTTTATCCGCTTGATGAATTTTCACAACCCTTAAAACCAAGGGATAACAGTTGTCAATCCACCGCATGGGCTCAGCATCACTGAGTTTACCCAGGTACTTTTGAGTGGTTGATAAATTCGAATGGCGCAACAATACCTTTGACACAATTTCCAGGGGTGTGCCTGAACGTGATGCATACGTGGCAGCATAACGCAAGTCATGATGTCTGACATGAATACTGACAAGGTTGCCGGCCTTTTTTACAATCAACCTGGCGGCTGCATATGACAGTGGAAAAATTCTGGCCTGGTTTTGTTTATACCATTTCAAAAATGACCAAATATCAGTATAATGATATTCGAAAAATACAGAAAATTTTTTCAAAAATGGGGGTTTCTACCCATTGATATCCCATTCAGCTCTTAGTATTGTAAAATAATGACTAAGATCATTTAAAAATGGCGGCAAAACGCAACCAAACATTAAAGGAGTATGATATGGGTGAAGATAAAATCAGAATCTTTGTTGTGGACGACCATAGGGTTGTCCGCCAGGGAATTTTTGCCTTGCTGAGCTTTTATTCTGATATTGAAATGGTGGGGGAAGCAGCCGACGGCCAGGAGGCGGTTGAGAAGGCCAGGCAACTTCATCCCGATGTTATCCTGATGGATATCAACATGCCACGGATGGACGGTATTCAGGCTACCCGGATTATTCGTTCGGAGCTTCCCGGTGTGCGCATCATCGGTCTGTCCATGCATGCCAAGCAAGATCAGGCAGATCAGATGATACAAGCCGGAGCTTCTGCTTACTGTACGAAAGACGGTTCTAGCGATGAGCTTCTTTCTGCAATTCGGAGATTGGATTGACATTGTGGCGGTGATCAACGACCAGGGGATGTTTTTTTGTGAGCACGGTAGGGACCGGAGTTACAGATAATTATCAAAACTTGAAAATTTCAATCGTCGGTTGATAATGAATACCATCATATTTGTAAAATCGATCGTTGTTTTTTATTCATGATTTTATACTATCACGATTTAGTATCATATCAAGAAAGAATGTGGCGGATTATGCACCCAACAAATGCTGAAATATTCTGAAACTCAGCAATCCAGCAACCTTCAGGGATGTGTTTGAGGGTAGCAAAAACCCCGGACTATGGATGAAATAACGGAGTCAGGCCTTGTCTGGTAGTTTCCAAGCGATGAGCATGAAAATACCCCCTATAATTAAAGCCAGTAATGTGCCTGGAATCATGGGCAGCAGTGCCTGAAATTTGTCTGAACCTGTCGCCAGCATCACTTTCCCACCGGCAATTTTGTTGAACAGCCAGGTTCCCTGAATGCTGCCGTACATCAATGTGTAAATCAAAGCACCTAATAATCCCCCGCCCACAAAGAACAAAGCGTCTTTGCGACCGTCTGCCAATGCAGTCAAGCTTGTTCCGGGGCAGTATCCGGCCACGGCGAATCCAAGCCCGAGAATTGCACCCCCAACGATCACACCGCCGTAACTGCTTTTGACGGAGAGGTGTCCGGCATCGATTACACCAACTGCCATCAGGAGAAATAATAGAATACTGCTGACGCCGATACCAAAGAATATGGCCTTCATCAGGTGCAGGTCCTTTAGCCGCATCATGTTAATGATATTCTGGGGATTGGTGGCACCAACCCGCTGCAGGGCAAAACCAAAAAATATTCCGAGCAGGATCGCAAGAAGAATCGTCATAAAGCACCTCCTAATTTCTTTTGTAAACAAGAATGGCAGCAGGTACACCAATGGCAAAGGCACCAACCGCAAAAAGATAACCACTTAAAGAAGTCTGCATCATACCGCTCATCATATGACCACTTGTACACCCCCCGGCCAATCGGGCGCCAAACAGAACCAGCACTCCTGCAAAAAATACAGTTACATATCGTAGTGTCGGGTTTTCTCCAAAGCGCTGCCGCCAGACTTCAGGGGCGCTTCGATCCATTTTCGTGGCTTGTGGTCCCCCCAGACGGGAGGATAAAAATGCCCCTGCTACCATGGCCAAAACAAAAATAAAGCTATAGTTAATTGGATTGGCAATATTTTTTGCATATTTCCCGCCACTCTTGTTCAGATACGCATTAGAGCTGCTGTAACCAGATTTGCTCTCTGGATTTTTTTGGACCACAGTATCAGAAAACAGGTTCCAAACAATGCCGTCAGCGATCACAAACTGTGTTGAAACACCTATGGGTTTCACAAAAGCCACAGCAACCAGGAAAGCTGCTCCTAATAAAAGACCACCTTTGAACCAGTTCAATTGTCCATTCATATTACATTCTCCTTATCATTTGTGTTGCAATATATTTTGTATAGAGCCTCTAATATTTCCGACACAGCCTGACGCTTCAACCGATAGTAGATCATCTGACTTTCCCGCCGGGTGTCCACAAGGTCTGCCTGGCGTAAATTTGCCAGATGTTGAGACAATGCTGATTGACTTAACGGAACCACCTGATTGAGCTCACTGACCGGGCACTCTCCTTTCATCAGATGACAGAGTACCATCAGCCGGCTGGGGTGGCTCATGTTTTTAAGCAATTTTGCCGCCTCTTCTGCGTTTGCTTCAAGTTTTTCAGAATCAATTTGTTCCATAGATTCACCCACACATTAAGTTAGATTTTAATAAATTAGTATAATCTAATAATTAGATTTGTCAATCACAGCACAAAAATAAAATATGGATATTAGTGGGTGCCAGAGTTGCACACAATTATCCACTGCATGAAGAATTACGGCCGTGAAAAATATGGATATCATTTAGTGCCCTACTCCTGAGTTTCTGTCAACAAAAACAAGAAAATGGGTAGGGCCTTTGGGTTGCGGGTTTCCCGCGTTAGATACTTGATTTTGGAACATGCTCTTTGAAATAGCCGCCTTTAGAGTCAGAGAAGGGATAAAAGGCAATGTTTTGCGGATCCGGCAGGCATGGAATCCGCTCAAGGAGAATGCTGAACAGTGATCTGGCCGAGGGGTTGCAAGTCTGCGTTTTTTTATCGCCTGAATTTCATATTGCAGCACCTGTTGATATCCTTAGGTTTCCCTTATAGTGGCCGAAGTTGACAGGTGCATTTATGCAATATCGGATAGTTTGCCCCGAATACTTGCATTTCACAACAACCCATCGAATTCATAGTCATTCCCCATCTCACACACTTTTTGGTATTGAATTTGCATTGATATGAAAGAATTCTGATATCTTACGTCTAAAACAGGAGGAAAGCATGCCAATGTTACCCCGGGAAGTCAGCCAGGCATGGGATAAGCGTAAAGGTCCCGTTATTTTTTCCACAGTGGACAAACAAGGAATCCCCAATGCCATTTATGCCACCTGCGTTGCAAAATACGATGAACAGACCTTGGTCATTGCCAATAACTATTTTTCTAAAACCATGCGGAATATAGAATCCGGCAGTAAGGGATCTATCCTCTTTATCACTGAAAAAGGGGACGCATACCAGGTCAAAGGGAACATCGAATACCACACCCAGGGCTCGGTATTTGATGAGATGAAGCAGTGGAATCCCCAAAAGCACCCTGGACACGGCGCAACCGCTTTGCAGGTAGAAACCGTTTATAAAGGTGCGGAAAAGTTATTGTAACATGGACAAAATGACTTCTGATTCACCCCTGGTATTCGGCCCTGTTCCTTCCAGGCGATTGGGTCAAAGTGTGGGAATCAACAATATTCCCCCAAAAATATGTACCTATTCATGTATTTATTGTCAGCTTGGTACCTGCGCCCCCG
>Ga0102943_1002198_pt1 | contig 11574 bp, 10 predicted proteins | sample SalPonC_black_MG_FD_78174 | JGI IMG/M metagenome (GOLD analysis project Ga0102943, IMG submission 78174) | Salt pond soil microbial communities from South San Francisco under conditions of wetland restoration - Salt Pond MetaG... | ecosystem: Environmental > Aquatic > Marine > Intertidal zone >...
GCGTGTGCAGGATGACCGGCACGCGCGCGATGATCTCGTAGCCGGTGAAGGCGGCGAGCATGAAGATGTAGAGGGCGATGAAGCCATCGATCATTGGCCTTCTCCTTCGCTGGCGCCCTCGAGGCGCTCGCGCGTGGGCTCGTGGGCGATTCGTCCGTCACGGGTCAGCACGCTGCCGGCAAAAACCTCGTCCTCCCAGTCCAGCGCGAGCGCGCCCTCGCTGATGGCGGGAGAGAGGAAATTGAAGAGATTCTTCGAGTACATCTCGCTGGCGTGCCGCCCGACGGCCGCCGGCAGGTTCACCGGCCCGACCACCTGGACGCCGCCGGCGTCGATCGTCTTGCCGGCCTCGGTGAGCGCGCAGTTGCCGCCCGATTCGGCCGCCAGGTCCACGATCACCGAGCCTGGCTGCATGCGCCCCACGGTTTCCGCATCGATGATCTGCGGGGCGGTGCGGCCCGGGATGGCGGCAGTGGTGACCACCACGTCCGCGGCGGCCACGTGGTCCGCCAGCACGCCGGCCTGCTTGGCCTTCTCTTCCTCGGTGAGCTCGCGCGCGTAGCCGCCGGCGCCTTCCGCGCTGATGCCGGTGTCCACGAACTTGGCGCCCAGCGACTGCACCTGCTCGCGGGTGGCGGAACGCACGTCGTAGCCTTCGACGATGGCGCCCAGCCGCTTGGCGGTCGCGATCGCCTGCAGTCCCGCGACTCCGGCGCCGATGACCAGCACCTTGGCGGGCCGGATGGTGCCGGCCGCCGTGGTCAGCATGGGGAAAAACTTGTCCAGGTGAGTGGCGCCGATCAGCACGGCGCGGTAGCCCGCGGCGGCCGCCTGCGACGACAGGGCGTCCATCGACTGCGCCCTGGAGATGCGCGGCACCAGTTCCATCGAGAAGCTGGTGACCTTGCGGTCCCGTAGCAGCGCGACCAGTTCGTCGGAGCGATGCGGCTGCAGCAGCCCGACCAGCACCGCGCGCTCGCGCAGACCGGCGGCGACTTCCAGCGGCGGCGGGTTGACGCTGATCAGCACGTCGGCGCGGCCGACCACTTCCTCGCGGCCGAGGAACTCGACCTCCTCGAAGCGTCCGTCCGGAATCCTCGCGGCTTCCGCGAGGCCGTGCTCCGCGCAGATCGTGACGCCGAGCGCCGCGAGTTTCTTCGCGACCTCGGGTACCAGCGGCGAACGTGTCTCCCCTGCGTCGGTTTCGCGCAGGGCGCCTATGACCATGGCCATCGGCAACCTCCCCCGGGCGTGACTCAGCCCTTGTTCTTTCGGCGCTTGAGTGTACAGCAAGATTCGTCGTCGTTGTCCCGCTGTTTGATTTTCCGCCGGCGTTCTGGAATAACTCGGTCAGCGGCGAGCCTCGACACGCGGAGCGCATCTTCCATGGGCATGTCCCTCGGACAGCAAATCCTCCGCACCGACGTTGCCGGCATGCCCCTGGAGTGGGTGGATTACCGGTGCGCGGTGCGTCTCTATCACACGGCGCAGGTCGCGTACGAGTGCGGCCGGCCGCTGTTCCGCCTGCGCGGCGGCACCAACGCCCGCAGCGGCAAGCGCTCGATCGTGGAAGTCTCCAGCATCATCGCCACACACGGCCAGGGCGCCGCTTACCCGGCACGCGACGCCTACACGCCGCCGCTGAACAACCACACCCTGTTCAGGCGCGACGGCCATCTCTGCCTCTACTGCGGCGACCAGTTCGAGCCGGCGGACCTGTCCAGGGACCACGTGACGCCGCTGTCGGGCGGCGGGCTGGACCTGTGGACCAACGTGGTCACGGCCTGCCGCCGCTGCAACAACCACAAGGCCGGGCGCACGCCCGAGGGCGCCGGCATGCAGCTGCTGGCCGTGCCTTTCCAGCCGACCTACGCGGAGTACATCTACCTCAAGGGCCGCCGCGTGCTGGCCGACCAGATGGCTTACCTGCGCGCGCACTTTCCCCGCAAGAGCCCGCTGCACGCCCGCCTCAACGCGGTCCCTTGAGCTGCCGGACGCCTTTTCACGCCGGCCGCGCAAACGTCGTGGCGGAACCGTGTTCGAGCCGGGCGCGCTGAGCGAGGCGCTCGCCGCGCAGGGCGTGGCGGCGGACGCCACCGGCGCGCAGCCGGTGGGCGGCGGATGCATACACGGCGCCTGGCGGCTGGAGGGCCCGGCAGGGCCGGTGTTTCTCAAGACCAACCGCGCGGCCGCAGCCTGGATGCTGGAAGCCGAGGCCGACGGCCTGCAAGCGTTGCGGGCCGCCGGCTGCGTCCGGGTTCCGGGCGTGCTGGCCCACGGCGCCGATGCGGGCATCGCGTGGCTGGCGCTCGAGTGGCTGACGCTGGGCCCGCCCACGACGGTCTCCGAGCGCGCGCTGGGCGAGGGTCTGGCGCGCCAGCACCGGGTCGCGGGGCCGCATTTCGGCTGGCGCCGCGACAACGCGCTCGGCAGCTCGCCGCAGCCCAATGCGCCGACCGCCGACTGGAGTGCTTTCTTCGGCGAACAGCGCATCGGCTTCCAGCTCTCGCTGGCTCGCCGCCAGGGCCTGCCCCGGCGGCTGCTTTCGCGCGGCGCGGCGCTGCTGGCCGCCCTGCCGGACCTGCTTGCGGACCGGCGCCCATCGCCGGCCTTGCTGCACGGCGACCTGTGGGGCGGCAATCGCGCGGCGCATGCCGATGGCGGCGCCGTCGTCTTCGACCCGGCCGTGCACTACGGCGACCCGGAGTGCGACCTGGCCATGACGCGCCTGTTCGGGAGCTTTGAGCCGGCGTTCTACGAGGCCTACGACGCCCTCCTGCCGCCGGCGCCGGGCCGCGCGGAGCGTCTGCCCGTCTACCAGCTGTACCACGTGCTGAACCACGCCAACCTGTTCGGCGGCGGCTATGTCGCGCAGGCTGAGCGGATCATCGATCGTCTGCTGGGATAACCCGCAGGCGCAGGCCGTCCGGAGCGGTCAGCAGCAGCTCGCCCTGCCGTGTCGCCGCCGCATGGCCGCGTGCCCGCAGGGCTTCTCCGGCGGACAGCGGCTCCGGGTGCTCGAAGACGAGCTCGGCGCCGGCGACGGTCTCGCGCGGCGCCAGGTTGATGCCGCCCGCCAGGGCGCGCGGCGCGTCGGGGGTCCGCTCGGCAACCAGTCCGAGCCGTTCCCAGAAGCTCACGGCGGCGGCCGGGTCCGCGGCCGGGTAGCGGTACTCGCGAAAATGGCCGAGCGGCGTCGCCCCCGGCATGACCTCGAAGGCGGGCGACCAGGTGCGCGCCTCCAGCAGGGTCACGACCTGGCCGGCGGGATCGCGGAAACCGGCCTCGTTGAACTGCTCCGCACCGGTCTTTGCGAAATCGAATTCGATGCCCAGCGCCGCGATGGCGGGCAGCGCATCCGCCAGCCCGGGCCGGACCCAGGTGAGCGAGGGCGAGTCGAACTCGTACTCGTGCAGCCCGAGGATGCAGCGGCCGTCGCTGAGAACGGCGTAACGGTGTTTCCAGGTCTCGCCGACGAGCCCCTGCCGGAATCCCAGCGCTTCCCAGAAGGCGAGCGAGGCCGCGATGTCGCGGCTCCAGACGCTCAGCTCGAGGAAGCGCCCCAGCATCAGCCGAGCTGGCCGGCCTCGCGCGCCGCGATCAGCCTGTCCGCGCGGGCCTTGCTGGCCTCCGACTCCTCGCCGCCCCGCGCGGTCCCGGCCTCGGCCTCGGCCGCGGCTTCCGGCCAGCCTTGCAGGTGGCGCATCACCAGCTCGGAGAGGAAATCCAGGTGGTCGGCCCGCTCGTTCAGGCACGGGATGTAGCTGAGCGTCTCGCCGCCGGCCTCGCGGAAATAGCCCGCATTTTCCTCGCCGATCTCCTCGATGGTCTCCAGGCAGTCCGCGGAAAAGCCCGGGCAGATCACGTCGAGGCGCTTCACCCCGCTTTCCGCCAGTGCGCGCACCCGCGCGTCGGTATAGGGCTTGAGCCATTCCTCGCGCCCGAAGCGCGACTGGAAGGAGGCGGACCAGCGTCCTTCTTCCAGCTCGAGCCGTTCCGCCAGCAAGCGGGCGGTCTTCAGGCACTGGCAATGATACGGGTCGCCGGCGTCCAGGTAGCGGCGCGGCACACCGTGGAAGCTCATCAGCAGGTGCTCGCCCCTGCCGTGCGTCGCCCAGTGCTCCCGGACGCTGCCCGCCAGCGCGTCGATATAGCCGGGCTCGTCGTAATAGCGCGCCACGAAGCGCATCTCCGGCACCCAGCGCCAGCGCATCAGGGTGGCGGCCACGGCGTCGAAGGTGGAACCGGTGGTGCTGGCGGAGTTTTGCGGATAGAGCGGCAGCACCAGCAGCCGGCGCACGTTGCGCTCGTGCATGTGTTGCAGCGCCGAGGGAATCGAGGGGTTGCCGTAACGCATGCCCAGCGCGACTTCGAAGGGCGCGTGCAGGCGTTCGGCCAGGCGCTCCCGGATGCCCTCGGCCTGGGCGCGCGCGCAGCTCAACAGTGGCGAGCCCTGCTCCGTCCAGACCGAGCGATAGGCCTCGGCCGAGCGGCTGGGCCTCGTGCGCAGGATGACGCCGTTGAGGATCAGCCACCACAGCGGGCGCGGCGCTTCCACCACGCGCGGATCCCAGAGGAACTCCTTCAGGTAGCGGCGCAGCGCGCCGGTTTCCGGCGCGTCCGGGGTGCCCAGATTCGTGACGAGAATCCCAAGTTTTTCGGGCGTGCCGTGGGAGAATCCGGCGCTACCGACATATCTGCTCATCAGGTGACCTCCAGTTCCTATGCGCACTATCTTACGCGTTGATCAGGCCGCCGGGCGCGGCGCCGCGGGCGGGCCCAAGGGTTTTTCGGGCGCGCGCCGGTTCGCCGCGGGGGTCTTGCTGCTGCTGCTGACAGGGGTCGCCGCGGCTTTCCCGGTGGAACTCGAAGTGGCTGCGCCCGGGCTGGACGTGGTGGCGACCGGCCAGTCGGCCAACGACCTCGCCGTGGTGCGCGCCGTCAATCACGAGAGCTTCGCGGTGCGCTGCATGGCGCTTTTCCGCAACGGGCCTGAGCGGCAGCGCTCCCGCCGGGTGACCATCCAGCCGGGCGCGTCCGTGGCCCTGTCGTGGGCGCCGCGGCGCAGCGTGGTGCGGATGCGGATCGAGCTGCAGTGCGAGGCTACCCGGCCAGCCGATTAATCAAATCCGGACGCCAGCCGACAAACTTTGAACGAGGCCCCGGCCGGGCCATGCATCTTTCGCGGAGACACGAATCATGAAACACATCGCCAGGCGCCTTTTTTTCGCACCGCTCGCCATCGGATTGCTGGCCTGCGGCCAGGCCAGCGCAGAAGGTTTCGCCCTGGGCGCCAAAGCCGGGACCACCGGCCTCGGCCTGGAGGGCACCTGGGGGCTGTCGCAGTCGGTGAACCTGAGGGGCGGCTATTATTTTTTCGACTACTCGACCGAGCTTGAAGAGTCGGGCGTCGATTACGACGGCGACCTGGAGCTGCAGAACGCCGCGCTGTTCGTCGACTGGCATCCCTTCCAGGGCGGCTTCCGGCTCTCCGCCGGCGGCGTGCAGACGGGCAACGAGTTTCTCGGTTTTGCCGACGGCGACGTGGAGGTGGGCGGCAACACCTACACCGCCGTGCTGGACGCCAAGGTCGGCTGGAGCACTTTTGCCCCCTACCTGGGGCTGGGCTTCGGCAACGCCGTGCGCAGCGGCCGCTGGTCCTTCGCCTTCGACCTGGGCGTGATGTTCACCGGCACGCCGTCCGTGCGGCTGGAAGGCACCGTCAACGATCCCGTCCTCCAGGCGCAGTTCGAGGAGGACGTCGCCCAGGAAGAGGCCGAGCTGCGCGAGGAGCTGAAAGACGCGAAGTATTTTCCTGTCCTGAGCCTCGGGGTGGCTTACCGCTTCTAGCCGGAAACGGCCGTGCCGCGGCCGAGGGCGTAGAATGCTCGCCCCTTTTCAGCGGTGACCGGTCGTGTCCACGCAGCAGAACACTGGAGCGCCCCGGCACGCGGAGGCAGTCGGCATCCTGCGGCTGGCCGGGCCGCTGGTCGCGAACAATCTCGCGCTCGCCGGAATGAATTTTGCCGACACGGTGATGGCGGGCCGCCTGGGCACGCGCGACCTCGCCGCCGTGGCGGTGGGCGGCTCGGCCTGGATGGTGGTGTTCCTGTTCGGACTGGGCGTGCTGATGGCGGTCAGCCCGGTGGTGGCCCACGCCTACGGCGGCGGCCGCTGGGAAGAGGCGGGGGCCGCCCTGCGCCAGGCCCTGTGGCTGAGCCAGGCGCTTGCGGTCGGCGCTTTCCTGCTGTTGCTGGGCGCCGGCACGGTGCTGGGCGCCATCGGCATCGCGCCGGAGGTCCTGCCGCTGACGGAGGGCTACCTGTTCGCCATTTCCTTCGGCCTGCCCGGCGTGTTCGCCTTTCTCGCCCTGCGCTTCATGAGCGAGGGCGTGGGCTGGACGCGCCCCATCATGTACGCCGCGGCAGTCGGCCTGGTGGTGAACGTGTGCGGCAACTGGCTGCTGATGTACGGCAACCTCGGCTTCCCTCAGTTGGGCGCGGTCGGTTGCGGCGTGGCGAGCGCCATCGCGCTGTGGTCGATGTTCGTCACCCTGCTGGTGCAGGTGCTGCGCTCGAGCCACTACAAGGTGTTCGCCCTGTGGAAGCGCTTCGACTGGCCGAGCTGGCCGGCGCAGCGCGAAATCCTCGGCCTGGGCTTTCCGATCGCGGCGAGCGTGGAAGCCGAGGCCGGGCTGTTCGCCGCGGTTGCGCTGATCATGGGCACGCTGGGCGCCACGCAGGTGGCCGCGCACCAGGTGGCGATCAACTACGCCTCCACCATGTTCATGATCCCGCTGGCTTTCCATTCGGCCACCACGATTCGCGTCGGCCAGGCGCTGGGCCGCGGAGAACCGGTGCGCGCGCGGCAGGCCGGCTGGAGCGGCATCGCGCTGTGCGGGCTGTTCATGCTGGCCTCGGCCTGCGTGCTGTTCCTGTTCCGCGACCGCATCGCCGCTTTCTACACCAGCGATCCCGAGCTGCTGCCGCTCGCCACCGCCCTGCTCACCATGGCGATGGCCTTCCAGGTCTCGGACGGGCTGCAGGTGGGCGCCGCCGGCGCATTGCGCGGCTTCAAGGACACGCGCGTACCGATGCTGATGAATGTCGGCAGTTACTGGCTGCTGGCGTTCCCGATGGCATGGTACGCCGGGGTCCATGCCCGCCTCGGACCGGTGGCGGTGTGGGTGGCGTTGATCACCGGGCTGACGGTGACCGCGCTGCTGCTGAACACGCGCTTCATGCGCCTGTCGAATCGTCGTGTGGCGGCCTCGCAGCAGGCGGCCCCGGTCCTGCCCTGAGTCGGCGATCGGCGCCGCTCAGCGCGGGAGGCGGTCTTCCCCGGTCTCTGCGGTCCCGGCATTCGCCGGCGCGGACTGGCCGAAAGTGTCGCCGCCGCCCGCCAGCCAGGCGGTCTCTTCGGGCGTGTTCAGCCGCCCGAGGATGGCGTTGCGATGCGGGAAGCGGCCGAAGCGCGCAATGATGTCGCGATGCTTCTGGGCGTACTTGCGAAAGCCGGCGAAGATCTCGCGGTGCTCCGAGGCGACTTCGCGTTCCAGCTGCAGGAAGCGGTCGACCGCCAGCTCCTGGTCGTCCAGGGATTCGGCGTGCTGCAACGGCATGTAGAAAAACAGCCGCTCCATGGGCGTCAGCGCCAGATCCATCATGCGGCTGACGCCATCGCGCATGAGGTAACGGGCGCGCCCGTCGCAGCCGAAGGCGTCCGCGGTGCCGCGATAGATGTTCCGGCGCATCTGGTCGAGCAGGATCAGCACTGCGAGCCGGCCGCGCGGCCGCTCGGTCCAGAAGTCCAGCTTGCCGGCGGAGGCGGCGGTCACCAGTTCGTCCCAGCGCGCGCGCATCTCGGCGTCGCGCTGCGGGTCCCGGCCGAACCAGAAGCCCATGCGAGCGGCGGCCCTGGCAGGGTCGCCGACCGTGTCGCCGAACCAGTAATCCAGGATGTCGTCTGCGATGCGCCGGTCATGCATGGGATCGATCTTCCGACTTGCTGTGGGTCACGCGCAAGATTCCGCTTTGCGGCCTTGCCGCGCCAGTTTACGCTGGAAGCCGACGCGGGGCAGCCGGGGGGAGGCGCACAGGATGAGAACGGGCAGTGAGACCGGCCACGGCCGGCCTGGACGGGTCCTGGCACGTAGCCCGCTTGCGGCGCCGGCGCCGGTCGCCGGCCAAAGGGCGGGAGCGAGGCTGGCAGGCGCGTTGGCCTCGGCGCTGAGGGCAGCGCTGACGGTGGCGCCGGCCCTCGGCCTGGTCCTGGCGCTGGCAGCTTGCAGCGAGCCGCCGTCGGACCCGGAGGTCGAAATCCGCGCGGCGATCGAGGCGGCCGAAGCCGCCGCGGAGGCTGGCGAGTACGAATTGCTGGCCGCGCGGGTGTCGCGGGATTACGCTGACCGTGCCGGGCGCGACCGGCCGCGGCTGCTGCTGATGATTCGGGGATTGCTGATGCGCTATCCCCGCCTCGAGATCATCGTTACGCTGCGTGAAGTGCGGGTCTTGTCCCCGGAACTCGCGCGGGTCCGGCTCGACGTGCTCGGCGCCGGCGCCGGCCGCGGCGGATTTTCCGCCGATGCCTTTCCACTCGAGTTGTCACTGCGCCGCGAGCGCGGCCAGTGGCGCATCACCCGGGCGGAATGGGGCCGGGATTTGCGCGATGGCATTTGACCTCGGCGACGCGGTCTGTTTTATATTCTCTGTTGCACTGCCTCAAAAATACCGGCGCTGCAAGATAGAGATAATAAAAACAAAAACTTAACAAGTGCCGGCTCTTTTCAGGGCCGGGGTGTGGATTTCCAGGGCAGCCCTTGAAGGGTCGGCCGAGGGCCGGAGGGAGACTTGACCGTGTCTTTGGAGCAGGGCCTTTATCGTCCGTCGTTTGAGCGCGACAGCTGCGGCTTCGGGCTGATCGCGAGCCTTGCCGGCCGCGAGAGCCACTGGCTGGTGCAGACCGCCATGTCGGCGCTCGGGCGCCTGACGCACAGGGGCGCGGTGGCGGCGGACGGCAAGACCGGCGACGGCTGCGGCATTCTGCTGTCCACCCCCGAGCCGTTCCTGCGCGCGGTGGCGGCGGAGGCCGGCCTGTCGCCCGGCCCCCATTTCGCAGCCGGCATGGTGTTCCTGGACACGGACCCGGCTCGCGCGGCCGAAGCCCGCGGGGTCGTCGAGGCCTGCATCGTCGCCGAGGGCCTGCGACTGGACGGCTGGCGTCGCGTACCCGTCGATCCCGAGGCCTGCGGGGACCAGGCAAGGCGGACCCTGCCGCTGATCGAGCAGCTGTTCATCACGGCGCCCGAGCAGATGTCCAACGACAGCTTCAGGCGCCGGCTGTTCGTGGTGCGCCGGCGCGCCGAGCAGAAGCTGCAGGCGGTCGACCCCGTGTTCTATGTGGCGAGCCTGTCGCCCGACACCCTCTCCTACAAGGGGATGGTGATGCCGGACCAGCTGCCGCGCTTCTATCCCGATCTCGCCGATCCCCGCCTGGAAGCCAGGATCTGCGTCTTCCACCAGCGCTTCTCGACCAACACGCTGCCGCAGTGGCGTCTCGCGCAGCCGTTCCGCTACCTGGCGCATAACGGCGAGATCAACACCATCCAGGGCAACCGCAACTGGGCCATCGCGCGGGCGCCCAAGTTCCGCTCGCAGCCGCTGCCCGAGCTGCAGGATCTCTCGCCGCTGGTGTCCCTGGAGGGCTCCGACTCGTCCAGCCTCGACAACATGCTCGAGGTGCTGGTGGCCGGCGGCATGGACATGATGCAGGCGGTGCGCCTGCTCATTCCGCCCGCCTGGCAGACCGTGGACGCCATCGACACCGACATCCGCGCCTTTTACGAGTATTACGCGATGCACCTGGAGCCGTGGGACGGCCCGGCCGGCATCGTGATGACCGACGGCCGCAACGCGGGCTGCATACTGGACCGGAACGGCCTGCGGCCGGCGCGCTGGGTGGTCACCGACGACGACCACCTGACGATCGCATCAGAGATCGGCGTGTGGGATTACCGCCCCGAGCAGGTGGTTTCCAAGGGCCGCCTGGGGCCGGGAGAAATGATCATCGCCGACACCGGCACCGGCAAGCTGATGGAGTGGCACGAGATCGACGAGACCCTGGCGGCGCGCGCGCCTTTCAAGGAATGGCTGCGACGGGGCGTGCGTTACCTGGAGACGTCGCTGATCGACCCCCAGCTGCTCGCCGAGCCGATGCAGCGCGAGGAGCTGAACCGCTACGAGAAAATGTTCGGCGTGAGCCGCGAGGAGCGCGAAGAGGTGCTGCGGCCCTTGTGCCAGAGCGAGGCCGAGGCGGTGGGCTCGATGGGCGACGACACGCCGCTGCCCTTCATGTCGCGCCGCGTCCGCTCGCTGTACGACTATTTTCGCCAGCAGTTCGCGCAGGTGACCAACCCGCCCATCGACTCGCTGCGCGAGCGCGTCGTGATGTCGCTGGAGACGCAGATCGGCCGCGAGCGGAACCTGTTCGAGCCGCGGCCCGAATACGCGCAGCGCATCGTGATCAATTCGCCGGTGCTTTCGCAGCGCAAGTTCCGCCAGCTGCTCGCCGAACAGGAAGAGAGCGAAGGCTATGCGTTGCTGGATCTCAACCGGCCGGAGACCGAGCCGCTGCAGGACGGGCTGGAGTCGCTCTGCCAGGAAGCCGAGGCGGCGGTGCGCGCCGGCCAGCTGCTGGTGGTGCTGAGCGACCGGCAGCTGCGGGCCGGTGCGGTGCCGATCCACGCGCTGCTGGCCACCGGCGCCGTCCATCACCACCTGGTGCGCGCCGGGCTGCGCTGCGACTGCAACCTGCTGGTTGAGACCGGCACGGCGCGCGACCCGCACCAGTTCGCCTGCCTGCTCGGCTATGGCGCGACCGCGATCTATCCCTACCTCGCCTACGAGTGCCTGCACGACCTGGCGCGTGCGGGGCGGCTGCGCGGCGGGCTGGAGAGCGCCCGGCAACTGGGCCGCTCGTACCGGCGCGGCATCCGCAAGGGCCTGTTCAAGATCATGTCCAAGATGGGCATCTCGACGATCGCCAGCTATCGCGGCGCAGCCCTGTTCGAGATCGTGGGCCTGCACGACGAAGTGGTGGAGCGCTGTTTCCCCGGCAGCGTGTCACGCATCCAGGGTGCAGATTTCACGGACCTCAAGTCCGACGCCATGGCGCTGGCGCAGCGCGCCTGGAACCTGCGCTCCGGGGTCGAGCAGGGTGGCCTGCTGCGTTTCGTGCACGGCGGCGAGTACCACGCCTACAACCCCGACGTGATCGCCACGCTGCAGGCGGCGGTGCAGAGCGGCGATTACGACACCTACCAGGCCTATGCGCGGCTGGTCAACGAGCGGCCGGCGATGGTCATTCGCGACCTGCTGGAGATCAAGCCGCTGGGGCCGCCGGTGCCGCTGGAGGAAGTGGAGCCCGAGGAGGCGCTTTACCGGCGCTTCGATTCCGCGGGAATGAGCCTGGGCGCGCTGTCGCCGGAGGCGCACGAGGCGCTGGCCATCGCCATGAACCGCCTCGGCGGCCGCTCGAATTCCGGCGAGGGCGGCGAGGACAAGTCGCGCTACAACA
>Ga0102943_1002200_pt1 | contig 11572 bp, 10 predicted proteins | sample SalPonC_black_MG_FD_78174 | JGI IMG/M metagenome (GOLD analysis project Ga0102943, IMG submission 78174) | Salt pond soil microbial communities from South San Francisco under conditions of wetland restoration - Salt Pond MetaG... | ecosystem: Environmental > Aquatic > Marine > Intertidal zone >...
TACAGCTCGCAAGAGACGTACGACGTCACGGCCGGCATCGTGATCGACGACGGCAGCGGCGAGGTGATCCGCGAGCGGATCTCGACCGTCGCCGGCCGTATCGCGCCGTTCGCCGACACGAACGGCGATGGCCAGATCGACGCGCTGTGCAGCGACGACCCGGGCGCCGACTCTTGCGACAACGACGGAAATGGCGTGATCGACGGGGGCGACCGCATCCTGTTCGACGAGACGGGCCGCACGGTGGGCATCGCGATGAGCGAGGCGATGGAGCGCCTGGACGTGGACTACGCCGTGGCCGACGTCGCGTACGACGATGCGAACGGCGGTGCCGGCGTCGAGGTGCTGTTCTCCGTGAACGGGCTGGACACCGCCGCCGCCGACCACCGGGCGTGGGTGCTGTTCTACTCGCGCGCCGTCGTGGACGCGCTGGGCGACGGTCAGCAGGTCGAGAGCACGCCCTTCGAGGATCTGATCCTCCGAGCCGGTCAGACGTACACGCTGGCCTACATCCGCGACGAGGACGAGGACGGCCTGTCGGCACGCGAGGAGTACACCCACGGCAGCGACGACCAGCTGGTGCACAGCGACGGCGACGAGAGCGGCACCTGTCCCACCGAGGGGCTGGCGTTCGACCTGTTCCAGACCGGCCCGACGGCCACGCTGCCGCTGGAGCGCCCCGCCTACACGTGCGACACGATCTCGGACTACGACGAGGTCGAGACGGGCTGGCTGGTGCAGGCTCGCGGCACGACCGCGTACCGCGCGTACCCCTCGCCGCGCCTGCCCGACTCCGACGCCGACGGCCTGTCGGACGACCTGGAGCAGCAGCTGGGCACCGACCCGCGTCAGCGCGACACGGACGAGGACGGCCTTTCCGACTTCGACGAGACGTACGGTTACCGCATCCGCTTCCGTGGCGACCTCGCGTTCAGCGACCTGACCGACAAGTTCTGCGCCGAGCTTCGCACCGGCGGGAGCTGCAGCGGCGTCACCGAGGTGTGGGTCACCGACCCGCTGGACCCCGACACGGACGGCGACGGCATGCAGGACGGGTTCGAGGTACGTCAGGGCTCGCATCCCCAGACCGCCGACGCCGGCGACTTCATCGACACCGACCGCGATGGACTCAGCGACGCTCAGGAGCAGGAGATCGGCTCCTCGATCTACGAGCCCGACAGCGACAGGGACGGCTTGCCCGACCTGCTCGAGTACCTGATCGGCTCGAACCCCCTCCTTGCGCAGACCGACGGCGACGGGCTCAGCGACTACGAGGAGTTCGACCTCGACACCTTCGCGAGCCTGCCGTTCGCGCCGGCGTTCGATCCCGATGCGTTCCTCGGCACCTGCGGAAGCCTGACGGCGGGCGCCACCGCCTGCAGCTACGATCCGCCCAGCGGCTCCGGTCTGCCGTACGGGACCGATCCGACGCGGTCCGACACGGACGGCGACCTCGTGGACGACGACGTCGAGCTGCAGCCGTATACCGTCTCGGTCGAGGGACAGGGTCCCTACCAGGTCGCGTCGGATCCCACCCGGGCCAACAGCGACGCCGACGGCTTCTCCGACCTGACCGAACGCAACCTGGGCACCGACCCGACGCTCTCCGACACGGACGGCGACGCGATTCCCGACCACTTCGAGAGCGACATCTGCGCCGTCGGGGAGGGGTGCCTCGATCCGCTGGCGCCCGACCAGATGGTCACGCTGACGATCCGCTTCGACGTGCAGAGCGACGGCGACGCCGATCCTGCCGGCGGAGACGGCGACTTCAGGTACTCGCTGACCGTGACGCAGGAGCCCGAGGATCCGCTCACGAAGTCCGGCGGCTTCGCCGTGTCGGACGGCGAGTCGTTCGAGGCGTGGGACGTGACGTTCTACAAGCCGGTAGCGAGCTCGATCCGACTGACCGCCACCGCCAGCGAACGCGACGGCGCCAGCGGCGAGTTCGGCTCGTGCTTCCTGAACCTCGCGCGCGACGTGCCGGGAGCGATCACGAGCTCCTCGAGCTTCAGTCAGAACGTGGCCGACGGAACCTGCGAGTACACCATCAACGTGGACTTCACGGTACGCACGACGCCCTGAGGCGAACGTCCAGGGAACCCGCGTTCAGCGATCCCGTCGTCAGGACACGAAGGGGGCCCCGGGCAGCATCGGCCGGGGCCCCCGGTTCGTCGCGTGCGGGGTGCCGCGCCGGGTCGCCGACCGTCCTGGAGCCCGTACGGCGCCCGACGCGACGCGATCGATCGCGTCAGGCTCCCAGCTTCGCCGTAGCCGCGAGCGCCTCCTCCAGCGTGGGCTGCGCGTCCGTGCCTCCCGCGGCGCGGGTCGACAGCGAGCCGCACGCGCAGGCGAGCCGGAGCGCCTCGTCCAGCGTCCAGCCGTTCAGGTGGCCGTACAGGAAGCCCGCGTCGAAGGTGTCACCGGCTCCGGTGGTGTCCACCAGCTCGATCTCGAGCGACGGCGCCGACGCCTGTCGTCCGTCGCGCGCGGCGCGTCCGCCGGCGGCGCCCAGCTTGACGGCGACGGTACGAACGACGTCCCCCAGCGCATCGATCGCATCGTCCAGGCTGGAACGTCCCGATATGCGCAGCGCCTCCTCGGCGTTGGGGAGCAGCACGTCGGTCTGGGCCAACACGGCGGGAAGCGCGTCGTTCCAGCGATCGCGCGGATCCCAGTTCGTGTCCAGCGAGGTGCTGAGCCCCTCCTGCCGCGCCTCGCGGAACAGATCGGCGAGACCGGGCCGCAAGGCGTCCAGCAGGAAGTAGCTGCCGACGTGCAGGTGCCGCGCCTCGCGCAGCAGCGAGCGGTCGACCTGATCGGCGCGCAACGCCGAGATCGCGCCCAGATGCGTCAGGATCGCGCGATCGGCGCCCTTCGAGAGGATGACGCTGACACCGGTGTCCAGCGCCTCGTCGACGATGCACGAGCGCGTGTCGACGCTCCGCTCCGTCATCGCGTCCAGCATGAAGCGGCCGAACGCATCGTCGCCGACCACGCCCACGAACGCGGTCCGCAGACCCAGCCGCGCCGCGGCGCACGCCATGATCGCGGAGGAGGAGCCGATCGTGAGGTCCGCGGCGTCCACCATCTTCTCGGTCTGGCCGAAGCGCGGAACGACGTCGTCGCCGCGCAGGACCAGGTCGGGGTTGATCTCGCCGACGACGAGCAGGTCGTACGCCTTCATCGCTCGCTCCTCCGTTCGCGCGCGACCGTCAGCCCGGCCGGTCGGCCTGCCCGGACCCGCCGAGGAGGCGAATGTACCGCTGCACCTCGACCGCCATCCGCTCGCGCGCCGCCGCCAGGTAGCCGCGCGGGTCGTACGCGTCGCGATCGGCCAACGCCTCGCGAGCCCCGCGCGTGAACGCGAGCGACAGCGCGGTGGCGATGTTGACCTTGGCGATGCCGCCGGCGACGGCGTCGACGAGCTCGTCGTCGGGAACGCCGGAGGAGCCGTGCAGGACGAGGGGGTGCCGCACGGCGTCGGCGAAGAGCCGCAGCCGATCCAGGTCGAGGTGCGCTTCCTTGCGTGTCTGCTTGTGCTCGGTGCCGATGTCGATCGCGAGCGTGTCGCAGCCGGTGGCCTCCACGAACGCGCGCACGGCGTCGGGCGCCAGGTGGTCGCCGGACGCGCGGTCGCCCTTGCGGACCGCCTCGAGCTCGGCTTCGACGACGGCGCCACGCGCGTGCGCCTCGTCGGCCAAGGCCCTCAGCGCGCGGCGGTAGTCCTCTCGGCGGTCTCCACGGTCCTCCAGCATGACCGAGTCGAACCGCTCGTCCAACGCCGTGCGTGCGCTGTCGAGGCTCTCGGCGTGATCGAAGTGCAGGATCACCGGGACCGTGGCCTCGCTCCGGAGGACCCGCGCGAACGCGGCGAGGCGGGACAGTCGACTGTAGCGAGCGGCGTTCTCCGAGATCTGGACGATCACGGGCGCACGCTCGCGCTCCGCCGCCACCACGATCGCCTCGGCCGTCTCCAGGTTCACGGCGTTCACCGCGGCCAGCGCGTGACCGCCCTGCCGTGCCCGCTCCAGGAGCGTTCCAGCGGTTCTGGGCATGCCCGAGTCTACCGCCGTCGCGCGCCAGTTCGCCGCGAATCCTGAGCGTTATGTCGTATCTCGATCAGATTCTAATGCGAATCTTGCGCGAATGCGTCTACACTCGCCTCAAATGACGATGGCGAGATCCGGATGACCAGTCGGCAACGACGGGAAGCGGTGCACGCGCTCGTGATGCACCATCGCGAGCTGACCGCGGACGACATCGCCCGCGAGGTCGACGTCTCGCTGGCGACGATCCGCCGCGACCTCGCCGCCTTGGAGCGGCGGGGGCTCGTCGAGCGGACCTGGGGCGGCGCACGCATCCGGGCCACCGTCCGCTACCTGGACGACTTCGCGGAAGCCGCCGAGCTGCAGGCGACGTCCAAGCGGGCCGTCGCGGCCGCCGCGGCGTCCATGGTGGAGCCGGGAATGGTCGTCGGTCTGTCCGGCGGCACCACCTGCACGGAGCTGGCCCGCTGGCTGCGCGCGAAGGACATCACCGTCGTCACCAACGCGGTCAACGCGGCCATCGAGCTGTACAACCACGGCAAGACCCGGGTGATCGTGACCGGCGGCAGCATGAATGCGTACTCGTACGAGCTGGTGGGCGAGATGGCCACCGCCACGCTGCACGAGCACCGCCTGGATCTCTGTTTCGTGGGGTGCAGCGGCATCACGCCCGATTTCGGCTACTCGATGCGCGACCGGCCCGAGGCGACGGTGGCGCGCGCGTTCCACGCCGTGTCGGAACGGACGGTCGTCGTGGCGGATCACAGCAAGGTGGGCCGCAAGACGCTCGCCCGGTTCGCGCCCCTCAAGACCGTTCCGAGCCTGATCACAGACCGTGGCATCGACCTGGGCGCGCTCCGCACGCTGGAGGAGGAAGGGGTGCACGTGCTCGTCGCCGACACTCCGCGGGCGCCGCGGGAGCGAGGAGGGTCCGGATGAGTCCCCGCATCGAGCTGGCCCGCCCCGTGCGATGACCTCGCCCGGCCCCCTCGTCGCGATCACGCCGAACCTGGCGCTGGACCGGACGGTTCGGCTGGACCGCCCGTTGCGCCGCGGCGCCCTGCACCGGGTCCGCAACCTGCGCGAGCTGCCCGGCGGCAAGGGCGTCAACCTCGCGCGCACGGTCCGCGCGCTTGGCGGGGACGTCGTCGTCGCCGGCTTCCTGGCCGGATGGAACGGCGCGAAGCTGCGCGAGCTGCTGCAGGACGAACGGATCGCCGGCGTGTTCGAGGAGGTGCCCGGCGAGACGCGGGAGTGCCATGCGATCCTGGACGACGGCGCGCACCCCACCGAGATCAACGAGGCCGGGCCGGAGGTGCCGCAGCAGGCGTGGGAGCGCCTCCTCGGGCGTCTGCCCGCCGGCACGGCGGTCCTCGCCGGCAGCCTCCCGCCCGGCATCGACGACGACGCGTTCGGCCGGCTGGTCGCCGGTCTGCCAGAGCCCCCGGTCGTCGACATGAGCGGCTCCGCGCTGGCCACCGCCGTGTCGGCCGGTGTCGCCATGATCGCGCCCAACCGCGCCGAGCTCGCAGCGCTGCTGGGACGCGCCTCGGCCTCGATCGACGACGCGGTCGCGTACTACGGCGCGCACGGCGTTCCTGTCCTGTTGAGCCTCGGCTCCGAGGGTGCCGCCTACCTGGCCGACGAGCGCTGGCGGGTGCGCGCCCCGGAGGTCGACAGCACGAATCCGGTGGGATCGGGAGATTGCCTGCTGGGCGCCTTCCTCTGGGCCCGAGCTCGGGGCCACGACGTCGCCGACGCGCTTCGCTGGGGCGTGGCGGCCGGAGCCGACAACGCCCGACGCGGCGGAGGCGGAAACGTGGAGGCCGAAGGGATACGCGCGCTGTACGAAACGACCCAGGCCGAGGAGGCGAGCTAGATGGCCGCACCGGGCCGGCCGCGCCGCGCGAACGGCCAGGACGTGCTGACACGCTGGCTGGACGAGCCCCAGCGCCTGGCCGTCCTGCTGCTCCTTCCGACGTTACTGCTGGTGTTCGGCGTGCTGCTCTACCCGATCCTCCACACCTTCGTCCTCAGCCTCACCGACACCCACCTGGCCCGCCCGGACAGCGGCGGGTTCGTCGGCATCGACAACTACCTCGCGGCCGCGCGCGATCCCGAGTTCCGGGCGTCGATGGGGCGGACGTTCTACTTCGCGCTGCTCACGGTCCCGATCGAGGTGTTCCTGGGCCTGCTCATCGCACTGCTGCTGAACCAGCCGTTCCGCGGGCGCGGCTTCGTGCGCGGGCTGATCATCCTGCCGTGGGCGCTGCCGTACATCGTGAACGGCGTGATGTGGAAGTGGATCCTGAACGCGAACTATGGCGCGTTCAACGCCCTGCTCAGCCAGCTCGGGATCATCGACCGCTACCAGATCTGGCTCGGCGATCCGGCGACGGCGTTCCACTTCGTCATCTTCGCGTCGATCTGGAAGGAGACGCCGGTCGCGGTGATCCTCCTCCTCGCGGCGCTTCAGGGCATCCCGACCGAGCTGTACGAGGCGGCGCGGGTCGACGGCGCGAACGCGTTCCAGCGCGTCTGGTCCGTCACCCTCCCGCTGTTGCGGCCGGTGATCGCGGTGACGATGGTGGTCAAGACCGTCTGGGCCCTGAAAGAGTTCGACCTGATCTACGTGATGACGGGCGGCGGCCCGGCCAACGCTACGAACGTCGCGACGTTCTACACCTACCTCACGACGTTCAAGTTCCTGAAGTTCGGCTACGGCGCCGCGCTGGCGTTCATCATCGTGCTGTTCTCGCTGGTCATCGCGTACGTCTACGTTCGCCTGATCTCGCCCGCGAAGTCGGTGGGGTCCAAATGACGGGCTCGAAGCGGAGCCCGCTCGGGAACGTCGCGCTCTACGCGGCCGTGCTCCTCGTCTGCCTGTGGGTGATCGCCCCGTTCGCGTGGCTGATCGTCAGCAGCGTCTCCACCCGGGCGCAGCTGACCAGCATCCCGCTTCAGTGGCTGCCCGCGCAGCCCAACCTGGAGCACTACGCGAACATCTTCCTGGGCGGAGAGGGCGCCACCAGCGTGCACCAGAGCCTGCGCCGTGGAGGCTTCAACAGCCTCTTGGTGGCGGGCGGCGCGACGCTCATATCACTGAGCGCGGGCGCCCTGGCGGCGTACGCCGTGACGCGGCTGCGCTTCAGGTTCCAAGGCCCGTTCCTGGCGACGATGCTCGTCACGCAGCTGCTGCCGACCGTCGTGCTGATCATCCCGATGTACGTCGTGTTCCTGAACCTGCGGCTCCTGGACACGCCGGTCGCGCTGATGCTGGCGGACGTCGCGATCATCCTTCCGTTGATCGTGTGGATCCTCAAGGGCTACTTCGAGAGCATTCCCGAGGAGCTCGAGGACGCCGCACGGATCGATGGCTGCACCCGGGCCAGCGCGCTCGTCAGGGTCGTGCTGCCCCTGTCGCGTCCCGGCCTGGCGGCCAGCGGCATGTTCGCGTTCATCATCGCCTGGAACGAGTTCTTCACCGCCTTCATCCTCAGCTCGACGCTGGACTCGAAGACGTTGAGCGTGATCGTCGCAGAGTTCTCCAGCAAGGTCGGCGTGGACTACGTCGCGATGTCGACCGCTGGCGTCCTCACCAGCCTCCCGCCCGTGCTCCTGGCGCTGGTGTTCCAGCGCTACATCATCCAGGGGCTCACGGCGGGGGCCGTGAAAGGTTGACGTTCCTCGTTCCGGAAAGGAGGAGCATCACGAACCACGCGCTACGTCACCCCTACGGCACGCTTCCTCTGGAGGTACGAAGATGACTCGACGCCTTTTCGCCTGGACCACCGCGACGCTCATGATCGCCGCGCTGGCAGCCACCGCGTTCGCGCAGCAGATCACGGTCATCATGCCGCGCCACGAGATGGATCTCGTGGGCATGTGGGAACGCCAGACCGAGCAGTTCGAGGAAGAGACCGGCATCGACGTGGAGTTCATTCAGATGTCGTGGGACGAGGTCGCGAACAAGGTGCTCACCGACCTCGCCGCCGGCGGCGGCACGTACGACGTCATCGAGTTCGACAACGGCTGGGTCTCGCAGTTCGCGGCCACCGGCTGGCTGGAGCCGCTGAACGACTACGCCGACCCGGCGTACCTCGACGCGCTGCTGCCAGGACTGCTGAGCACGTTCTCGAACGACGGCGACGTCCTCGGCATCCCGTGGAACAACGACACGCGGTTCTTCTTCTACAACGAACGGATGCTGAACGAGGCCGGGATCGATACGCCGCCGCGCACCTGGGACGAGGTCGTCGAACAGGCGACCGTGCTGCAGGAGCAGGGCATCGCGGAATCGCCCGTCACCGACTACTGGAACCAGGAATGGGCCCTGGCCAACTCGTTCGCGTTCTACCTGTACAGCTTCGGCACCAGCTACTTCGACGACGCCGCGAACATCACGATCGACGAGCCCCAGGCCGTCGCGGCGCTGCAGTTCATGGTCGACATGCTGCGCGAGCACGAGATCGTGACCCGCTCGGCCGTGACGCTGTCGCAGGAAGCCGCCGCCGATCTCCTCTACCGCGGCACCTCGGCCTTCTTCTTCCAGGGACCGCCCGTCACGAAGAACTACGCCGACGATCCGGCCCGCTCGCAGGTCGTGGACGAGGTCGTCGCGGCCGAGTGGCTGCCCGCCGTCGATGCCGACACGCAGGCGACGCTCACGCTTCCCGAGGCGTTCGCCATCCCCGCGTCCAGCCGCAACAAGGACGCCGCGTGGCGCTACATCGAGTACATGATCTCGCCCGAACGCGACCGGGAGCGCGCCGTCGCGCTCGGTAGCCTGCCGTTGTTCACCGCGCTCTACACCGATCCCGATCTGCTCCGGCAGTACCCGTTCTGGGAGCAGTTCGGCGCCCAGTCCGCCGTCGCCCGTCCACTCCCGCAGGTCGAGTGGTACGACGAGCTCGTGCAGACCACCATCGTCCAGGTCCAGCGCGCCCTGCTGGGCTCGCAGACCGCGCAGGAGTCCGCCGACAACATCGCCGCGTTCATGGAGGGGCGCGAGGTCGAGGGCACGCCGCTGAGTCGCTGACCGGACGAAGCCAACGCGTGACGCTTCGGCGCACGGAGGTAGAGGCGGCTTGCGCCGCCTCTACCCTGTTCCGGCTCGCCGAGCCGCACGCGACGGACCACCGACAGGAAGCTGTCGGGCGGCTGCACCGTCACGATGCTGATCTGCGCCTTGCCGCCGTTCCTGCTCGGCGTGACGGCGCCGTTCCTGAAACCGACGCGGCGGACAGTGGCGCGCTCCGTGCGGCTCTAGGCGCCCGAGCGAAGGCCGCTCAGCAGCGTCCGTTCGAATCGCACGCCGTCGAACCGCGCCTCGCACCCCTCGCCGACCGGCGCCTGGCAGGCGAAGCCGATCCGCGTCGAGTAGCCGTCGTCCAGCGCGAAGTGCCTCACCAGCGACCAGGTCTCCCCGTCGTCCGAGGCGTGGAACGCCATCGATCCCTCCAGCACCGCGATCCGGAGCCAGGTATCCGCGCCCGCGACGGTGTGGGACGTGCAGTCGTCCGAATGACCGCGCGTCACGACCGACACGACCGCCGTGCTGCCGTCCGGGAGGCGCTCCAGGCACAGCTTCGCCCAGGCCCGCTCGCTGCGCCGGACCAGCAGCGCGCCCGCGTCGAAGGGATCCTCGCCATCGACGCCCACGCGCGCGGACAACAGGCACGGCCCCTCGACCGGAAACAGCAGGCGTGGCGCGCTCTCGACCGTGCGGCTCCCGTCCGGCGCGGCGAACAGATCCGAGCGCGGGGGCGCGGTGATCGACATCGCATCGTCTCCCCGGGCTTCGTAGCCGGCCGGCGGGACGTCCCAGTGCAGTCGCTGCGGAATGACAGGCAGATCCACGTTGCGTTCGGCCACCTTACGACCTCGCTCTCCAGGGGGGACGATCATCGTCGCGCGCGACCACGCGGCGTCGGATGACCGTAGGGTACGCCGCCGGCGGCGCTTCCGGGTGTGCAGGTAGGCTGAGTACGTGTTCCGGCTGGTGCTCGCACTTCTGGCGACGATCGTGGCGACCTTCTCCACGGCTGCCGCCCAACGCCTCCCCGTCGGACCTCTCCTCGGGCCCGTCCCGGTGCTCCGCGTGCTGGACGGCGACACGGTCGTGCTCGGGTCGAACCTCGGACCGCGCGTCGTTCGCCTGATCGGGATCGACACGCCCGAGGTGGCGCACCCCGAGCGGGGCCGTGAGCCGTTCGGCCCCGAGGCCAGCGCCTTCACCGAGGCGCTCCTGAGCCGGGGAACGCCGGTGTGGGTCGAGCTGGATCTCGAGACCGAGGACGCGTACGGACGTCTGCTGGCGTACCTCTACCTGCCGGACGCGGAGGGTGACTGGCTCGTCGGCGGCAGCCGGGCGTCGATGGTGAACGAGGAGATCGCACGCTCGGGCTTGGCGCGTGTGCTGACGATCCCACCGAACGGCGTGTACGCCGACCTGTTCGTCGCCGCCGTCGCGCAGGCGAGAGCGGCCGGCATCGGGATGTTCGCGCCGGCTGCGGACGAGGCCGTCCCGCTGGCCGAGACGGAGGCCGTGACGGCCGGAAGCGCTGGCGACGATCGGTTCGGCGGCGCCATCCGCATCGCCTGCGTGAACTACGACCCCAGCGCGCCCGCCGACGAGAACGCCGAATGGGTCGAGCTCCGCATCACGGAGCCCATCGACACGCGCGGGCTGTACCTGTACGACGCGGGCTCGAAGGAACGCTTCCCGCTGGAGCCGGGCGTGCACGGGCCGGGCACGATCCGGATCGTCAATCCCGGCAAGGGAATCTGGAACAACGGCGGCGACACGGTGTACCTGATGCTGGGCCCGACCGAAATCGTCGACGAGCTCAGCTACCGCGACACGGGGGTCGAGGACCGGCCGGTGTGCAGGGAGTGATCGAGCGCCCGCCGGGGCGAGGCCTCGGGTCACGCCTCCGAGGAGGCTCCCCCCTGCCCGGCGCCTCAGAACAGGTCGTCCAATACGTCGCTCGCCGCCTTCTTCGGGTCGGTGGCGCGGTAGCCGAGCGCCAGCAGGTCGATGTTCTCCTCCCGCGCCATCCGCATGCTGCCGGACAGGCCCCCCGCCGGATAGCTCCAGCTGCCGCGGATCAGAGCGCCTTCGATCGAGCCGTCCAGCGCGATCGTGTCGGACAGAGCGTCGGTGAGGGTGAGGCGAACATCGCTCGGCTGCGTCGTCCCGGTCACCGACACGTACACCTCGCCCGTACCATCTGAGAGGACGCCGTACCCGACGACCGAGCCGGTGGAGCCCGACACGTCCGTCGTGACGTCCATCGCGAACGCAGCGACGTCCACGCCCCCGCTGCTCATGACGCCGCCCCACACCCCCGCCAGACGGAACGGCGACGGCGCGGCCGGGGACGAGCAGCCGGCGATCAGGACGGCGAAGAGAAGGGCGGAACCGATCAGGCGAAGCGCTCCGGGCATGGTGGGCTCCTTTCGCGCGCGGCGCACGGGCCGGCGCTGACGGAGTCCAGGATGGGGTCAGGGTGCGACGGGGA
>Ga0102943_1002201_pt1 | contig 11572 bp, 10 predicted proteins | sample SalPonC_black_MG_FD_78174 | JGI IMG/M metagenome (GOLD analysis project Ga0102943, IMG submission 78174) | Salt pond soil microbial communities from South San Francisco under conditions of wetland restoration - Salt Pond MetaG... | ecosystem: Environmental > Aquatic > Marine > Intertidal zone >...
ACTTCAGGAAAGTGAAGAGAAATCGAAATTACCAAATGTAAATTATGCTAAATTTGTATTTGAAGAATATGATGATGATTCTTTTGAAGTTAAAGTTAAAATGGATACTGCATATTATGAAGTTCTTTTAGGAAAACTTGATGATACTCAACAAGAAGCAGTTCAATCCATTCTTGGACAATTATTAAATACAGTTAAAGGTATTTATGAAACTGTAAATGTGAAACCTAAAATTTATGGTTTACAACGATTAAAAGGTCTTAATGAGAGTAAGACTACCATTCAACAAAGTGCTTCTCGAATAATTTCTGATTTTATAACACGAAATTACTATAAATTAAATCAAGAAGAACGCGAAGAACGATATATGAGTCGAGTTAAAGATACTTCTAAAGATTTAATTATTAAAGAAGGAATTGATCCTTCAGAAGCTGTTGAATTTGCTTTACGCAGTGCTGTAATTGAAGAACTCTTAGAACACATTAACTTTCCTATGACAGTTAAAAATGAAATTGAAACGAGTTTAACTTCAGATAAATATGCTAAGATGTTTGATCCTGAGATTCTTAAAGAACAATGGGAAAAATATCAAGAACAGGCATTGAACTTTAGTAAAATAGTGTCGGCCATATTATAATTTGAAGTTATACAATGCGTAGAGGTAATTATGAGAAGGGGTTCACGAATTGATGTTGTATTAAAGGACTTACAAGACCATTTTCGAAACACCAGTGATAGTGATCAGAAATTGAAAGTTGAACTCGAAAATATTATTCGTAAAGTTTATGTTGATTCAATTAATCAAAATAAAGGTTATTGTATTTCATTCAAAAATGTAGAAGCCGACGTTTTGAATTTATATGATAAATATGGTTTAGATCAAGCTAAAGTCTCTGAAGCATTTGCTAAAGATTGGGAAATACCCAAAACAGCTTATATGGCTAATAATCCATATTATCATATTTTATTATTAATTGTATTATATGCATTAAAGAAGAATAATGAGAAGATTGCAAAAGATGCAATGACAATATTTATGATTAAAACTTGGAATGGAAGAAAATCCAAATTTATTAAATATTGTGATGTTGATACAATGCGCTATGTAATTGCTAATTTAAGTGGAAAATTTTATGCACGTAAATATGATTCACCACTATTAATGATATCTGAAAAATTTGCTCCAAGTTTAATTGAAACTTATAAACGAAGAGTTTTAACAGATAGTAAAAATACAAAGCGTTTATTTGATCAAGCATTTGTTCGAATCCGTCAAATATTTGTACAAGGAATGAAACCAGATATTACTGGCGGAGGGGGTTCAAAAGCAACAGGTGGAATTGCACATTTATATCATGAAGCAAAAAAGAAAGGATATAGTATTTCATCACCAAAAGTAATGCAAAATTCTGGTGACGATAGTGCTATATCCTCTCTTGAAATGTATACATCTGATTCTCATGAAGAAGCAATTAATAATATCACAACCTTTATTATAATCAATCATAATCCTAGATATTCACCACAATTTATTAGTTATGTAAGTCAAGTATCTAAAAATGGTATTCGATCTCAAATTGAAATACTATTAAAAAGTATTCATAATATTCGATATCAAGCCCATATCAAAGAGATACTTGGATTAATGTTTAAACAATTACCAGTTTTCGAAAAACAAGAATTGTGTAGTCCAAAGTTTTACGACATTGTTAAACAAAAAATAATATCTTCTAAACATTCACCAAATGTAACGCAAATAAAACAACTTGCGGATATGCTTTTGGTTGAAATATTTAATAATGATATTAAAACAGTTTCATATAATGATTATTCTCCTCCTGTAAGGGGAAAATGTCGAGCAATTATATTCCTTGGATTTGCATATAACATCCAAAACTATATCTGTAGGAAATAAAAAATGAATGATTTACATCATATTATGGATGACGTCATTCAACAATCATTTGGAAATAATGAAATATTAAAGTACTTTACAAGAATGTTAATGGGCAGTAAATTAGATGGAGTGAAACAATATTCTCCAGATATTAATGGTTATACTGTGACATTTATTGAACCTCCTCATTTGTCTGGATATGGTATTGCTGAAGAAAGTCAAAATTCAGAGTATTCAATTATAACAAAAATGTTTCCATTCTTGTGTATTGATTTCACACCTCCTCCAACACAAGTTATTGCGTCTGAAGTTCCTGCACGAAGTGGTGCAATTCAATTTGCTACTGAAGTTCAAGCATCAGGACAAATGCAATTAACGTGTATGGATGATTCTGAATTAGGATTATCTGGGTTTATTAAAACTTGGGTTTCATATGTTGAAGATGTAAGTCGTGGTATAGTTAGTCCTGATGATAAATATATTACTCCAGATAGTGAAAATTTTGGTGAATTAGATTATGCAACATCAGCGTATGTAATTCGTTTTAAGCCAACGAGAAATCTTAATTGGTCTGATATTGTTTATGTCGGAAAAGCTGTAGGAATATTTCCATTAAATATTCCAGATAAGGAATTAATTGGTCGGCGAGATAGTAATGAAATAACTATGTTGCCGATCAGTTTTTCCTGTACGTATTATCGTCAGGCTATTTATGGTTCACTTAAAGAAGCACATGGATGGATCATTCAAGAATTTGAAAGTAAGTGTAGAAATATATTCAGATAAAGGAGATAAAGCATGTCAAGTAAATATGAAAATTTAGGTGCTTTAACTTCTCCAAATGAATTTGTTGAACATTATTATAATCAGGTTAAAGAACATTATAATGCTCGTGGATTACAAATATCTAAACAGGGTTTTATAGGTTTTTTTCTTCATGTATTGGGATTTAATCAATATGATGCTAAATATTATTATGACACATTATTTCGTGAAGCTTTTTTGGCAACAGCAGATAATGATGATAATTTAAAATTACATGCATCTATATATGGTTATTCATCAATTACAGTTAAACCATCATCACTTGTTGGAAATTTGATATTTTTTGCAGATCAATTACCTGTTGCTGAATCTAGTATTAGTTCCATTTCTATATCTAATATTAAAATTGTTATTGGTGGTGTCCAATTTTTAATGGATTCCACTTATTCAATTCATGGTGATGTTTGTGAAATACGTGATTCGAGTGGTAAAACAACACATGTTCCATATGATGATGCTGATGGGTCATTACCGTTAAATGACTTTAATCAATATGAAATTGAAACTGTTGAATTTACATTACCATATTATGTTTATGGTACTCATTATCAGAAAATTATTGAACAAAGTGTTACTGATTCAACAGTATATGAATATGAAGTTAAAGTTAAACTTAAAGATACGGATGAATGGTTAGATTTTAATGTTTCACCTATTAAATATTATGCAACAGCGGATGACGCAATTGTATTTACTCGTAAGTTAATTAATAATCAGATATTATTTGAATTTGGTTCTGGTATTAATGGTCAGTATATACCTGAAGCAGATGTTAGAGTTACATTAAAATATACAAAAGGTGAATCTGGTAATATTTTAACCAATGAAGTTAATCCAATTGAAGGTAATGTCTTTATATTTGATTCAAATAATGATCAAATATATTCTGGTGATGTATCTTCATTAATTAATGTTCAAATAGATTATTCAACTGGTGGAGTTAATGAGCTTGAACAAGATGATTTACGTCAAGCAATCATTGAATATGTACAAACTCGAAATAATTTAATTTCTAAACCAGATTTCTATAATATTTTAAAGAAACATCTAAGTGATTTTATTTTGATGTTTAAAAAATTAAATATTATGGATAATACTATTTATGCTTTTATTCCATTTAAAGATAGATATATTCGACCAATATTATCGAAATCAATTTCTGTTTTTTATGTTTTGTTTAATCCAAGAAGTAAGCCCATTGTCTATAAACCTCAATTTTCTATTGCTGGATCTGATTATATTAGTCCTTTCGTATATATGTATGATTCATTTAATAGAACTTTTTCCGGTTATTTATATAAAGAACGATATTCAACATATTTTTCTGTAGTTGAAAATTTAATAGACAATAATATGAGTTTACCATTAAATTTATTGTTTGATTATCAACCAGAAACTCGCAATACACGAATTGTAGTTCAGTCATATCAAAAAATATCAGATCATGTTATGTTTATTGATATTCCTACTTTAGGAATATATGCATGTATGGAAGTTTATGACGATAATAATCAAGAATATATATACATAGATGACATTTATGATGGATTAATTCATGATGTTATTGATGTTAAAATTCATGTTTTTCAAGATGATATTAAACAGTTTATTTATACAGTTAAAGATATAAATTTATTGCTTAATTTAACAGATATTTTAACATTAAGTACTTATGAATTTTTACCAGATTATAGTGAAACTGGTGGTACCGGTTCAGATGGTACTGGAACTATAGGTTCTAATCCAGATAATCCAGTTGGATGGGTTTATACTGGAGATGGTGCTCCCACTGGAACAGTTGGTGGTGATGGGTGGTTTCTTCCACAAACTGGATTTACTGGCATGACTGGCGACACAGGGACAATTGGTTTAAAACCAGATTTACCTTATATTTATATGGCAGATTATGTAATGCATATTCCAGTAATGTTACAAGATCAATACGAATCAGATGCAGATTATTATGATCAAAGATTTATTAATAGTTTAGGTCAAATTGCGGTTGACGAAAATCGAATGATATCTGATGATTTTCAAGTACGATTTTTAAATACTGAAGTTATTGATGCTCATGTACTTGAAAAAATTACTGTTCAAAAACATAATTTTAAACTTAAATTACCATTAATATTGAATGTTAACATTGGTATTGAACGTGATAAATTAGTTAAAAATAAAATTAATGTTCTTGAATTTAAAGATGAGTTAATAAATAATTTAGCAACACAGTTAGTTGATAAATATACTGGTGTTGATGTGTCGTTTTATAGAACCCAAATAGTAGATATCGTACATGATATTGAATGGGTTAAATATTGTGATGTTTTCGTATATGACTCAACTGATCCTGATCGTAATGAAATATTCGATGCTAATCTTGAATTAATCGATCAATCAAAATTAGAAACAGATATGATTAAACATGATGCAGCTACATTCTGCCCAGTATATATTTGGTGGGATTTAGATAATATAAATATAGAATTATTATTTGAATAATATGGATAACTATCAACAAGTTTTTCATTCAAATTTAAAAAAATCCAATAAACCTGAAAAAATAAATGCACCAACATTTGCATATCGATGTATTTATAATAAATATCCAAATACACCAATACGAGGATCATCATATACTGATTTAAAAAAATACAAAAATTTTTATATTGATTCACAACTTGATACTGATAATGTAGATAAATTAAACAATATAAACAATATTGAAATTAGATCACTATGTATTGGACACAGTAAAGATACTGTTACACATATTATTTTTAGACCACATAAACAAGATTTATCATATATCAAATCAATAGTCGAAAAATTAAATACTAAAAATACTAAAAGTATATATGATATTGGTAATAATGGATTTTATAGAATTTGTGTTGCTACACGAAATTGGTATCGTCCTGGTGCAAATAACAATACATTGATACAATGGTGGGATGAAATTCCAAACAAAATTAAAAAAGCAGTTAAATAATTTATGGATAACTATCAAAAAATCTTTAGAGCACGACCGAGTAATTATCGTTTGATTAATTACGAAGCAGAAGTTTATAAATTAATTTATGGTAGAGATCCACTATCTAATTTACAATTAAATTATCGTCGTCCTAAAAAAGAATATCGATCTTTATATTGGGATAATATGATACCTGAAAAGGCAATTGATGAATTAATGAATATTTCAAAAATAGAAATTGTTGATATGAATCAAGGTAAAGATTCAAAATTATTAACACATTTTATTTTTAGACCAATTAATCAAGATCAAGAATATGTTGAACGTGTTACACAAATGTTAAATAGTGGAACAACAAAAGCTAAATTTGGTGTTGGTGTTGGAAATAAATTAATCATATATGTTGCTACTAAAAATTGGTATCGACCTGATGCAAATAATGATTTATTAATTAAATGGTGGAATGAATTACCAAAAAAAATAAAGAAATCCGTTTAATATTGATGGGTTGTGTCTTTTTGATACAACCCATCATTTTTAGGTGAATTAAATGTCAGATATTATTAATCAAACTGCGTATTGTTTAACTTATGGTTATATTACTGGAAAAGAAGAATGTATTGAAGAACCTTCATTGATTCAAAATTCACCGTTAATAACAGAAGAATTAATTGGAAAATTTTTGAATCATCCAAAAATACAATTAATAACATTATCTACTGGTAATGATAATATGCCTAAAAGCATAATGACTTTTAGAATTGAAGATTTTGATGATGAACAATATAATTTGTTTATCACACAAATGTCTAATAATAGTAATGGACTATATCAACCTGAGTTAAAAACAACTACAGAAGGTTCATTTCTTTTAATGATGACTAATAACCGTGAAAAACCGGAACACAATAATGATAGGTTGCAACGTTGGATATTAAGTTCTTTTGATGTAATTAATAATGTTGAATTAACAACACGAAATTTTGTTAAAAATAATCGTGAACAATATAATTTATTGATATCACAAGTTAATGAATTAAAAACTAACGTTAACGAAATTACAGAAATTATTGATAATGGACAAGAACAATTCACAGAAAAACAACAAGTGAATGTAGCCTTAGGAAAATTATCAGAAGACGTTGCGGCTAATATGCTAAAACGTGCTTTTCAAACAACTGCCGTTAGAGACATAACATTGGATGCTAATATAACAACTCCAATTATTAAACGTTTAAAAACAGATCAAACAAATCTTTCAATTTCACATAATGTTTCTAATTTCGATAATACAACTAATAATATATTACAACTATTGGAAAATCTTTCAAGAGAAAATCCTGAAAATATTAAACAAACAATACTAACTGAATTAACTAATCTTAAAGATATACCAAAAGACTACATGGATTTTTATACCAATAGTATATTAACAGCTATTGATAAATTTCCTTTTTCTTCAATTGATAAAATTAAAGGTTTAGTACTTGATTATAGTAATGAATTAGCTAATGGTCCAATTAGTGATTCTAAAGATTTTATTACTACTGTAGATGGTGAATTATTAACGGCAACTAATACTTCAATGGAAAAATTTGGTATTACTGCAGCATCGTCTATTATAAATCAAATATCTCAGCCTGGATTTTTAGAAAATATTGTTCGTGGATATGGAAGTCAAGTTATTGATGAAGCAATGTTAAATTTACCAATTGAAGACATGAATGCAGTAACTAATGATATTAAAACATTTTCTAATTATGTTGATTTAGGAACATCAGATGAAATAGCAAGTTTGTATGCTAGTAAACTTAGTGAATTAGGTTTAAATAAATCTGAAATCGACACATTATTATTGGGAATTGATAATCAATTAGCTGATTTTGATAAAGCCTTAATAAAAGCTGAGTCTGAAACTGGTAATATATCTGATTTGATTAATTCATTATATGACATTGGTCCAGCTTTACAAAATCAATTTAATGATGTTTTTGATTATGTTACATCTGCTTTTGATTTTATATCAGGATATAATATTGTTGATTTACAACAATTACCATTTATATCATCAGATATCAATCGTATAACCGATATGATTAATCAATTTCGTGATTCTGTTTTAATTATTTTGCGTTTGTGTGGTGCAGGTAATCCTCCTGGCTGTGTAGTTAAATATGGGGTGAAAGATATGGGATTAGTGTAACATAAGGTAAAATATATGTCAACACAAATTACTTTAACTGATCAACAACAAGCATTAGAGTGGTATAAATGTAAAGCTAATCCATTTTATTTTATTTTTAATTATGTTTATATTCCTGAGATTGGTGGTCGACTAAAATATGATAAAAGTGTAATGCATGGTAATATGAAACGTGTAATACGTTCAGTTGTTAAACATCATAAATGTATTCTTATGGCAACGCGTTAAAACTGGCGCCCTTCATTGGTGACAATGATTGAACAATTTTGTGAATTCAGGGGACCTCTAAGTGATAAATTCATATGGAAATCCTGAGCCAAGCCTTATATAAGGAAGGTGCAACGACTATCCTGGAAAGGAGTACACTCAAGTGAGTGGAAGCGCAAAACATCTATTGAAAATGGTAGTATTATGAAGATATATAATAGATGGTGATATAGTCTACTCTATATGGAAACATATAGCTGGGGTTAGTCCCGGGCAAGGTGTAACGAACCTTGTTGAATATTATGCAGTTAGGAAAGAGTACTATTGCAGCTGCATTATTAGAATGGGCTGGTAACTTTTATCCGGGTACACCAGCAGTAATACTTAATGCAAATAAACGGTTTGCTTTAGAAAATCTTGAAAAAGTACGTTTTATTCATGAAAATGTACCTTCTTTTTTAAGAATACCATTAAAGAATAAATCTCGTAAAACATATCTTGAATATGAACATGGTTCATTACTTCGAGTGTTTTATCCTTCATCTACAACAAGTGCAGATACACTTGCACGTTCGTTAACATCCCCAATTCTATATATAGATGAGGGAGCATTTATTCGACACATGGAAGATGCGTTAATTTAACAGGCGCATGTAAAATCTCGTGAATTCAGGGAACATCTTAACACATAATAGTGAAGGCAATCCTGAGCCAAGCCCACTGACCATGGGAAGGTGCAACGACTATTCCGAAAGGAAGTACACTCAAGTGAGTGGAAGCGCGAGACAGTTATATAGATTTAAGAGGATTTTTATGTTTGTTACTGAAACTATATTGAAACGGTTTTGGAATAAAGTTATAGTTAAATATGATGATGTTGGAAATCCGTTATTGGATGAATGTATGGAATGGAATGCTGGACATTTTTCAGATGGATATGGAGCATTCTTTTATAATTACAAAACAACAAGAGCACATCGTTTTATTTACTATGCTTATTTTGGAGATATTCCAGATGCATATGTTATATGTCATACTTGTGATAATATAAATTATGTTAATCCAAATCATTTATTCCTAGGAACTGTTCAAGATAATCATGATGATTGTAAATCTAAAGGTAGAACTTTAACTGATTCTAAAAATCCATATTCAAAATTAACTGAACAAGATGTTGTTTTAATTAAACAGTTATTGAAACAAGGATTTACTTGTAAATCTATTGGTGAGAAATTTAATATGGCAAGAGTTTCAATTTCTGATATTAAACGTGGTAAATCATGGTCGCATATTACAATATAACTGATGATATAGTCTAGTCTATATGGAAACATATAGCTGCAGGTAATGCTGCGGATGGAGATTAACGACCTCCATTGAATATAACGATGGGTCTGCTCAACCTACACTCAGTCGAGCACGGGAACAAGCTATTAAAAATAATTACCCTTATTTTATTCTTGTTACATCTACACCAAATGGTACTGTTGGTACTGGTGAATGGTTTTTCAAGATGTGGGAGTATGCTGTTCCTGCTACTACTGTATTTGATGAAGATGATCAATTTTCTGAAGGTTCAACTGAACTTGTTGATGATCCTGTTCGTAATGGATTTGTTCAAGTTAAATATCATTGGAAAGAAGATCCAAATAAAGATGATGAATGGTATGAACAACAGGTAAGAGATTTAAACTTTGATCGTCGTAAAATTAATCAAGAGTTAGATTTATTGTTTGTTGGTTCAACAACATGTATATTTGATGATGAATTTTTAGGTAAACTTCAAGAAACACGTCCTGTAAGTCGAATTAAACTTCCTCATGCATGTAAATTAAATGTGTATGAAGATAATTTTGATATTGGTGATTTTTTATTAATTGGTGTTGATACTGCAAAATCACTTATGGGTGATTATAATGCTATTGAAGTTTGGTCGTATTCAACATTTCGACAAGTTGGTGAATTTTTTGGTAAATTAGGTTCATTAACTAAATATAGTGAAGTATTAATGTCTTTGATTAAATATTTAGCAAAGATAATGAATGATCGTATTATATTGTGTATTGAAAACAATAGTATTGGTGCTGCAATTATTGAAAATTTAGAAAATGCTAGTACTGATCCTGCTCATAGTTTTAATTATATGCAATATGTTTATACTCCTACTGAAACAACACTTACTAAACAACGAGATACAGTTGTTGAAAAAGTTAAATTAAATCAACAAGAGGGTATAAATACAAATGCTAAAACTAAATCTTCTATGGTTTCATTTTTATATGATTATTTAATAGATAATCCTGAATGTGTTAGAAGTATGGATTTTATATCACAACTTAATGTAATTGAACGTCGTGGTAATGGAACTATTGCAGCACAAACTGGACACCATGATGATTTATTTATGGCTGCCGCTTTATGTGCATATGTTAGACGATTATCTGCACTTGAATTTGAACCATTGCTTGATAATACATCTATTCAAGAACAAGTACAACAAGCTGTGCCATATCAAAATGTCATGGTTGGTAATCCAAAAAAAGCTTCCAAACATGTTGAACAATATAGTAAGGAAGAAGGTGGTGTAGTTCATACAACTGATGATAAAGAGGATGTTTTATTTGATAGTATGAAAGATTTACAAGATTTAGTTTCAATATTTTAATGGTCTATGGAGGTTACTTTGGCTGAGACAACAGATTCTAAAACACGTCAACAAAACCAACAGGCTTATCAAGAATATATCGAACAATTAGAGTCGCAATCTCAGCAGTCAGGACAGCGTCAAGAAACCTTACAAGCACTAGATGATTTACGTGTTCAAAGAGGTTATCCACCTGTTGCATATCATGATCCTACATCTGAACGTCCATCAACGTATGATGATCCAGACGAAACCCGGATGCGTGAATTTCAGAAAAAGGTTGCACCTTATCAAACCTGGGGATCAGTTGCCGGTATGCCATTGATTGCTAAGGATTCGTTTGCTCCGATGTTTGGTGGTACATCTTTTGCACAAAATGCACGAGATTATATGTTTAATCGTCGTGTAAATACGATGCAACGATCTGCTAGAGTTGATCGAGATGAAGCTGCGAGATTGGTTGGAAGACTTGATCCAAGTCAAGCAAAAGGAATGTCATCTAATGAAGTGAGAAATGCCGCACGTGATAGTTATTTTCAACGAATGGGTTCTCCTTTAACTGAAAATGAAGCTGTTCGTTTTGCAAATGCTGGAATTACTAAATCAGCAGCTGATGTTGGTGGTATTAAAGAAGCACAATATAAATATCTTGGAATTGATCCAACTAAAGAACATCATTTTGGGTTTACATTAAACAAAATGGTTAAAGAAAAAGCATTGTCTGATTTTGATGCACGTCAGACTGGTGTAAGAGCGGGTATTGGTAAAGTATTATACGGTAATAGCACTGAAAGACAAGGGATGCTTAAGAATTTACCCATTGAT
>Ga0102943_1002204_pt1 | contig 11563 bp, 9 predicted proteins | sample SalPonC_black_MG_FD_78174 | JGI IMG/M metagenome (GOLD analysis project Ga0102943, IMG submission 78174) | Salt pond soil microbial communities from South San Francisco under conditions of wetland restoration - Salt Pond MetaG... | ecosystem: Environmental > Aquatic > Marine > Intertidal zone >...
AGGTGGATGTTGCAATGATGGGCACGCTTTACCGAAGATTTGTGGGTTCAAAATTACGTAAAATAAACGGTGTTTGAAAAAGAAGGGATTTTTTTACCTCACTTGAAAATGCTCAGTCCTATGTCACATTACCGTAAATTTTCCAAAACGATTCATCTGACAAACCAAAAAGATCCTCAAACCAGTCACTAGTTCAATATCGCAATTTAAAATGCCCGACCCTTTACCAGCGTGGGGCATTTTACAGTGGGCTCAACAAAAAGTTGATTTACCCGATGAATTGGGCATGCTCACAGCTTGTGACTCCTGCACTTCTGGCAAAGCTTCCCGCTGATTGGACGGTTCCTAAACCTGAAAAAAATTGGTATCGAGAGCCGCGTCTGCATCCGTCGTTTGCTGCTTGCAAAGCGGTCACTCGCCAACATGCCACCAGCTTTTTCTTTGCTTCGTTTCCTTTGCCCCAGGAAAAAAAATGGGCCGCTTTTGCCATTTATGCATTTTGCCGCTGGGTCGATGATGTGATTGACGAAGCCCCCGATCCTGCAGCTATCGACCCAAAAGACCTGAATAAACAATTAACTGAAATATATGCAGGTAACAGTCAGCTGCCCTTTGCACCTGCTCTGTGCGCAGTGAATCACCAATACGCCATCCCACAAACGTTCTATGCTGACTTGATTCAAGGTTGCTGTATGGATCGCCAACCGATGAAAATCCAGACATACGAAGAGCTGGAAGTGTATTGTTATTACGTAGCCTCGATTGTGGGTTTGATGATGAGCAAGGTGTTTGGCTTACAGAGCGTGGCAGGCGTCCATCAAGCTGTCGAGATGGGGATTGCCATGCAGCTCACCAACATTCTCCGTGATATCGCTGAAGACTATAAAAAAGATCGTGTTTACATACCCTTGGAAGAATTAGCCTTGTTTCAATTGGATGAAACCGTCATTCATCAGCAGAACAGCAAACATCCAAATTGGCAGAAATTCATGCGCTTCCAAATCGATCGAGCACGTACCTACTACGCTAAAGCCAGCTCGGGTTTGTCGTTACTGGCGAATGACGGTAGTCGCTTAACCGCCCATTTAATGAGCACCACATATGCGGGTATATTGAATGAAATTGAGCGCCAAAATTACGACATATTTTCAAGCCGTGTATACGTACCCACCCGCCGCAAAGTGCTACGCGCCTGCAAAGCGATCAGCGGAATCAGGATGTTTTAGGGTGAGAGGACAGGATGACAAATTAAAGCGCTGCGCACGCGCAATCGTGGCTTTCGACTGTTCCAGAACTCAAAAATACTAACGACTGAATACCGAGTTACATCTACACCCATTCTCGCTGGCGCCAGGAAACAGCCCTGGCGACATCTCTTGCGAAGAACGGTCCCCTGTACACCATCCCTGAATAAAGCTGGATCAAACAGGCACCTGCGTCGAAAAACTCACCTGCTGACTTTTCGTCCATAATCCCACCTACGCCTATAATCGGTAACTTTCCTGCTGTTGCACGATAGACGTAATTCACAATATCGACCGATCTTGGTTTTACCGGACGGCCGCTCAAACCTCCCGTTTCCAGACAATCCCGCACGCATGCAGGCCGGGCCACCATGGTATTGGTCGCAATGATGCCATCAAATCCAACCTCCAATAAAGAAGCTATCACCCGGTCAATCTCTACGTAGGTTAAATCCGGTGCGATCTTCAGCAACATGGGAATGCGACGTTTTCCCAATTTTTTTGCGCGATCGATATTGGCATCCATCAACAGTTTCAGCAAATCTCCCAAGTAACCCTTACCTTGCAGCTTGCGCAAATCAGGCGTATTTGGACTGCTTACATTGATGGCAAAATAGTCAGCGTAATCGGCCAGTGCATTGAAAGAAGCTAAATAATCCTCACCCGCATTTTCAATGTTAACCACTTTACTCTTACCAATGTTGATCCCCAAAGGTACCTTACGTTTCTTGGAGTCGGGTCCCCTGGCCAACCGAGCCGCAACCGCTTGCGCACCATCGTTATTAAATCCCATGCGATTGATCAGGGCCTCGTGCTCGGGAATGCGGAATAAACGCGGGCGCTGGTTGCCCGGTTGCTCGTGCGCAGTGACCGTACCGATTTCCACAAAACCGAATCCGAGGGCCGGCAGTGCCATCCAACATTCCGCGTTTTTGTCAAATCCTGCTGCCAAACCCACCGGGTTGGGAAAATCCAAACCAAACAGTTCCAGCGGTGGACGGTTGGAGCTACCATTGAATCGTTCCATGATCCGTAGAATCGAGCCGAAATTGCTCAACAATCGCAACCCACCAACTACGCGTTCGTGCGCATCCTCAGCATCCTGCTTGAACAGCAAAGGACGCATTATGTTTTCATAGATCACTCCCATGTTATTTTCAAATCGCGGATTGTAGGGCCTAAGTGGTTGTGCACCAGAAAAAACTTTACCTTTTTGCAAAATTAATCTTGGAAACTTTCTGAAAAGTCCAACAAACCTTCCGATAGTATGTTTTTAGACTTTTCATTCTCCGGTTTATGGTATCTAAAACGGTGGACGTGCGAACTCAAAGCTTAGTAAAAATCTTATAATATGGGAAATACCTCTCCAAAATTGGAATGGTGTATCGTCCGTTTGGGCGAAGACATGAATTGGTGGGTTGATGAAATCAGCGACGATATCCATTGGGATGTCGACGGATTGAGTATCATTGATCCACGGCAAATGAGCCACATCATGGACCAGATCGATCCGTTGCGCGATTATGATATGCAACAAGATGTGGTGGAGTCGGCGTTTTACCGGTTTAAGGTAGATAAGACGCTCGACAATAATCGTATTCGTCTGGTCAGGACCAGTGAAAGTTTGTTTGACTCGGACGAAATGCTGTTTGCCTTACCAGACGTGATTGACGAAGAAAAGGGCCCCTATGCGGACTTTTTGGATCATGCTGCGCATCTCAGAGTGAAACTGCTCAATGACTGCATAAAATTTGAACGCAAATTGACCGTTGAAGAACTCGAAGAAGAGATTCGCGAAGAACAAAATCAGGCATTTATGGAAGGGCGTGCCACGCACGTTTTCAGTGAAGTGAGTGCCATCATCGAATATGTTCCAGCTGGATACGAGCTGGAGGCAGATCCGGACGAAGACGGCCCTCCCGAAAAGGCTCCAGAGGACCAAATCGACGACTTCCCCGATATCGACGAGGATGAAAAAATCGAGGAAGATGAAACCATGAAATGGGATGACGAAAACGACGAGAAAGCCGAAGAGGATGAATTTGACCGCGATGAGGACGAAGAAGATGCGGATGAAGATGCGGATGAAGACCCGGATAAATGATGATGTAAAAAACCCACTGTTGGAACACCCCTCTTGCAGCGCGTATCACGGTATTTACGCGTAGATGTGACCCAACGCGGACGAGCCCTGTCGCCCACATTCAGGCACCGGCGCGCTCGGCTGTAATCAGACCTGGCGATGGATTGAGTGTGAAACTGCTGAGAATTCCCAGGCCATCCACTTAATCAGCCTGCCCTACACCGTTCGGATACACTGTTAAGTGTATCCGTTTATGTAACAGAACGCTACGTCTAGATTGGAGGCGAAGTCGCCAGCTCCGGCCGCATCGTCTGAACAGATAATCGAAACTTTGCTAAAGCCGTTCAAACAGCCGTAGATTTCTGCACTTACGCCAATAAAAAAAAGCTATGCAGATAAGCGCGATCAGCAAACCTAGGCGCTCAAGGACTACACAGCGCAAGCTCACCCCAGCAAAAAATCCAACGCTCGACCGCGGCGCTGCTATTCACTTACCAGGAAGGGCTTTTTAGATGCCTTTATTCGAAGGGAGGTTCCGCTGTGACTACCCGGCGCAGTTGCAATTCGCCGATTTCATAAGGGCCGTATCCGATGCCCTGAGTGTATTCAAAGTACGGCGGCACCTCTTCAAACACTGGAAACCCGTCCTGCTGCCGCGCGTAGTTAATCCGTCTGAGCATCAATGCATCCAAGGCTATTGGATTGGCGCTCAGCCAAAGTTTCGGTTCAGTCTTCGTATAGCGGGCATTAAAGAAAGGTCCGCCCATATATTGATAGCGTTCGAGCGTCAGTATCGAAAACACCCACCTTTGCTTCAGCTCGGGGATACCCGCTATTTCAGCCATGGCGACAGATGCATTAGCAGGGCTGTCGAAAAATCGCTTATTATTGCTGATATTCCACAGCGTTGCATTGCTCAAAGCACCGTTTACCATGATGCCCGGCATATCGCTCACCATCGGTAAATTGATCCAAAATTCCGCATCCGCAATCAGCGGCAAGGGCAGAAAACTTTTGCGTTCATCTGGATCCGCTCTGTAGCTGAGTCGAGTGTCCCGAATCGACCTCGCTAATTTTTCTTTCGACGGTAGATTATTTTCGTAAAACCAAATCGGATCGAAATAACGTTGCGTATCCAACGCGTATACTGGAATGCCTTCAAATTCAGGTGCGTTCGTTTTTACCGGCCCCAAATATCCAGCGTCTTGCAACATAGATGCTTTCTCATCTACCAAGAAAATGTCACTGCGTTGGAAGCCACGGGATTCGAGTGCCTTAACCACTGCCAACACCAAAGGCTGCGGTGTTGCCAGCCCCGGTCCAGAACTTGTGTAGACCTTAATGCCGACTCGACTGCGCTCTCCCGGTTTTAATTCAGTCTGGGCAGCCTGCTCATAAGCTTGGAAGAGCTTTTGTACAGAGGCATCATAACCCCCATTGTCAAAACCGTCAACAGGGCTCTCCCATACGAACCGATTCAAGACCTTATCCGCCGAATAATCATTTGCGGCAGCACTCGTAACAATAAAACACACTAAAATAAATTTTAAAATATTAATCAATGGAACTCTCATTTTGCACGCTTGACAGTTTGGTGGGACTCGAAAAGCTAATTTTAATCAGGACGTTTGCATGAAATCGTTTAAACTCAAAAACATTGGATTTTTTACCGCGCTTATGGCAATACTTTTTCTCAGCGCCTGCGGCGAAAAGGCCTCTGAAACGGCTGCTGTCGACGACGCTGCCCAGTTGCGCACGCAGATAGACACTGCCAATCGTTTAATGTTCGCCGATCAAATGGAAAAAGCAATTGCCAAGCTCGAAGGGCTGCTGCGCGATCACCCCAAAAACACCGAAGTGCTGGAAGCGCTGGGTTTTGCCTACGTCAAACATAAGGACTATGCGCTCGCTGGATTTTATTTCGACCAGGTTTTGACGACGGACCCAAGTCGCACAGATATTGCTCTGTATGCAGGCAAGGCTCACCTCCAGGCAGAGAATTGGGAATTTGCCGCTGCTGCCTACGAAACGTTTCTCAAACACAACCCGAATGATTTTTTGGCCTGGAAAGCATTGGCCCAGGCAAATGACCAACTCGGGAAAATAAAACCAACTCTCGACGCCTATTTAAACGCGTTTAGCAATGCGGACAATGCCCCCAATGCTGAAGAAGCTGCACGCATGGGAACCTTGTTCTTACGTCTGAACAACTTTGCGCAAGCAGCTGAATGGTTTCGTTACGCTGTCGATTTCACGCCCAAACAAGTGGAATATCAAATCGAAGGCCTGCTCGGCCTGCTTGAAATTGCTTGGAATCAACAACAATGGCACCAGGCGCAGCTGCTGATTCAGGAACTGGATGCAGTCGCACCGAATGCCCTGGAACAAAGCGCACTCGCTTACACACGCACACAACTCGAGGCGTTTAAAACGGCGCAAACCGACCTCGAGGAAAAGCGGCGATTAAATGTGATTGAAACACTTGCTGCTACGCAGGAATCCCCACCCCCCGATGCCGACGCAGCAAACACGGTTACTGAGTTGGCAACCACTGAGTTGGCCCCGGTGCCGACAACTGACTCAGACGATGCCAATACACCGGTTGTCACAGAGGTAACGGCAGATGAGCCCCTAACCGATACTGGTGGAGACAATGGTTTTCATAAATACCCTCCCATGCGCGAAGACGCTGCGACGACAATCAGCCTGGAAGCGTCCCCAGTCGCTGGCGATTGGGATAGTGATGGCGATGGCGGCCCAGATAGCGATAGCGATGGCAGTGCCGATAGCACTGGCGCAGTGGCCGCGGATATGTTGGCGGATGGACGCATCTCCATCGACCGCGAATCGGCAACGGCCGCGACAGCGTCGGCGGTCAAGCCGGCGCAGGAATCGCGTTTTGCAACTGCCAAAGAATACCAGGCAGCCGGCGATTACGCGATGGCGACCCGTCTATTTCAAGACATCCTCGTCGATAATCCGGATTCGAGTAACGCGTGCTTCGAATTGTCCAGAACTTATTTCCTTACCGGCGACTGGTCGGCGGCGGAACTCTACGCATCCGAAGCCATTCGGCTGGATCCGGGAAATGTCGTCTACACCATTAATTTTTTACAGTGTGTTCAAAAGCGCAATAACTCAGAACGGCTGTTAAAGGAATTGATCCGTGCAAAAGAAAAATTTCCACTTAGCCCCGAGATTACCCTTGCACTGGCCCAAGTTTACGATCGCGTGGTTGCCAATCCGCGCAATGCCCGCTTACTGTATGGAGAATTTTTAGAGCTCGCTCCACTGGCACACCCGAGCCGTAACGAAGTAGAAACAGCGATAAACAGGTTGCCCCGAATCCCTGACTCGCCCTCTACCCCCATCACCTTTTACTGAATCAAGTGCTTCTCGCCCTAAGTCGCCCAACCTCTCCCTTACTGATTCATGCCCAGAGTAAAACGTTCCACTATCGACACCATTCGCCAGCAAGTCAGTTTGGTCGATGTCGTGGGTCCCTACTCGAATCTCAAGCGGGCGGGGTCAAACTACAAGGGCTTGAGTCCGTTCACTCAGGAAAAAACCCCTTCCTTTTTTGTCAATCCAAGCAAAAATGTGTACACCTGTTTCAGCTCGGGCAACTCCGGTGACATCTTTCACTTCGTGCAACAAAAAGAAAACCTGACATTCTACGAAGCAATCGAGGTCCTGGCAAAACGCTACAATATTAAAATAGAATATGAGGACGATGGCACGCCTCCGGAAAAAGCCTCGTTGCGTAAAGAGCTGTTCGAAATCCATGAAATTGCAACCGAATACTACCATCAAAAATTGCTGGAAGACACACCTGAAGCGCAGAAAATGCGCAGCTACTGGACCGAGCAACGCGCCTTTCCCCTTGAAGTCGCCGTCGATTATAAAATCGGGCTCGCCCCAGCAAACGATGCGGGTTTAATTCGCACCCTCATCGAAAAAAAATGCTCTCCCCAGGCGATCAAAGAAGCTGGCTTACTCTATGTGCGCGACTATGACCGCGACTTGTCCAATACCCGACCGCGATTTCGCGGGCGTTTAATGATTCCGATTCGCGATGTCCAGGGTCGCGTCGTCGCATTCACGGCGCGACAAACCGAACTGACACCGCAGGACGATGCTTCTCGCGAAGCCAAATATATTAACTCTCCCGAAACCCCCATCTTTGTCAAAAGTTACATTCTGTTTAATTTAGAGCGTGCGCGTTTACACCTGCAAGACGATAACCCCTTGATCTTTGTTGAAGGCCAACTCGATGCGATACGGTGCTGGCATGCCGGCATTAAAAACGCAGTCGCACCGCAGGGCACCGCCGTCACTGACGGCCAACTCTCTCTGGCCCGTCGTTATGTAGCACACATCGACTGCCTGCTCGATGGGGATAATGCAGGCCAAAAAGCCTCGATGCGTATCCTGCCCATCGCTTTCAAGGCAGGTTTAGAAGTACGTTTTCTACAACTGCCAGCTGGCAGCGATCCCGACGAGCTTTTGGCCAAGTCAGGCCAACAAGCTATCGATGACCTGCGCCAACAAGCCATGACATCCATTCAATTTGCTGTGCACTCACTCATCGGGGACCGCCCTCTGAACCCACGGCAAAAATCAGAGGCCATCAAACAGATATTTCAGTGCATTCAACAAACCGATTCTGCCATTGTCAAAGATGCCTATTTGAATGAACTCGCGCAGATCACTAAAATTGAGCGATACACCCTAGACGCTGATTTTGCCAAGCAGAAACCACTGTCGGCACCGCAACCTACCACCGAAAAAAAAGGTCAAGAAAATTTTTCCGACAAGTTGACAAGCTCTGAATACGTGTTACTGTTCATCGCTTTAAATGATGAAGAGCTCGCCTCCAAAATCGCAGAACAGCTTAATCCTGAATGGATTAAAACCAATCACACGGAAGGTCGACTACTTGCTCGCATCATGGAAGAGCACCGCGAACGTTTATGGGAAGGGATAAATTATTGCGAACATCTGTTCGAAGACGAAAACGAAAGAAACTACTTTTATAGGGTGATCAACGAGGATTTCTTTTACGAGGAACCTGTCAAAGAAGCCAATATCAATTTAAAGAAGATCTTTCTGGACTACTTCAACCGGGAACGCAGTAAAATCGACAACCAATTACTCAACACGCCCAAAACCGACGCGGCAACTATCAGGGAACTACACAGAAAACGTAAAGATATTCGGATCTTAATTCAAAATCCACCGCGATTGAATTGATCCCCTATCGCAACCATACTTCCAAAAAATTATGGCAGAAACGACAGCCACAACAAAACGTAAAGCATCACCAAAACGCTCCGCCAAAAATCAGGAGAAGCTCAATGAGCAAATTCGTTTGCTGATTCGGACTTCCAAAGAACAAGGCTATTTGACGGTTCAGGACATAAACAAGTCCTTACCGGAGAGTATCAACAACCCTGAGGAGATCGAAAATGTCATCAGCATCCTCGAAAACCTCGAGATCGACATTCTCGACAATGAAGAGGTTGAAAATTACAAAGCCAAGATGGAGGAAAACGAGGAGAACGACGTGAAAACGGCGCAGCTCGATATCCTTGACGATCCGGTTCGCATGTATTTAAAACAAATGGGCCAGGTTCCGCTGCTGACCCGCGAGCAAGAAGTATCGATTTCGAAACGCATCGAACGCGCCGAGCTGAAGGCACAAGATGCACTCTTCTCAGTGGGTCTGACGACTGCATACCAAATCGATATTGCTAAAAAACTGCTGGAACGCGAAGAACGGTTCGATCGCGTGGTGTTAGACAAAAAGATCGACAGTCGCGAAAACTATTTCAAGAACCTGCCCAAGCATATTGAACAATGCGAAGACATTGAAGCACGTTGTGAAAAAGCATGGTCAGATATTCAAAAAGCAACATCTGCCCCCAATGCCAAACGTGCTCGCACACGTTTTGCCAAGTATGAAGGGATGCTCAAGCCCGTCTTCAAGAAACTCTGTTTTAAACTGAAGATCTTTGAAGAATTTCTGGATAACCTTTCGCCCACCCTGCGCGAAATCGAAGACCATCTAGAAAATTTGGAAATCTCCAAAAAAGTGACAATCACACGACGGCATAAAAAAGTGGATCCTGAAACCATCAAGCAACGCCTCCACGATATCGAACAAATGTATCGGATCGATCCACAGGAATTGCTCAACCTGGTAAAAGAAGTGCGCAAAAACATGCGCAATGCCCACCGTGCCAAAACGGAGATGGTCGAGTCTAACTTACGCCTGGTCATTTCAATCGCCAAAAAATACACCAATCGTGGGCTCTCTTTTCTCGATTTGATCCAGGAAGGCAACATGGGGTTGATGAAGGCTGTAGAAAAATTTGAGTATCGCCGCGGCTATAAGTTCTCAACCTATGCAACCTGGTGGATTCGTCAGGCAATTACGCGCTCCATCGCAGACCAGGCACGCACCATTCGCATTCCGGTGCACATGATTGAAACATTGAACAAGGTCATGCAGGTCCAAAAGCAGCTTTTGCAAGAACTCGGCCACGAACCCACCCCCGAGGAAGTGGCGATCGAAATGCAAATGCCAGTGGAACGGGTGCAGGCAATCATGAAAATGGCGCAACAGCCGATTTCGCTGCAAAGCCCGGTGGGTGATTCAGATGACACCAATTTTGGTGATTTCATCGAGGATAAGGGCGCGGAAAATCCATATGACATGACCGCTTACAGCCTTTTGCGGGAAAAAATCATGGACGTTTTGGATTCGCTTACCGATCGTGAACGGCGCGTCCTCTCACTGCGTTTTGGTTTGCAGGATGGCTACAGTCGTACACTCGAAGAAGTCGGACGCCAGTTTAAAGTTACGCGCGAGCGTATTCGCCAAATCGAAGCAAAAGCATTGCGTAAAATGCGCCACCCAACCCGGATTCGTCAGCTCCATGGCTTTTTCGAAGGCGAGGTAAACACCGCAGGGCCAGGCTTCGAAAACTTTAAACGCAACGAGCGCAACTGAACCGGCTAGCGCCTGGGAGGGTGCGTTACCATCCATTTAAAGTTCAAGCACAACGCATATGGAATCTTTACTGCAAACGACCGTAGCTCATCTACGGTCGTTTTTCATATTTACCTGGACCTTGGGGATGTTTACCACTGCCCTGTTTGCGCAGGAACTGCCAGATAAACCAGCAGCGCAGCCGACCATAAGCTCGGAACCGAACACCTCGGCTCGCTGGACGTATTCGAGGCGTAACCTCGAAAAACACCGCGAACAGGAACACGTTGACACCGTTACCTTACCGTATGTAACTCAGTTTCAGGAACGCTCTGCTTCCGCAGTTCCCGGCACCAGCAGTGAGAATGTGCCCGCGACAAACAGCCGTCTTGGTTTCGTTGTTTGGGTCGACTCCACCCACAAAACAGTCGTCGGTTATCTCGACTCGAAGTTCTTGGAAATTGAGTCACCCATCGTCACCCGCAACGAAGATCTGGAAATCACTGCGACCCTCAGCCCTACCCTGATTCGACGGGGTCGAGCTTTTGGGTTTGATATCCTTTCTGGATTTCCGAACGAAGGAGACGCTATCATTTTCCCCGCAGATACGCCCTGACTGAGTTTGCTCACTTTCACAGTTTACTTTATCCATATTCCAGCTTACGTTTGAATCATGCAGTCCATCCTACCTACATTTGCATTTTTAAACCTCAGCCCGTATGAGATTGCAGCCATCGTTTTTGTTGTGCTGCTGTTGTTCGGTGCCAAACGGTTACCTGAATTAGCGCGTGGTGCGGCCAAAGCCATTAAAGAGTTCAAGCATGCGACTTCCGAGGCTGAAGCCACCTTCAAAGAAGCGCTTAAGGAGGAGCCGACAGAGGAAAAACCGAAACAGTCGCAGACGTCGACAAATACATCACAAAAAACGTCCTGACCGTTCCCCATAAGTGGGGTGTATTTTTTTTGGTCGGGCGCTTTCGTTCATGAAATGCTGCGGAGCCAAAAAATACAGCAGGCCAAAGGTGCCATCGAAGCGCGTGAGAAAGCCAAAGCCGTTGAAGGCCAAGCAGCCTACCTCAAAAAGATGGCCGCCCACCAGGAGCGCAATGTAGGCGGGGGCCGTCGCAAAGGCTGGCCGCCCAAACCCCCCAGCGATAAGCCCAAAGCCCAAGCTCAAAGCAATCTCACCGACGCGGCCTCGCGCCTGATGCGCAAGGGCCGAAACGGTGCCTACACACAAAG
>Ga0102943_1002208_pt1 | contig 11547 bp, 9 predicted proteins | sample SalPonC_black_MG_FD_78174 | JGI IMG/M metagenome (GOLD analysis project Ga0102943, IMG submission 78174) | Salt pond soil microbial communities from South San Francisco under conditions of wetland restoration - Salt Pond MetaG... | ecosystem: Environmental > Aquatic > Marine > Intertidal zone >...
ACCGCTCACCCGTCTGTGGCGATGGCTCCGGTGCTGATCCCGCGCGCGCGTGGGGCACAACTGCTAAACAGGACGCCCCCGTGCCAATTAGCCGGCAGATTCCACGCGCGAGGGGAGACCGTACCATACTGGGGGGAGCGCACCCCCTAGTAGCTGATCCCGCGCGCACCCTGTTCCCCCGGTGTTCCCCCGGAAAGAAAAATCCCCGCGGTGGCGGGGCTGGCTTTCGTATAAGTCCTTGATTTTATTGGCTCCGGCGGCAGGATTCGAACCTACGACCAATTGATTAACAGTCAACTGCTCTACCACTGAGCTACGCCGGACCAACGGCGCGCATATAGCAAGGCTCCGGGCGGGGGTAAAGTGCTCTCCCGGCAAAAAAGAGGTCACGTGTCGGCGCGGCGCCGGAACCGTGCCGCCGACGACAGCGTGGGCTCGGCCCGGACCCGCTTTTGCTCCACGAGATCAACAAGATGGGCGAGGACGTTGCGTTCGGCCGCGGGCAGCATTGCGGGGTCGATGTCGGTATAGATTCGGGCCGTGAGATCGGCGGCGCTGCGCGGCGTGGCGTCCAGCGCGCCGAGGATCGCCGCCTCGCGGTCGCGGCGGTGCGCGATCAGCCAGTCGAGGCGACCGGCAGGATCGCGCACCGGCGCGCCGTGGCCCGGGTAGAAGACGCGGGACCGACGCGCGCGGAGGCGCCGCGATGTCGCCATGAAGGCCGCGACGTCCCCGTCCGGCGGCGAGACGAGGGTCGAGGCCCAGCCGAGCACGTGATCTCCCGAAAACACCGCATCGCCAAGCGCGAAGGAGAGGTGCCCGGCGAAATGCCCCGGCGTGTGGAGCACCCCGAGCCGGAGGTCTCCGACGCCGATCCGGTCGGCCTCCCCGAGGGTCCGGTCCGGCCGGAAACCCTCGTCGACGCCTTCGCCGCCGCCGAGGCCGCCCGCGGCGGCAAGGCGCGCCATCACGGGACTGCGGCCGGCCTCGGGCGGGCCGAAGGCGCAGACCGGCGCGCCGGTCTCCCGCGCCAGGCGCCGGGCGAGCGGCGAATGGTCCCGGTGCGCGTGGGTGACGAGGATCGCGGAGAGCCGCGCGGTGCCGATGAGCCCCAGAAGCGCTGCCAGATGCGCGGGATCGTCCGGCCCCGGGTCGATCACGGCGAGGTCATCGGTTCCGACGAGATAGGTGTTCGTCCCCCAGAGGGTCATCGCCGAGGGATTGGGCGCGAGGACGAGCCGGACGCCCGGTTCGAGTTCCACCGGCACCCCGGGGTCGGGACGCTCCATGCGCTCTTCCTCTCCGCGCGGCCTCTCACTAGGGTCCATGCCATGAAACTCGACTGGCTGAAAGCGTACACGCCGCGCTCCCTGATGGGGCGGGCGGCGCTCATCCTGCTTCTCCCGATCGTGACGATCCAGCTCGTCGTCGGCGTCGTGTTCATTCAGCGCCATTACGAGAACGTCACGCGCCAGATGACACAGAACATCATGCTGGATCTGCGCTACATCGCCCGCGAGATCGACGGCGCCGCCAATGCAGCGGCGGCGCAGACGGCTCTCGAGCCCGTTCTCGGGCCGCTGCAGATCGACGTGGCCTTCGATCCGGGTCCGGTGGCCGACAGACGGCTCTGGTACGATCTCTCCGGGCGCGTGCTGATCGAGACGCTGAGCCGTCTCGGCGGCGTGACGGGCGTCGATCTCGTCGCCGAGCCCGGCCGGGTCGTCTTCGGACTGGAGACGGCGCACGGTCCGGTCACCGGGGTCTTCGAACGCGGGCGCGTCGTCGCCCGGAATCCGCACCAGCTTCTGGTGCTGATGGTGTTCGTCTCGCTGATCCTCACGCTGATCTCGTTTCTGTTCCTCAAGAACCAGATCCGTCCGATCCGCCGGCTCGCCGAGGTCGCGCAGGACTTCGGGCGCGGCCGGTCGGTGCCCTACCGGCCGTCCGGCGCGACCGAGGTGCGGGCGGCCGGCAGCGCGTTTCTGGACATGCGCCAGCGGATCGAACGGCATATCGAGCAGCGGACGCTCATGCTCTCGGGCGTCAGCCACGACCTCCGCACGCCGCTTACCAGGCTGAAGCTCGGGCTCTCGATGCTGGAGGGCGACGCGGAGGTGGAGGATCTCGAACGCGATGTCGACGACATGGAGCGGATGCTCGACACGTTCCTCGACTTCGCGCGGATCGGCGCGCTCGACGATCCCGCCGAGATCGATCCGGTCGCCTTCGCCAGGGACGCCGTCGCGGACGCGGCGCGGGGCGGCGGCGCGGCCGTCTTCGCGGGATCGGAGGGGCGGGGCGTTGTGTCGATCCGTCCGATGGCGGCGCGCCGCGCGCTCGACAACCTGATCGGCAACGCGCTGCGCCACGGGAGCCGGGCCGAGGTGTCGGTGTCGCTCATGGACCGCTCGGTGCGGTTCACGGTCGAGGACGACGGTCCGGGAATCCCGCTCGACGCGCGCGAAGTCGCGCTCAAGCCCTTCGCCCGGCTCGACACGGCGCGCAACCAGAACAGCGGCACGGGGGTCGGGCTCGGCCTCGCCATCGCGGCCGATATCGCGCGCCAGCACGGCGGTGTGCTGCGGCTCGGCGAGAGCGAGCGGCTCGGCGGGCTGAGGGCGGACCTTGTGCTGGCCCGGTAGAGCCTGCCGCGCAAAGGCGGGACATGCGACGCGAGGCCGGGCACGCCGGCTCGGTTCGCCGAACGTCCGGACCGGACGGGGGGCGGCCCTAACCGGCCGCGAAAAGCGGAAAGCTCACCCCGAGCGACCACGCGAGGATCAGCCCCAGCGCCAGCCCGGCCGGAAGCGGGCCCGCGCGTTGCCCGACCCAGCGGCCCATGAGGCCGAAGACGATGAAGAACAGCACGATCACCGGCAGGATGATCGCGAGAAAGAACAGCCTCTCGAAATCCAGCGCCACCGCGAGCGCGAGCGACCCGAGCACCGCCGCGCGCGCGCCAAGGCGCCGAAGCAGGCTCGCGTCGGTCCCGAGCGTCGCCAGCGCGTCCGCCAGCATGTAGGGAACCGCGCCGAGCGCGAGCGCGGCGATGATCGGCAGGCGTTCGGGGACGGGCACGAAGTTCGCTCCGTAGCGGTCGAGAGCGAGCCCGAAGACGCCGAGCCCCCAGAGCAGGAGCGCTCCGGCCGCGACGGGGCGGAGCGGGCCGAAGCGCAGTCCGGCGCGGCGCAGGAGGAGGAGTTGCAGCACGCCCTGTATCGCGAGGTGGATGGCGAGGTAGTCGGCGACGAGGACCGGCAGGACGCTCACCTCGATCCGGGTCGCGACAAGCGGCGCCAGGACGGCGGGGATGGCGAGCGCGACGAGGTAGGTCCGCGTCGTGATCGTCGCGGGGGCAGGGGGGGCATCCCGGAGAAGGCCGGACAGCGGCCACGCAAGGGCGACGATGCTCGCCAAGAGGAGCGCGAGCCAGCGCCCGAGCGTCGCAACGTCCGACGCGCTGTCGCGGTCGAAGACCATGTCGAGCCAGTCCCGGGCCTCGGCGAGCGCGGTGCGGCTGTAGAGCACGCCGACATGCTCGACATGAGGCGCCACGACCGCGCGCCGGACGACATCGCCGGCGCGGACGGTCTCGCCTTCTTCGGCCCCGGGGTCGACCAGCCGGGCCGCGTCGAGCGCCGCCTCGCGGAGGTAGCCTTCCCACTCCCCGGTGATGGCGATCAGACGCTGCGGCTCGTCGGCGCTCACGGCCTCCGAGAACATCGAGACCCCGACGACGGCATCGACGCGCGGGTCGGCGACCGCGGTCCGCACGATCACGTCGGTCGCCATCGAATGGCCGAGAAGCGCCACCCGGCCGTCGACGCCCGGAAGCGCGAGCCCCGCGTCGATCACCCGCCGGGTCTCGTCGATGAGAAGCTGCGTCGTCCCCTCGATCCGGGTCACGTCGCCCGACATCGGGACGGGATTGCGACCGTGTCCCTCGTAGTCGAAGGCCACCACGACGTATCCCGCCTGCGCGAGGGTGAGCGAGAAGGCCTGCATAAGCTGCCGCGATCCGGCGAATCCGTGCGACACCACGACGAGTGGCGCGGGTCCAGCGTCCTCGCTCTCGCGATAGAGCGTCGCTGGCGTGGGTCCCGCGTCGAGACCGGTGATCGTGAGCCCCGCGCGCGGCTGCTCAAGTTGCCACAGCGACACCAGCGCCGCCAGCAGCGCGATGACGAAGACCGCCCGTTTCCACTTTGTCACCGTGCCGTTCATCCGCCATCCCGTTCACGTCCGACCCGAGACATAGCGAGATTCGCGGGCGGCGACAGGGGCGATCAGACCGCAGCGATCCACGCCGCGCCGGGTTTGCGGAACGCGTGGCTGCTGGCGAGGTCGAAGCCGCTGGCGTCGTCGTGCGCGGTGAAGCGGTCGATGCGGACGGAGGTGGCGTCGAAGGACAGCAGATTGAAGTCGTTGGGTTCCCCGCGCCCGCGCGTCGAGAGCCCCGTCCCCGCCTGAACGAGCAGAAGACCGCCGTAGGCCCGGAACGGCGCGATCCGAGAGAGGTGCAGGTGGCCGCAGAGGATCACGTCGGCCCCGCAACCGGCCAGCGCCGCCAGTGCCTTCTCCGCGCCGCGCGCCAGCCTCTTGCCGGTGTCGGGCAGATGTTCGAGCGGATGGTGGCCGACGACGACATGCATCCTGTCCGGCGCGCGTTCGGCCGCGCCGCAGAGCCGTCGAACGGCCGACCGCCGGATGTGACCGCGCTGATGGAACAGCGGCTCCACGGTGTTCACCCCGTGGACCGAGACGGCGTCCGAATGCCAATCCGGCTCGAGGCTCTCGCCGATGTAGTGACGATAGCGCCGCCAGGGCCTGAACACCCGCTCCGCGAGGTTGTGAAGCGGCGTGTCGTGGTTTCCCGGCACGCAGAGCACGTCCGGCTCCAGCGCCCCGATGAACGTCTGCGCCGCCCGGTACTGCCCCGGCCGGGCGCGCTGCGTCAGATCGCCCGAGATCGCGACGAGGTCCGGTGCGAGGCGGTTGACCTCCTCGATCAGCGGCCGCAGCAGATCCGGCCGCTCGCGGCCGAAATGCAGGTCGGAGAGATGCAGGATCCGGGTCATGTCGCCTCCGCCGGCGCGATCACCTGCAGCGCGTCGGACCGCATCCGGAAGCGGAGCGGCGATCTCAGGCGCTCGCGCTCGCCGTCCCGCGCCACGAGCCGGTCGCGTCCGCGCGTCTCGATCACCACCTCCTCGCCGAACACCTGTTCGACGTCGCGCCCCGGCTCGAGGGTGCCCCAGGCGAGGCGCAGCGCGTAGATCATGAGCTCGGCCCTGCCGACATCGGGCGCGAGGAAGACGGCGAAACCGCCCTTGCGGACCTCGTCGGCGCCGCCGAGCCCGAAGGTCTCCATCTGGAAGGCGCTGCGCGCGATGAAGACCAGCGGCGTGCGCGTCCGGATCTTCCGTCCGTCCACCGTCACGGTGATGGAGAGCGGCCGGTAGAGCCGGAAAAACGTCCGGATCACCGACCAGTGCGCCGCCACGCGGGACCGGCCGAAGCGGCGATAGATGCCTTCGCGCTGCTCCAGGATCGCCGGGTAGATGCCGAGGCTCGCGTTGTTGAGAAAGATCCGGCCGTTGACCTCGCCCACCGGGAACGGGCGCGGCGACCCGCGGGCGAGCGTGTCGACCGCCTCCTCGAGGTCGAGCGGGACGCCGAGGCTCCGCGCGACGTAGTTGAAGGTCCCCAGCGGAATGATCCCCAGCGCGATGCCCTTGCCCGCGATCTCCTGCGCGATGGCGCCGATCGTGCCGTCTCCGCCGCCCGCGGCGATGGTGCCGTAGCCCGCCTCGACCGCCCGGCGGATCGTCGGGCCGAGGTCATGCCCCTTGCGGACCGGCTCGACCGCGAACCGCCCCGGATGCCGGGCGATCGCCGCGTCGAACCGCTCCTCGAAGGCGTCGTCCTTGCCGGCGCCGGATCCCTTGTTGAGGACGATGCAGACGTCGGGCCGGGCGTGCCTGCCGGCGGTCTCCACGGTGGGAGCTGTTTCGGTTGTCTCCATGAGGTGAATGTTCCGGGCCCGTGAGCCTCCACAACGCGCGTCGGGGGCGTTGGTTGCAGCGCTCTTCGGCGGTTGCGGCGCGTGTGGTAGGCCCGGAGCCTACGGCTCAGGGGAAGCAACGCCGGTCGACGAGCCCCCGTCCGACAATCGCGAAGCCGCCAAGCAGTCCGAACAGCAGGACAGGGGCCGGATCGCCGTTCGCCAGCAGGTGCAGGCCGGCCCAGAGCGCGAGTGCCAGAAGACCCGGATGGCGCGTGAGCCTGACCGGCCCCGGCCGGTCCGGATCGAACCGCGCGTTGTGCGCACCGCCGAAGGCTCGATGGGGAGTATCGGCTGCTTCCGGAGGAATCGACTATCGAAGCGTAGCTGACGGTTCGGGCTCGTCCGTAAAAGACTATCCTCCAGAACTAGGAAAACCGGGAAGTCACCGCCCCGGCAGCCATAGCGCTAGCGGCGGCCAGAAGATGATGAGGCCCACCACAAGAAGCGAGCACACGATGAAGGGGAACGCCGCGGAGTAGATCTGGCGCATCGTGGTCTCGGGAGGGGCGACTCCCTTCATGACGAAGAGGAGCAGCCCGAACGGCGGGGTGGTGAAGCTGATCTCCAGCGCGAGCAGCATGATGAGCGCGAACCAGACCAGATCGAATCCGAGGCTTTCGGCCAGCGGGAAGAAGATTGGCACGGTAAGAAGCATGATCGAGATCTGCTCCATGAACATGCCCAGCAGGAGCAGCACCGCGAACATGACGACCAGCATGGCCAGAGGCGCGAGTTCGAAGCTCGTGGCCCAGCGGATCAGCCCCGACGACGCCCCCGAGAAGGCGAGGAGTTGGCTGAAGGTCGCCGAACCGAAGACGATGAGATAGGCCATGAGTGTGACGCGTAGGGCGCCCCGGACAGAAGCCTTCATCGCCGCGAGCGTGAGGCAGCGGAAAAGGGCAGCCATTATGATGACACCAAGCGCGCCGAACGCCGCCGCCTCGGAGGGGGTGACGATGCCGTAGATCATCATGGCGACGATGATGGCCATGAGACCGACCATCGGCACGACGTCCCGGACGAGGAAGCCGATCTTCTGCAGGAAAGATACGGGTTCGACGTCATAGGCCGGCGCTGCATCGGGATCGCGCCGGGTCTGGAGCCAGATCGTCGCGATGTAGAACGCTGCCAGGATCAGCCCGGGGATGACCCCGGCGATGAGCAGGGCGCCTACGTCGATTTGCGCGAGCGTTGCGAGCAGGACCGCGAGGGCGGACGGTGGAATGATGATCGCGAGGCCGCCGGTCCCAAGGATCGGCCCCACGGACATGTGGGTCTTGTAGCCTCGACGGATCATCTCGGGCACCATCAGAGACCCCAGAAGCGCGGTCGACCCCATCGAGGAACCTGAAAGCGTCGAAAAGCCGGTGCCGCCCAGCACGGTGACGTAGGACAGCCGGCCGGGCACGCGCCCAAGGATGCGGTCGATCGCATTGAACATGCGATTACCGAGACCTGTGTGGAAGAAGACCTCGCCCATCAGGAGAAAGAGCGGGATCGGCACCAGCGCGAACGTGGTCAGGGCGCCCCAGCCGTTGTTGAGAAGCTGCACGATCCCACGCTCGCCGCCCATGAAGACCCACGCGCCCGCGATGTTGGCGGCGAGGAAGGCGAGGGCGACCGGCATGCCGACACCCATGAGCACCACGATCGACCCGAGGAGCAGCGCGAGCGCTTCGTACCACTCCATCACTCGTGTATCCCCGCCTGCCCGCTGTGCAGGAGTTCGGGGCCGACGACGAACTTCGAGAACTCCACCGCCATCAGGCCAAAGCTGATCGGGAAGGTGATCGTCAGAAGCCATCGTGGATAGAAATATGCCCGCACGTCGAAATCGTTACGCTCGATGTTCGTGAGGAAAAGCTCCGTCCCCTTCCATGCCAGCACCACGCATACGAGGACGCAGAGAACAGCCACGCCACGGCTCACGACGCGTTGCGGGCCTTTCGGCAGTGCCGAGGTCAGGAGTTCGATGTGGACGTGCCCCCGCTCGCGGACGAGCCAGGGCGCACCCAGCATGGTGAGATAGAGAAGCCCGTATTCGGCTGACGTGAAGAGCCACGCGAAGGGTTGAATACCCGCATTGCGCATTCCAACCGAGATGACGACCGACACCATCAGCCAGACGAGCGTCGCTCCCGCGACGAACGCCATCGCGTCGATCAGAAACCTGTAGGCGCGGAGAAGGGCGGGCAAGGAACGCTCCGGAAGACGGGAGTTGCGGCGCCGCGGGGCGGCGCCGCCTTGTGCTGTGGGGTCGTCAGTCGAGCGCCGGGTTGTAGAACAGCTCGATCAGCCGGTCGTAGTTGCCGGCACCCTGCGGGCTCTCTTCCATCAGCGACTTCATGCGGTCCCATGTGGTCTGCCGCGCGGCCGCCAGGTAGTTCGCCCGCGCGTCACCCTCGAGCTCGATGGTCGTCATGCCCGCGGCCTCGAGCGCGGCGAGTTCCTCTTCCGCCTGTGCACCGAGCCGTGCGGCCGTGTCAGCCTCATGCGCAATGGCCGCATCTGTCAGGATCGCCTGCGCCTCGTCCGACAGTGCATTCCAGCTGTCGAGGTTCACGATCACGCCGAGGTCGGTCGAGAAAAAGCAGGGTTCGATCCTGTACTTCACGAACTCGTTCCACTTGAGATCCATGAGGCCGATCTGCGTCCAGCCCGTCGCGTCGACCACACCGCGTTCCAATGCAGCATACACATCCGTCGTCGGCAGGTCGATCACCTGCGCTCCGAGGTAGTCCGTGAAGAAGGCGTTGTAGACGGCGTTGCCCCGGAGCTTGATGCCGTCGACAGAGAGGTTCCCGTCCGCGTCGAGTTGCGGCTCGTTCACCGTCCAGAGGTTGTAGCAGACGTTCGAATCGAACCAGCCGAGGTACTTCACCCCCATCTTTTCCTGGTGGATTTCGTCGATGAGGTCGATCCCGCCGTTCTCCCGCGCTTGCGGCCCGGTGAGGTTAGAGGCGACAAGGGCGTCCTTCTCTGGAAGGGCTCCGGCATAGAAAGAGCCGGGCGTGTAGACCATGTCCACGACCCCGTCCCGGACCGCGTCGGGCTGCTGGAACATGCCGATCGCCTCGGGCCCGCCACGGACCTCGATCTGCACCACGCCATCGCCCTGTTCGTTCACCTTGTCGACGAACTCCAGAAAGCTCTTGGTATAGATCAGCGTCTCCGGGAAGGCGTGGACCGCCGTCAGAGTCTCCTGCGCCGACGCCGTGGAGGCTGCCATAGCACCCGCGGCCAGCGTCCCGAACATCATGTGTCTCATTGCGTTACTCCCTGTGGTTCGGGGCGGCCCCGCGCCGCCCCCTTCGTTGCGCCGCTTCCGGCGTCATCTCGTCATAGGCCATGCCCATTGGTTTTCTGCGCGCCGTCGTTCGCCGAACGCGGCGAGCTCGGACCGATACTGTGCCGTGAGGTCGATATCGTCCCACCCGCGCATGATCTTCGTGAGCCAGACGGGGTCGAGGGAAAGTCGTGCGTCGCGGCCGCCAAAGCGGACGGCCATCGTCTCGAGATCGATCGAGACTCGCCGGGGGCCGGCGAGGTGGTCGCAGAGTTCGGAGAAGCCGTCCTCGTCGACAACCCCCGGCAGGAGACCGTTGTTGACCGCGTTCCCCGCGAAGATGTCCCCGAAGCTTGGCGCCAGCACGGCGCGCACGCCGAAATCGACGAGCGCATAGACCGCCGCCTCCCGCGAGGAACCGCAGCCGAAGTTGCGCCCGGCAACGAGGATCGTCGCCTCGGTGTCGTTCAGCGGATGAGGCTGTGGATTCCCCTCCGGGCTGACGCGCGCGTCGTGCAGGAGGAACTTGCCATAGCCCTCGCTCCGCGGCGCAGACATGAAGCGCGCGGGGATCAGGCGATCGGTGTCGATGTTCTCCTCCGGGAGAAGAACCGCGACGCCTTCGTATCGTGTCCAGCCGGTCATGTGACGCGCCGCCCCTCCAGCATCGGGCGCACGTCCGCCAGTTCCCCCGCGACCGCCGCCGCCGCGACCATGGCCGGCGACATCAGGTGCGTTCGTGCGCCCCGGCCCTGCCGCCCGCGGAAGTTCCGGTTGGTCGTCGAGGCGCAGCGGTTGCCGGGCGGAACGATGTCGCCGTTCATGCCGACGCACATGGAACATCCCGCCGCGCCCCATTCGAGCCCGGCGTCAGCGAAGATCCGGTCGAGACCCTCTTCCTCCGCTTGCCGCTTGACCGCCATCGAGCCGGGCGCCACGAGACCCGGAACCTGCGCCTTCCGTCCCGAAAGGACCGCGGCCGCCGCGCGCAGATCCTCGATGCGGCCGTTGGTGCAGGACCCGATGAAGACCTGGTCGACGGGGGTTCCGACCAGCGGCCGTCCGGGCGTGAGCCCCATGTAATCCAGGGCCGCGCGGATACGCGGACCGCGTCCGCCGTCGGCGCGGTCGGGGTCGGGCACTGTGCCGGTGATGGGCAGCGCGTCCTCGGGCGACGTGCCCCATGTCACGACCGGCGCGATCTCCCGCGCGTCGAGAGCGACCTCCCGGTCGAACGCGGCGCCATCGTCGGTCGACAGCCCTGTCCACGCCTCGATCGCACGTTCCCGCTCGGCGCCGGTCGGCGCGAAGCGGCGGCCTTCAAGATAGGCGAAGGTCGTCGCATCCGGGGACACCATTCCGAACCTGGCGCCGCCCTCGATCGACAGGTTGCAGAGCGTGAGCCGCCCTTCCATCGAAAGGTCGCGCACGACCTCGCCTGCGTATTCGATCGCGTGTCCGCGCGCGCCGTCGGCGCCCATTTTCGCGATCCACCCCAGCGCGACGTCCTTCGCGCCGACACCGGGTCCGAGGCGTCCGTCGATGCGTATTCGCATCGCCCGCGGCTTCACCTGCCAAATCGCCTGGGTGGCCAGCACGTGTGCTACCTCGGTTGCGCCAATCCCGAAGGCCATCGCCCCGAAGGCGCCGTGCGTCGAGGTATGACTGTCTCCGCAAACGATCAGCAGCCCTGGCAGCGTCAGCCCCTGCTCGGGGCCGATGACATGGACGATGCCCTGCCGTGGATCGCCGAGGCCGTAGAGCGGGATTCCGTGCGCTTCGCAGTTCCCGCGCAGCGTTTCCATCATTCCCGCGATCTTCGGGTCCAGCGCGCGCTCGCGCCGCGTCGGCGCGTAGTGATCCGCCACGCCGAACGTCAATTCGGGATGCGCGACAGGAAGGCCGCGTTCCGAGAGTTTGCGGAATGCATGGTGCGACCCTTCGTGGACGAGATGCCTGTCGACCCAGAGAAGAGAGGCCCCATCCTCGCGGCGCGCAACTTCGTTCGCGACCCAGAGCTTGTCGAAGAGGGTACGCGGCGCGGCCATCACTGTTCCGCCCCGGCCCCTGGCCCGATGACCGGCTCCCAATGCCGCGCCCCGTCCTCACCGACGCGTGCGAGTTGCATCTCGAGCCGGAAGAGGTCCGGGCGGTAAAGGGCGGAAAGATACTCCACACCCCGGCCCGCATC
>Ga0102943_1002210_pt1 | contig 11538 bp, 9 predicted proteins | sample SalPonC_black_MG_FD_78174 | JGI IMG/M metagenome (GOLD analysis project Ga0102943, IMG submission 78174) | Salt pond soil microbial communities from South San Francisco under conditions of wetland restoration - Salt Pond MetaG... | ecosystem: Environmental > Aquatic > Marine > Intertidal zone >...
AGATGAGGATGGAACGGCATCTGAAGCAGATCATGAAAAAGAATGGGACGGTATTCGCGCCATCATAGAACATCTGCGGTCCGAAACCGGCCGGGAATTTCGTTGTTTTAAAAAGAAGATGCTGGTGCGGCGGGTGCAGCGGCGAATGGGGCTTCGGGATGTAACTGATGTTGACCGGTATCTGCAAGTGCTGCAAACCGATACCCGGGAGTGCCAGGCCCTGACCGAAGATCTGCTGATCGGGGTGACGCGGTTTTTCAGGGATGCCAAGGCATGGGACGTACTTCGCCGGGAGATACTCTGCAAACTGACCGATGACGGGGATCCCGATTCTCCCATCCGGGCCTGGATACCTGGATGTGCCTCCGGAGAAGAAGCCTATACCCTGGCCATTCTGCTCTATGATGAAGCAAAAAAAGCGGGGCACCGGCGGGAAATCAAGATATTTGCCACGGATGTGGGAATGGAACGCCTTCAACAGGCCCGGGAAGGGATCTTTCCCGACAGCATCGAACTGGATGTGCCCCCTGCTGTGCTTGGGCAGTATTTCAACAAGAAAGAGGATTCTTACCAGGTAGTTTCCCAAATCCGTGAACTGGTGGTTTTTGCCAACCAGGATCTCATTTCTGATCCTCCTTTTTCCCAACTCGATCTGGTCTCCTGCCGAAACCTGATGATCTACCTTGAGGCCGAAACACAGCGCAAGGTGCTGGCGCTGTTTCATTTCGCCCTGAAGCCCGGGGGGTGTCTCTTTCTGAGTCCGGCCGAAACCATTGGCGGGCAAAGGAAAAACCTGTATGAAACAGTATCCAGAAAATGGCGTATCTATCGACGTATCGGCCCCACCCGCCATGATCTGATCAGTTTTCCGCTGTACGGCACCCAGACCGCGCGGCGGGAGCTGGACCAGATGGGAAAGCGTCTGCCCGCTGCGCAAAAGCCCCGCATGAACGATCTGATGAACCGGGCCCTGGCTGCACGGTTCGGACCGGCTGCCGTACTGGTGAACCCTGAATTGGAGGTGGTCTATTTTCACGGCAACACCGAACCCTATCTGGCCCGGCCCACCGGGGTACCCACCTCCAATCTGCTGGACATGGCCCGGGATGGGATCCGTCACAAACTGCAAGAAATGGTCACGGATGCGCTTTTTTCGAAACGGCCGATCCGGATGGAAGACGCCCGTATTCGCGATGGCGGCACCTGGAAACCGCTGGTCATCACTGCATCTCCGGTCAAAGCCGGAACAGGGGTCGGTCCTCTGGTGGTCCTGACCTTTGAAACCATCGCCGATGAACCGCCCGGTATTCCCACCAACCCATTGCCGCCGCCAGTTTCGGGTGAAACCGACGACCTGGTCCATCAGCTGCAAGAAGAGCTTCGTGTCAGCCGGTTCGACCTGGAATCCACCATTCAGGAACTGGAAAGTGCCAACGAAGAACAAAAAGCGTCCAATGAAGAAATCACCTCCATGAATGAAGAACTTCAGTCCACCAACGAAGAGCTGGAAACCTCCAAGGAAGAACTTCAGTCGCTCAACGAAGAGCTGGTCACCACCAACCAGGAATTACACAGCAATGTCCAGGAACTGGAAACCATCAACAACGACCTGAGCAACCTGCTGACGTCCACCGACATTGCCACCATTTTTCTTGACAATAAATTGCATATCCGCTGGTTTTCTCCGGCTGTGCGGGAACTTTTCTCGATAATATCCTCGGACATAGGCCGCGCTATCACCGATTTTTCCTGCAAGGTTCAGGATCCCGACCTGTTTTCAGATGCACAGGAGGTGCTGCAAAAGCTAAGCCCCATTAAACGGCAGGTAAAGGGGGGCGACAAATGGTATCTTCGAAGAACCCTGCCCTACCGCACCCTGAATGACCGCATCGCCGGTGTGGTGATCACCTTCACCGATATTACCGATCTTCTGGCAGCCCGAAAACAGCTTGAAAAATTCAACCAGACCCTGGAAACACAGGTCCGGCAGCGGACCCGTCAGCTGCGCAAACTGTCACTGGAACTTTCCCGGGCCGAGGAAAACGAACGCCGCAGAATCGCCGAAGTACTTCATGACGACCTGCAACAGATCCTGACCGGTGCCAGATACTGCCTGGACCGGGTCAAAAGTGATACCGGGGCAGGCGCCAAAAACCTGGACCAGTTGTACAAATTTATCGATCAGGCGATCCAGGCCACCCGGCAGTTGAGCCATCAGCTGAGCCCGCCGATCCTGCAGGAGGGGTTACTGCCGGCCCTGGAATGGGCCCGGCGCTGGTTCAAGGAGAAAAACGGAATTGATCTGGCCCTGCATCTTGATCCTGAAACTGAACCCCGGGCCCTTGAATTGCGCTACCTGATGTTCACCACCTGCCGGGAGCTGCTGTTCAATATTGTCAAGCATGCCGGGGTGGAAAAGGCCGACCTGTACCTGGAGCGCAAGAACGGAACGATCCGGCTGACGGTTGAGGACCAGGGCAGGGGGTTTGACCCAAAGGCCATGGAAAGCACACAAAAAAAAGGCTTTGGTCTGCTCAATATCCGGGAGCGGATCACTGCCATAGACGGGAAAATGGATATCGAATCCCGTCCTGAAAAAGGCACCCGGATCATGGTAACCATTCCGGAAACCGAAATCGCAGAAGTTCGGGAGCAGCAGGTTCCGGAACCAAGTCCCGAACGGACGGCCTCCGAGGCTGACCAGTCTTTGGCCGATGCCCTGCGCATCCTGCTGGTGGATGACCATGAGGTGATGCGGGAAGGACTTCGAACCCTTCTGAAGGATGAACCCGGCATAGAAGTCATCGGGGAAGCCCCGGATGGGGAAACCGCCCTGGACATTATCGCAAAAGAACATCCGGATATAGTGCTCATGGACGTATCCATGCCCGGCATGGGCGGGGTGGAGGCCACCCGGTGCATTCAAAACCAATTCTCCGGAACCGCGGTGATTGCACTCTCCATGTACGATGCTTCGGATCGGGCCGAGGCCATGGTTGCGGCCGGTGCCCATGTTTATGTTCAAAAAACCGCTTCGCTGGAGACACTTTTGTCGGCCATCCATCTGACAGCAAAGCATTTGGGGCGATAAAGACTGGAACCCGAAACTCTCCAAACCGGGTTCACCCTAACCTGTTCGGTAAGGCCGGACAATTATGCCGGCCTCATGAATGCCGGCAGTGTGTCTTATATCTTCACTGCAACAGACAGGAGGGGGGGCGCCGCAGAGGAAAAACTTCCTAAAAAGAGATGGTCATGGCCAAAGATCCCACCACATGACCTCTGGACTGATTATCGAACTGTTTGGTTCTGAAAACATGGCGGTAGGTCAGCTTTATCCGCTTATAGGTTGCGGCAATGCCTGCAGACAATTCCCCCACCAGAAGTTTTTTGTCAACACTGTGGCGGCTTTTCCAGGTGTTGCCGTCCAGAAAAATATCACGAAACACAGCTTCTGCCCGTACACCAGCAAACACATGCACTCCAAAAGCCGGTATGCGGGGATACCCGAACATGGTCACCGGGGCGCTGACCCCGGCACCGGGACGGATCACGTCGGACCCGAAATCCATTGGGATATTGTATCCCATCCGGATTTCCACACCGGCATCTGCACCGGTTCTCACATTGCCCAGGGTGACACCGGTGTGGGACAGCAGGTCATAGCACAGGATATCCGTGAGCATCGCCCGGTGGTTGCGCCATTTGCGCTGCCAGGAAAATCGGACTGCCGGTTCGTTGGCAAGCTGATGATCCCAGCCACGTGCTTCGGCAATATGCCTGAGATCATGCACGGTATTCTGGACCTGCTCCCCCAGGGCAGCCGGGCCCACCAGCCCCAGGGCGATTTCAATGGTATCCAGTTTGGTTGGGGTTTTGCTGTGCAGGGCAATGCCTGCGTATAGATATCCGGCATAGGGCCGGTCATCGGTCTGCAGGTCCGTGGCCGCAATATCTGCAGGGGTATAGATCTGATGTCCGAACAGCAGCCCGATATTATGGGTGCTGCCGGGAACATGGGCAAACGGCACCGCCCGGATTAACGGAAGAGACCAGGGCGGCAACCGGACATCATTTTTGTATTGCTTCAGGTCTTTGGACAGCCAGGTCATCTGCAGGGCATTGCTATAATACCTGTCGGTATCTCCGAAAAGATCATTCTCATAAAAAACCCGAAAGGTCTTTAAACCGTCCGAATCTTCACACCAGCCCGGCAGGGAAACCAGCAGGATCAGCAGTAACAGTCCTCCAGCCTGCAATATGGTTTTCAACGGAAAAAACCGGATACCGGATAAGGGCAGCAACAGGATTTTTATAAGGAAAAAGCTATTGCACAACCCAGACGGTGCAGTCTTTTCCGGAGTGAATAATTTTGTTGGATACACTGCCGAACATGAACTCCTCGGCTTTGGATACCCCCCTGCGGCCGATGACCACTGTTCCGAAATGCTCTTTTTCCGCCACATGCAGAATATCCTGTGCAATGCTGGTGCCCCGGCTGCAATAGGAGGGTTCTTCTTCCAGGGGTGAATGACAGCTTTCAACATAATCGGTGTATACCCTTTTTTGTGGAATACCGTAATCTGCAATCATCTGTTTATTATCTGACAAAAAAGATTCTATCTTCTGCCGGTGCGCCACACATGCTTTTTTCCAGGCATCTTCATCTGCAAAAATATCACGGTCAGGCAGCCGCTCAATATGCAACAGTGTAATGTCAAAATCACGGCAGCCTTTGACGATATCTGCCACATATTCAACCGCCCGTTTTGAATTTTCAGATCCGTCGATTGCCACCAAAATTTTATTGGTATCCATAAGAACCTCCCGGAAAACCCTTTCTTTTTTTATGCGATTATTTACCACACACCTGAACAAAAACATTCCACAGCAAGTGTTGTATCAATCACTGTTTTTTACCCCATTTTTTCAGACAGGGCCGCAGGTCGCTTAAAAATTCATCTACGGTTTCATAGTAGACACTGGCGCCGGCAGAAAAGTGCATCAAAACCCAGTTCAGCTCTTTGGGAATATAGGGAAAAATCTTATGCAGATTGGCCAGCCGATTTTTAAACACCAGCAGAAAATCTTTTGGTTCGATATCCGGGGCTTTGTTTTCATCACCAAAGAGACTGATGATATCATTCCGGGAATAGAATCCTTTGCCAACAATGTACAAAAGCAGGCCGCCAAGGCCGAAAACATCCAGGCCAAACGGATTTTCATGAAAATCAAAGGTATAATCAAAATCGATCCACACATAATCACCGGTCTGGGTTTCCCGCCACAGGTGGTCACGCCTGATATCTCCGTGTTTTTCCCCGTTGGCATGTAAATATGCAATTGCTTCACAAGCGCCGATAAATTTTTCCAGAATCTTCGGCAGATACGTGAAAAAATAGGTCTTGTGATCCACATCCAGCTTGTATATCCAATTATCCAGCCGTTTGCCCATCACAACATCCAGCACACGTATGGTATTACCCTTTTCATCCTCTGCCGAAAACCCCTGCATAAAACGGGAATCCCCCCGCACCAGGCCAAGAATACGGGCTTCTTTGCGTGGACTGCGGTAACATGTAACTTTGATATCTCCCATCTGAAGGATAAATTTTTCATAAAACACCAGTTTGAGCAGGCGGCGCTCTCCAGATTCAAGATGTCTGCATCTTTTGACCCAGTATTTCGGGTCTTCCACCCCGTAACTTCTCTCCACTTCATCGCGCAAAACCAGATAATGTCCGTCTCCAAAAACAAGCACATCTCCGCCGGTAATCCGCATGAAATCGGAGGTATCCGTATACACCTTTCCCTGTCTGCCCATGTATGGATCTGATTGAAAACGGTCCAGGATCTGCTTTACGGTTTCGGACATGTCTGCCTCCATACTCATTCGATTTTTTTGCCGGCGGTTTTCGCAATCTTGTCCCGGATCCAGTCAGCCAGGACCTTTTTGGCCACACTGCCGGTGTCCTTTCGGATCAGGTAAAGTGACAGTTCCCCACGGGCCATGGTTTTGTGCCCGCCGGCGGAACCGTATTGTGAGAAGGCTTCTTTGGCGGTATTGCCCGCCCCTTTGCGCAGGCCGTCATTTCTGAGAATAACGATCAGTTTTCGGTCCATGACCCCGGAAACAATAGACCAATTAACCCCGACAATGGTCAGGAAAAAATCCGCCACCATCACCAGTTCATCCGGCTTGGAAATCTTTCCGGCATGGTAGAACACCCGGTTGTTTTTCACCTGCCTTTTTTTGATGGCATTCCCCAGAAAATCAAGGTCTTCGTCGGTGAAAAATGCCCGTTCCACCTTGGTGACAATGTTGTTGTCGGCAAATTTGTACAGATACTGAAACGCCCGAATATCCCTGCTGGTGGACTGTCGGGTGAAGTCGGCGGTGTCGGTTTTAATGCCCATCATCAGGGCAGCTGCCAGTTTGGGGGACGGTTTTATCTTATCGGATTTGAGATATTCTGTGAGAATGGTGGAACAGGTACCGTAACCAGGTCTGATATCCGAATAAGCCGCCTCAGGACTGGACACTGGGTGGTGGTCGATGATGGCGGTATAGGTGATACCGGCAAAGGCCGCATTGTGATCCGGCTGGGAATCCACGATAACGAAGTTGTCAAACCCGGACCTGTCCACCTCTGCCAGATCCTTGAGCCCGGGTTCAGTGAGCTGGATCAGTGTCCGGTTGTCCGGCCGGCTGATGCGGTTGAAATGGGCAATGACCACTTCTGCCACTTTGCGCCACAACAAACGCTTGACCGCCATGGCAGAGGCAATGGCATCTGGATCTGCATTGATGATCACCAATACTTTTGCACTGGATTTGAACTGCTTGAAAAACTGTTTGATATTTTCTCTGCTGGAACTCATAAAGGCATCTTCTGTGTATGGTTGCTGCTGAAAAACAAAACAAGTGTGATAAAAGCATACCCGATAATGGCCAGAATGGCAAACCAGCCGTAAAATACGCCCAGGGGAGCCAGGACAAGGGCGGTAAGCCAGTGAATGAAAATCACCGTGGGCGAATGCAGCTGGATGGGAAAATCCTCAAACCGGCAGATAACGGCCAGGCCGCAAAGGTTCCAGCCGTACAGGGAGGCGAACACATGCAGGTGCAGCAGCCATTTGGTTCTTTCTGGATCATAATATTCCGACATCTGGAAAAATATGTAGGCGATCCCGGTGATGGCGGTAACGATCAAAAACCCGATGCCCGAGGTCAGGAACAGTTTCTGCTGCATGGATCTGGCAAAGGTGTAATACAGGTAAAACACCACCACCACGGCGGTAAACAGGGCGGATGTCACAAAAATCTGGGGGATGAACCGCTCCAGCAGGATAAACACGAAAAAAATGATCACCCCCAGGGTAATGGTCCAGAAGCACAGTTCCATGAATACCTTGTATCCGGAACCTTCAATATCTTTGAGCATGGAAAACACAAGGGACAAGGTGATCAAAGACAAGGGGAATGAAAACCCCAGAAAAAACGTGTTCAGTACCAGTTTTTCCAAGGTGATCCAGTGAAAATATTCATTGTTCAAAATCACGACAAAGGCTATGCCGATGCCGGAGGACAGGCACAGCAAAGATGCATGGTGAAATTTTTGTGACACCGGCACCGTTTTTTGGAAAACATCTTTGGGAAACCAGGGAAATGCTTCGGTCCGGACCTTTTCCACCAGCAGACACAAAAAAAAGGACACCACAAGGGTCACCGGATACAGCTGCAAAAATGCGGAAAACGCATAGATTAAAGAGCCGGCAAAAAACAGCCGAACCGTACCGGACACCTGTTTTTGTCCCTGGGTGTAGTAGAGCAGGATGGACCCGCCCGTGCACAGGTTGAACAAGAAGATATGCAGGCGCTCAAAGCTGTAGTGCTGCAGCGGAAAATAGATATGGACAAACCCGAAAATCAGGGCGGTTATCATCAAAAAAGAAAACAATAATTTCAAAGGCGCTGTCATGAAAACAATCCGTTTTATCTGGTCATGGGTTATCGGATAATGGGGTATTCGGTCACGGGTGTCACCGGCCCAGCAGATGCCTGAGGGCGGGTGACAGTGTCTCATGCTGAAACACAAATCCGGTGTCCAGCAGTTTTTGGGGTTTTACCCTGGCACTGGTCATCAGGGTTTCTCTGCCCATATCTCCCCAGAGCAGGGTGGCTGCCCAGCCGGGAATCACAAAAAAGGCCGGCCGGGACACCACTTGGCCCAATGTTTTTGTAAACGCTCGGTTGGTAACGGCTTGGGGCGCTGTCAGGTTGACCCGGCCCTGTACATCACTGTTTTCCAGGATGTGCAGAATACCGCCCAGGGTATCATCCATGCTGATCCAGCTCATGTACTGGTGTCCCGAACCAAGCCTTGCGCCGCACCCTGTCATGAAGGCCGGTATCATCCGGGCCAGGGCCCCGCCGGCCGGGGTGAGTACCACGCCGATGCGCAGCTGAGCAGTGCGGATACCGGCATCTGCTGCCGGCTCAGAAGCCTGTTCCCACCGTTGGCAGACCCGGGAAATAAAAGAATCCCCCATGGGAGATGCTTCTGTGAGTACCGAATCCTGTCCCTCTCCGTAATACCCGATAGCGGATGAAGAGATAAACACAGACGGTCTGCGTTCCATGGCAGCCATTTTTTCCACCAGCAGCCGGGTGGGCTTAATCCTGGAATCAAGGATCTTTTGTTTCTGGTTTTTTGTCCATTTTCCCCGGGAAATATCCACGCCGTTGAGGCTGATGACCGCGTCCAAGGGTCCGGCTGCCTTCATGTCCAGAATACCACTGGAGGGATCCCAGAACAGTTCATCTGCAGCCAGATCCCCGGTGTGGCGCACCAGCCTGATCACTTCATGCCCGCAGGTGCGCAAAAAAGGCACCAGGGCCGACCCGATGGTGCCGGATGCCCCTGACACCAGAATCCGCTGCCGCTTTACCTTTCCGGCATAATGTGTCAGATCATGGGCCAGGACCCGGTGGCGGTAATCAAATATCCGGCCCAGTTCCCGGTGCACATGGCCCTGAAAAGGGCGGCTCAAAAAGCCCATGGGCAGCTGCCAGGCCACCTGGTCCTCCATGATGGAACGATCCGGGCCGTCAGCAGAAAACAGATGGGTATGTTCCCATTTGGCAAACGGGCCTTTGGTCTGGTGGTCCTTGAACAACCGGTTTTCTTGGTAATCAATATGCTCGGCTTCCCAGTCCATGGGAATACCAAACACCCGCATGTCAAAGCCCACACGCACCCCTTTTGCGATCCCGTTTCCCTGGCGCCATTTAAGGGCCAGGGGTGCCCAGGGCGGGGTCAGCCGCTGAATGGCGCCGTTTCTGGCATGCCAGGCGAACACCTTTTCCACCGGGGCATCAATTGTAGACTTTTTTGTAAATACCTGCATCCACCATACTTTCCCAAATGATTCATTGATTTTACCCAGGGTATATTATAATAATACATGTCAAAGTAAAAACCTTTTTTTTTCAACATTTGCTGTGTCTGTCTTCAGGCACACTCTTTGCAATATGTTTTAGATAAGTAGACAATGTGTTTCATTTACCGGCCCACAAGCCGGACAACACATTTTACCAACATGCGTGTATAACTTAATTATTTAGGAGGAAAAAATGGACAAATGGGAATGCCCCTGCGGATATGTGTATGACCCTGAAGAAGGTGATATGGACAATGGTATCGAACCGGGTACTGCCTGGGAAGATCTGCCCGAATCCTGGGTATGCCCCCTGTGCGGCGCAGAGCAGGAATATTTTGAAAAAATGGACTAACCGGAGGTGTCATGTATAAACCCATTACATTGGCGGACGGGATTTATTCGGTTGGATGCCGTGACTGGGATATCCGGGATTTTCACGGATATTATATCAATGAGGGCACCAGCTACAACGCCTTTCTGGTCACAGGGGAAAAAAACATCCTCATCGACACGGTGAAATCCAATTTTGCAGACGAACTGCTGGACAACATCAGCCGGATCATCGACCCCAAAAAGATCGATGCCGTGATCAGTAACCATACGGAAATGGACCATTCCGGGGCACTCACCAGGATCATGCACAAAATCGGAGAAGACAAGCCGTTGTATTGTTCCAAAATGGGGGCCAAAAACCTGAAAAGCCATTTCAAACATGAGTACAATTTTCAGGCAGTGGGCTCCGGCGACACCCTGACCATCGGGAACCGGACCTTTTCATTCCTGGAAACCCGGATGCTGCACTGGCCGGATTCCATGTTCACTTATATGCCGGATGAAAAGATTTTGTTCTCCAGCGATGCCTTTGGCCAGCACTATGCCGGAGACAAATTTTTCGATGATGAGATCGGGGATGAAATTATGCCCCATGCCAGAAAATACTACGCCAATATCCTGCTGCATTTCTCCCCCCGGGTCCAGACCCTTCTGGCGGATGTGGCAAAGATGAACCTGGATATCCGCATGATCTGCCCGGACCACGGCATCATCTGGCGTAAGGATCCGTCCAAAATCATCACTGCCTATGACCAGTGGTCCAGACAGGAACCGGCGAAAAAAGCGGTGGTCATTTTTGATTCCATGTGGAAAAGCACCACCAAAATGGCCCGGGCCGTCACCAGCGGGATCGAGTCGGAAAATATCGGTGTGCGGCTGATGAACACCCGCAAATGGCACCGGTCCGACATCATGACCGCGGTAATGGAGTCCGGGGCAGTGGCAGTGGGATCCCCTACCCTCAACAATGGTATTTTTCCGGTCATCGCCGATGTCATGACCTATGTCAAGGGCCTGCGGCCACAGAACAAGCTTGCGGCTGCCTTTGGGTCCTACGGATGGAGCGGCGAAGCGGTCAAGATATTGAACAAGGAATTTGAGGAGATGAAATGGGAGATTGTCGATGACGGGGTAAAGGTGCTGTATGTACCGGGTGCATCCGATCTGGAGCGCTGCTTTGACCTGGGCGCTTGTCTGGCCGGAAAGTTAAAGGAGAAACTGTCCGCATAAATCCATAGCAGGGAGGTACGACCCCATGACCAATGAATTTACAGCCAATGATATTTTTGACATTGCCATCGAGATTGAGCAGAACGGCGCCAGGTTTTACCGCCGGGCTGCCAACCTGATGGACCAGGAAAACCACAAACAGTTTTTATCTTCTCTGGCAGAGATGGAAGACGACCATGAAAAAACCTTTGCCGCCATGAAAGAGCAGCTGGGCGGTTCCGAAGCGGCAGCCACGGTGTTTGATCCGGACAATGAAAACATGCCTTATCTCAAGGCCCTGGCAGACACCCGGGTATTTTTCCAGAAAGACCAGCCCGAATCCAGCATGAAAGGCATTCTGACCGCGGCCATTGCCGCGGAAAAAGACTCCATCTCCTTTTACCTGGGCATGAAAGAGCTGGTGCCTGAAAAGCTGGGCAAATCCAAAGTCCAGGATATCATCAAAGAAGAGATGCGCCATATTCAGCTCTTGGCGGGAAAACTCACGGAATTTGTCTGAAGCTGTTGGCTGTTGGCTTTTAGCTGTTAGCT
>Ga0102943_1002211_pt1 | contig 11537 bp, 9 predicted proteins | sample SalPonC_black_MG_FD_78174 | JGI IMG/M metagenome (GOLD analysis project Ga0102943, IMG submission 78174) | Salt pond soil microbial communities from South San Francisco under conditions of wetland restoration - Salt Pond MetaG... | ecosystem: Environmental > Aquatic > Marine > Intertidal zone >...
CTTCTTTTTCAATGTCAAAGGGGCCCCAGTCTTTACCTTTATGGGCACCGGCATTGGCAGGATAAGCCGGATCATTTTCAACATATTTGTTAACTGCGTCCTGATCAATGCGGATGTTGTCTTTCCAGGTACCGATAAAGGACATATCGGAACGTGCGATGGAGGCAACACAGCCGTTGGGGCAGCCGTCAAATTTGAACTTGAATTTGTACGGGAATGCCGGACGATGCAGCTCATCCTGATATTCGTTGGTCAGGAAATGGCAAAGTGCGCTGGTATCATAGCAGGAGTATTCACATCTAGATTCTCCAAGACAGTCCGCAGGAGTTCTTAAGTTAGAGCCGGAACCGCCTAAATCCTGCCCAAGATCATGGGTCAGTGTCCAGAATACTTCTTCCAACTGGGGCGTAGTGGTACCCAGCAGGATGATATCGCCGGTGGCGCCATGCATATTGGTTACGCCGGAACCCCTGAAATCCCACAGTTCAGTCAGTTTTCTGAGGTATTCAGTGCTGTAGTATTTACCGCAGGGCTGGTTTACACGCATGGTGTGGAATGATTCAACACCGGGGAACATACCGGGCTGATCGCAGTAACGACCGATAACGCCGCCGCCATAACCGAACACACCAACGATCCCGCCGTGTTTCCAGTGGGTCCGTCCATGTTTGTAAGAAAGTTCCAAAACACCAAGAAGATCTTCCACGCAATCCTGGGGGATCTGGAATTCAACGCCTTTTTCATTTTTGGCTCTAACTTCTGCCTGCTGTTTCAGGTCAGAAACAAAGCTAGGCCACGGGCCGCTTTCCAGCTCGTCCAAGAAAGGAGTTTCATGCTTAGCCATTTACTTACCTCCGTTAAAAGTTGATTTACATGCAACAATGAAAAGAGTTTTCCAACTTTCCATCAATATTTTTCCTATCATTTTAAAACGTTACCGAAAAAATGAACGCTTTAAATCAGACATTATAATCAAAATAACATAGCTGATATAAAATTTATATGTCCGCATGTCAATAAAAACCTGTCATCACAGGTGTGATTATGCGTTCCGGTGTGGGGCAAGCTCATCCAGCAGTGCCGGGTTGACGTCAAAACCTAAATCCACGGCAATATCACAATGCTTGATGGCTTGTTTGTAATCTTCAAGTTGAAGATAGGCCACGGCCAGGTTGTTATGTGCAATGGGGAATTTGGGCTCCACGGACAGGGCCTGGAGGTTGGCTTTGATCCCCTCTTCCACCAATCCCTTCATAAAATAAGCCGTTCCCAGGGAGGTATAAGCCTGAACGAAATTTTTATTGTGGATAATGGCTTTTTTAAAATTCTTAATTGCCTTGTCCACTTTTTCCTCATCTTCTTTGGCATCTTTGCCGTCCACCAGCTGCAGCAGAACAAAGCCCATATTTGCATAGCCTTCTGCAAAGCCGGCCCGGGCCTTGGTACCCCGCTGGTTGAACCGGTAACAACCCTCAATGTCCCCCCGTTGAAGGCAAATTCCACCAAGCTGGGCATAGGCCTCTGCCAGGGAGGGGCTGCAATCAATAGCATCGTGGAGTTCTTGTTCTGCTTCCGCAAACTCCTGTTTTCCAATCAGCGCAACAGCCAGATTATAATGGGTTGTGCCGCATTCGGCATTTTGGGCCAGTGCTTGTCTAAGCCGTGCGATTTGCTCGTCTGCATTTTTGGGCAAATTTTTAGAATTGGCCATTTATGTCTCCTTTGGCTGTTTATATGACTTTATCATTGTGTTTAAACAAAATTTTAATATAATAATTTTTTTTATTCGGGTGTCAAGGTCTTTCACTCGATCATTGAGTTTCAGGAAAACTTAACCCCCTGCCCTGTAAAGAGTTGACACAACGTTTTTCGGGCAAATTGTTTTATCCGCGCATGCAGCGCAAATAACCATCAGGAGCTTGTAAGTTATGAAACAAGGATGCTACACAGCACTCATCACCCCGTTCACCCCGGCAGGAGATCTGGACCGGGACGGCCTGTCCGGGCTCATTGATTTCCAGATTGAAAACCGGATTACCGGAATTCTTGCCACCGGCACCACTGGTGAAAGCCCTACATTCAAATGGGACGAACATAATTTAGTTATTGATCTGATTGCCAAACAGACCAGGGGCAAGTGCAAGTGCATCGCCGGCACCGGCTCAAACAACACGGATGAAGCATTAAACGGTACATCCCATGCTGCAGAACAGGGCGTGGACGCTGCCCTCCTGGTGGATCCCTATTACAATGGACCATCCTCCCTTGAAATCCGGCGGGAATATTATGAGGTGGTGGCAAGGGAAACCCCGGGTCTGAATATTATTCCTTATATCATCCCGGGACGTACGGGTGCACAAATGCTGCCCCAGGATCTTGCCATACTTGCGGACAACTGTGCCAATGTAACCAGTGTCAAGGAAGCCACCGGAAATATAGACAACATGAAGCTGACCAGAAAACTTTGCGGGGACAGCTTCAATATCTTTTCCGGGGACGATGCCCTGGTCTGCCGCATCATGGCAGATGAACAGATCCGGGCCTGCGGGGCCATTTCAGTCATGTCAAATATTGCGCCGGCAACCATGGTCAAAATGGTTGAACTGCTCAAAGAGGGTGAAACCCAAGAGGCCCTTGCCCTTCAGACCGCATTGTCTCCTTTACTGGATATTGTGGTAATCACCACGGAAGAGCAAAGCAAGTACGGACCTGTCATGTGCCGGGCCAGAAATCCTTTGCCCTTGAAAACCATGATGCAGATTCTTGGCATGCCGTGCGGCCCCTGCCGTGCGCCCTTGGGAAAAGTGACCCCAAAAGGCTTTGATATTGCGCTTTCTGCGTTAAAAAAGGTGCAGGCAGACAATCCGGAAATTCTTGCGCCGGCAGCCTCTTTCTTTAATTTGGATATTGACGCCCGTCTTAACGATTTGGCCGCCCACGAAAACCTATGGTATAATTATTAAATAATATTTATATTGAGTATTTTACCACGAAGAACACGAAGTCCACGAAGAAGATATTATAGTACTAAACTTCGTGTTCTTCGCGAACTTCGTGGTTTTAATCTGAAAGCATCTTAACTTTATGATCTTTGGCCCCTAAGGGTACATTATTCTTTAGCGGCTGTTGTCTCCCCGCTTTTTTCTTTGAGATTAAACATCTCCTCTCCAGTATGAAAAAAAGTGGTTTTTAGCCATTCAAATCCGAACTGGAGCAATTTCACATCATCATCTTTAATCTGGGCCAATTGTTCTTCCGGAATTTTGTACCTGGTAAGAAAAGAAGATTCAAACACGAACCGTTTAAACTTGTCGATATTATAGCATACCATGAAAAACATCTGTTTGGCCTGTTCGGACAGCTGCATGCTGGCCGGCAAAGATTTTTTACGGACCATGAGCTCCAGCCAGCCGTCATTGACCTCATCACGCAGATCCACGCCCTGGTCTTGACGCCATTCCTCTACGGTCCATTCGTCAGGTTCATCAAAGCCTTTGCAATGGGGTTCCTTAATCATGAAAAAGAACTCATCCTTATCACCATCAGCCTGCTCCCCTGAGTAGCTTAAAGATCCCACGCCAAGGGGATAGTACCGGCAGGTAGTCGGCCGGTCTTCATAAATCATGCATCCCTCTTTATCCTGGACAAATGGACAGGACCGACGTTCATCATCAAGGAGTTTGATGGTCACCACAGGCAGATCTGCTTTTTCAAGAAGCTGGGGGGTGGTAAATATAGACAGAAATTTCTCCGAATCTATATCCAATTTTTTGCGCATGGTTAAAATATCATAGGGGGTGAGCATGATGTCAATTCCCCTGCAGCACTCGGTAAAACAAGAGACGCCTTTATGGCATTTGAATTTGAACCGGCTTTTAAGGCTAAGCTGCTCCGGCGGAATTTCCGCCCTGACCTGTGTTTCATCCGTCTTATTTTCAGCGTTCATTAACTATTTCCTCATCAATTAATAACAAGCAATACAAAGGGAAGAGACTATACTGGAAATAGGCAATAATGTCAATCGGATAGCCGGACCTCTCCGGCAAATGTCTTCACAACCCCCTTGGAATTGTTCATTTTGGGTTTGACACAGCAGCCCTGCTAATCTAAAAATAAAGTGGGTTGAACATAAAAACTTCAATTAAAATAATCGTTCAAACATTAGAGCCTGTTCTGACGGGCCCTGCCCCAAGCATCAGGGGAAATTTCAGTATCAAGCATTCAAGGAGTCATTATGAAGGTAAAAAAAGCGGTATTGCCGGTAGCGGGTCTTGGCACCCGGTTCATCCCGGCCACAAAAGCCATGGCCAAGGAGATGCTGACCGTGGTGGATAAACCCATTATCCAGTATGCTGTTGAAGAGGCGTTTGACGCCGGCATTGAACAGATCATTTTTGTCACGGGCCGGGGGAAAAAGGCCCTGGAAGACCACTTTGACCGCAGTTATGAATTAGAAACCATGCTCAAAACCAAGGGAAAAACCGACTTGCTACGGCAGATCAATGAACTGGTCCCCGAAACCGGCACCATTGTCTACACCCGCCAGCATGATCCGCTAGGACTTGGCCATGCCATCTGGTGCGCCAGGGATATTGTGGGGGACGAGCCCTTTGCCGTGCTTCTGGCCGACGATATGATCCAGACCCCGGATAATAAGGCTGTACTTTCTAAAATGGTGGAAAAATTTGAACGGTTCCGCGCCTCCGTTGCCGCTGTCATGGAAGTGGAAAAGGATCAGACGGATAAATACGGCATTCTGGATGCAAGCCCTCTGGAAGAAGATATGGTAAAAATCAATGACATGGTGGAAAAACCCAAACCCGAAGAAGCGCCGTCCAACCTGGCCATTGTGGGCCGGTACATCCTTACCCCCAAAATCTGGAAGTATCTTGGAAAGAAAAAAACCGGTGCCGGAGGTGAAATCCAGCTTACGGATGCCATGAAGGGACTTTTAACCGAACAGCCGATCTTTGGATATAAGTTCAAGGGCACCCGGTTTGACTGTGGGGACAAGGTCGGATTTCAAATGGCCAATCTATCCTTTTCCCTTAAACGGCCGGAAATGCGCGACCAACTTCTTGATTTCATAAAAACGATCAAAACTGAGGCTTGATCTTCAACTGCTTTTATACCGTGAATACAAGGACATCACCTTTTGTACATACGTCTGGGTCTCGTCATAGGGCGGAATGTTCTTGTATTTATCCACAGCCGAGGGACCGGCGTTATAGGCAGCAAGCGCCAGGGCAAGTTTTTCATTATACCGAATGAGCATCCGCTTCAAATAACGGGTGCCGCCCATGATATTCTGGGAGGGATCAAAGGGGTTTGAGATATTCAGGGAGGCATTGTTCCGGGGCATGATCTGCATAAGCCCCCGGGCCCCTTTACTGGACACGGCCCTGGGGTTAAAACCGGACTCCGCATGAATTACGGCCTTGATCAATGCGTGGTCCACACCAAAAGCCCTGGCGGCTTTGAGAATAAGATTATCGTAGACATCAGGCCCGGCCTTGAATCTTCTTGTCCGGGCCTGTAGTACCTTGCCCACCCTCTTTTCCTTGAGATAAAGGGTATAACCTTCGTCCGTAGGCGTATTGGTAAAATGCACCACCCCATTGGCGTCAATATACCGGTATATATCCCCCAAGGCTGTGCAGGGGTACATCATACACAGGCATATAAAAAGAAAAAATGCCGCCCAACGACGCGGAAACGTTATCTTCCTATTTCTTTTTGCCCTTTTCAACCCGATCCCTGTACGCTTTTAATGCAAGTTTCTCCGGAAACTTAGGGTTGGCCACGTATCGACCGGTATTTTCAAGAAATGCATTTACCAGATTTTCCAGCACGGCATCCTTTTCATGATCCATGATCATGTTACGTTCCAGCCGGTAACGATATTCAATGGGAGACCCTAATGTATCCAAAATATCATTAAATTTACTATCAGACAACGGCTCAGATGCGAACAATGAGGCTTCCACAGGAATCTTCATTGTCGCGGTCATAATCACGACCCAGGCATCTGCCCCGATTTTTCTTGAATCGTCAAAAATTTCAAGGCAGTGGCCATGGTTGAATTCCATTTTTTTATAAGGTGTCGGTTCCATTTTCAAATTTTTGCTTTGCTGATTCTCGATGATCGAGTGATTGTTATCACATGTTTTGGGCAAAATTTAAAATAATTCCAGTTGAATATCCCTGGATTTTTGTTTTTTAACCCGCTTTTTTGCCTTTTCATACCGGGCCAGTTCCGTTTCAATATCATCAACAAAACAGGACCGGATTCTTTGCTGCTCCCGGCCAAATATGCGTCTTTTTCGTGCATATGTCAAATAGAGCATCTCCTTTGCCCGGGTCATGGCCACATAAAAAAGGCGGCGTTCTTCATCCGGATCTTCCACGATTTTCCCGTCCCGGGCAAAGGGGATCGTTCCGTTCTCGCACCCTGTAAGAAAAACCACTGGAAATTCAAGGCCTTTGGCTGCATGCATGGTCATCAAAGAGACTTTTTCAACCCTTTTGTCCAGAAAATCAGGGTCCTGATCCAGCCTTAAGGCGTCCAGAAGATCACAAGGAGAGGGATACCGGTCTGCCAGCGCGTTGAGCCGCTGCCACGCGGCTGCCAATTTTTCATCGGTTTGGCCCAGGGCCCTGATATCCAGCCAGCCACCCAAGGTATCAAGCAGCGCTGACGTGTCCATAGGATCTGAAAGCGCCTCAATCCTGGGTAAAAATTGAGCAAACTGCTGTCGGTCTGCGTCACTGCCACGGTTGAGAAAAATCCGCACCAGGGCTAACAGGTCTTTTATGCCTGCCATGTCGATCCAGTGTTCCCGGTCTGCGGTCTGAAAAGGGATGCCGGCCTTCTCAAAAGCCTTGACAAAGGCCAGAGCCTGCTGCCGGGTGCGGTAGAGAACCGCAAAATCGGAAAAGGCATATTCCCTGTCCGCCCCGGAATCCGGACCCGTACCCTTGTCCATGGACAGAAAAGACAGTCCCCCGACACCTTTCTCAATGATTTTTCCCACGGCAACCGCTTCGGCGCTTTCGCCGGCCGTTTCATTAATCGAAATTTTTTGTTTGCCGTCAAGGCTTGCATAAATTTTACGGGCCTCATTTTCCACCTCATCGCCGGTACAAATTACTTGAAAAGAGGCGTCCAGAATGGTTTGAGTGGATCGGTAATTTTGACGCAGGCGGATCTGTTCGCACCCGGGAAAATCCTGCTCAAACCGGTTGAAAAATCGGCTGTCCGAGCCTCTGAACCCATAGATAGACTGATCGGGGTCCCCAATTACAAAAATGTGACTGTTTTGTGCAAGAAGTCTCACCAGCCGATACTGGCCCAGGTTCAGATCCTGGTACTCATCCACAAAAATAAATTTATACTGTTCTCGCACCTGTTCAAGCAGGACCTCATCCTTGGAAAAAAGCCTGAAGCAAATGAAAATCAAATCTTCAAAATCTGCCAGGCCGCGTTCTTGAAGAATCCGGTCATAGGCTTTGTACACCTCAGACCGGACCGGGTCTAAATCTTCAATGGGGTTATTTACTGCGTCCCCCTGAGGTTCATCACCAGGCGCCTTTAATTGCTGCTTTTGACGGCTGATCCAGCCATCCAGTTTTGACACTGTTTTCCTGGGCACCTTTTTTTCACCCGTCACTTCTTTGACAGCCAGTCCCAGCACCTCCAGCCGCAGATCGTCTTCCATAAGCCCGCGCTTGAAATCTGAATAACGCTTAAGCATTTGAAGACAAAAGCCGTGAAATGTGGCAGCCGTAACAAGCTGTCCGCCCTGGGGAATAAAGGATTCAATCCGGTCGGCAAGTTCGCCGGCCGCCTTATTTGTAAAGGTCAAAGCCAGGATGTTTTCAGGGGCAGCCTTATTCTCCCGAAGCAGCCAGGCGATTCTGGCCGTAAGGGTACGGGTTTTTCCCGTGCCCGGCCCTGCCTGGATCACTACGGCCCTTGATGGGGATTTAACCGCCCTGCCCTGCTCCGGGTTCAGTCCGTCCAGGATATGTCCAGGAACAACAGGGGTCACGGTCTTGTTTTTTTCAGCTGAAGGCGATACTGCATCTTTGCTTTGGGGCTTTTTGCGGTAAACCTGTGCGCCGTCAGTTGTTTTTGGGGCTTTTTTACGGGGCAAAGGCGTGCCAAACAAACTTTCTTCGCCCTGCAGACACTCTTTTTCCTCCCGGGTAAAAATATTGACCTGTCCATACTCACCGTCATACCCCGGATCAATGTGAATATCCCCGTCTCTCATTTTTTGTATGGCCCGGGCCAGTAAGGGCACACCAGCACGTTCAATGATTTCAAGCGAAAGGTCTGTGAGAATGGTAAGTTCCGGCCCCAGGGCATTGACAGCCTTATCATAATGGGTTTTCACCTTTTTGGTATTGGGACCCACCCCCAAAATCTGGGATAAAATATCAGCCAGGGGCACCACATAAGAATGGGGATGCCGCTTTTCAGGCTTAAACCCCTCCGGCCTGTCGGCCAGTTCCCGGACCCGATTAAGCACACCCAGGGTCAGGGGTTTCCCGCATTCAGGACAAATCCCACCCAAAGCCGCAGTCTCATCGGGATTGAGGCACACCCCGCATTTGCGATGGCCGTCATAGTGGTATTTTCCCTGGTGGGGATACATATCCAGGGTGCCTTTGTAGGCCTTAAGATCATGGGTTTCAAGGGCACGTCGCACCGCATCAAAGGTTAGATCCGTATCAAACACCGAAGCGTTGCGGCCCAGAAATTTCGGGGAATGGGCATCGGAGTTGGATATCAGCCGAACCCTGTCCAGATCTTTCACCCGCCAGTTCATGGGCGGGTCTGATGACAGGCCGGTCTCACAGGCAAAAATATGGGAACTTAAATCACCAAAGCATTCCTCAATGGTATCAAACCCGGACTTGGACCCGAACATGGAAAACCACGGCGTCCAGATATGGGCCGGGATGAAAAAGCCCTGGTCAGATGTCTCCAGCATGATCTCCAGCAGATCCCTGGCATCCAGCCCCAGAATAGGCCGGCCGTCGGATTTGATGTTGCCGATGGCATCCAGGCGGGCATTGAACTTCTTTACCGTATCCAGATCCGGCATATAGATCAGGTTATGGTTTTTGCGGACCCTTGCGTCCTTCTTATATATATTGGAAATCTCAGACTGGAGAATAAAACGCACAGGCCCTTTGCACGGGTCAGGCACATCGACGTCAATCTGTCTTGCAATCTCATCTTTCAATGCAAACAGCCCGGGTTCGGCAGGCTCAAGCTTTGTTTCTATCTCCTGTATCCAGGCAGGATGGGTAAAATCCCCTGTGCCTACCAGGGTTATACCTTTCACCTGGGCCGTGTGATAAATATGCGCCAAGTCCAGATTTTTGGCTGTGGCCCGGGAATATTTTGAATGGATGTGCAGATCTGCTATAAATCTCATTAAACCTGTCCATGGATAATTATTTAATGTCAGGCTATTATGTACATGATTTGCCCTTAATTTAAAACCTGAATTCTGATAAGTATCAAACGATACCGGCAACCTACCCAAGCCAACTGGAGGACAATTATGGACAACACGACAAAAGAGCGGATCAAGGCCTGGACGCCTTTGGGACGCCCGACCTTACGCATTGCAGACACAGAACATCCCGAGCAAAAAAAATTCAAGGCATTTGCCCGCCAATGGCAGGAGATATCGACGTCCATATCCTGGACGGATAGCAGTCAAACTTCGGACCTGCCCGGCTTTTTCCTGAAAAAAAATATTCTATATTCCGCCCTGCCCCTGGAACGTGAACTGTCACCTTTTTTAAAAGGCCTGAACGCTCTTGACAAACCGAATCCGAGTGATGGTATCCAAAAAACATTGGATAATATCGAAGTGCCATGCCGGCTGACCCTGTATATTGCCCTGCAATGCCCCCACTGCCCGGGAATGGTTGAGCGGCTCATCCCCCTTGCCGCCGCCTGTGAAAACATTCACCTTCACATCATTGACGGTTCCTTGTTCCCTGAAAAAGCCCAGAAAGATAAGGTGATGTCCGCCCCCTGTCTGATTCTGGATGATGATGATGCTCGGTGGACCGGGGCTGTGACGGAAGAAGAAATTCTGGACATGATCGTCAACAAGGAGAGCATGGACCTGGATACAATGGCCTTGAAAACCATACTGGAGGATGGCCGGGCAGAGTGGATCACCGAACAGATGCTCGCGTCTGACCGGTTGTTCAAAGGATTTTCCGGACTGCTTCTTCACGAAACCTGGTCTGTGCGTTTAGGTGCCATGGTGGTGGTGGAAGCCCTGGCCGAAGAAGCACCAGCCCTGTGTGCTGAGCTGGAAAAAATTTTAATTGAGGCATTCAGCACCAAAGATGTTCCCGTCCAGGGTGACATTTTATACGCACTGGGAGAAATCGGCACCCCTGATACCCGGGACTGGATCGCCGCCCATCAGGCGGCGCTTTCCCACGAAGACCTTAAGGATGCGGCAGAGGATGCAATTCAATCTATTGAGGACAGGTTTGATCTCTAAAAAGGCTATAAATTCAGGGAATCACCCATGAAAATTGCCATCACCGCCTGTGGAAAAAACCTTGATGCCCAAGTGAGTGACAAACCGGGCACAGCATCACACCTGCTGGTGATGGACATGTTGTCTAAAGAACTGCAATGGTTTGAGGGGTCGGGGAAATCCGGTCCGGGGGCAGGTCTGCTGTTCATCTCCATGGCCGTCAACGAAAACTGCGATGCCTTTCTGACGGGCTGGTTAAGTCCGGGCAGCGAACGGCAGCTCAAGGCCCGGGGTATCACCGTGGTAACGGGCATGACCGGCAAGGTCGCACAAGCCCTTGAAGAATTTGAACGGGCGTATGCGTCAGGCTCGGCGGCGGTCCCAAAGGAATCGTTCGGCACGTCCCCGTTGCCGAATATCAAGGCGTTGATCAATGCCTGCCGCCAGGCCCTTACCCAGATCGGCAGCATGCTTCCGGTTATCGCAGGGGTCGTCTTTCTAATCGGTATACTGACAACGTTTATTCCCCAGCGTATCCTGTCCGATTTTTTCTCCGGCAACACGCTTCAAGGTATTTTCAAAAGTGCATTGGCTGGAAGCCTTTTTACCGGAAATCCCGCCAACAGCTATATCATTGGAAAAGAACTGCTTGATCAGGGCCTTGGCATCGGCGTGGTCACCGCGCTGATATGCGCCTGGGTAATGGTTGGGATTGTGCAATTGCCCGCAGAAAGCGCAGCCCTTGGCAAACGTTTTGCTATTGTCCGAAATTTTCTATGCTTCATTCTATCCATATTGATCGCATTGATTATGGTGGGGATTATGTAACCCGATCATCGAATGTAAGGATAACACATGATACAATCAAACAGCCCAACAAAAAAAATTTTAAAATTTTTATACTCTTTTAAAGGCCTGTTTCTTCTTTTGGTGGCCGCCTTTTATCTTGCACTCTGGTGGATAATACCTGAAAAAACAGCGGTGGCATTTCAAACCAGCATTGATTTTTTCTGC
>Ga0102943_1002212_pt1 | contig 11536 bp, 14 predicted proteins | sample SalPonC_black_MG_FD_78174 | JGI IMG/M metagenome (GOLD analysis project Ga0102943, IMG submission 78174) | Salt pond soil microbial communities from South San Francisco under conditions of wetland restoration - Salt Pond MetaG... | ecosystem: Environmental > Aquatic > Marine > Intertidal zone >...
TCACGCAGTGCCGATTAAAAGCCACAAGATCCAAGGTTTTTTCCGTATTGAAGTACATCAATATACTGTCGGTGGCCTGAATTGACCTGACTCTCTCAGAAGCGAATAATTGCAAGGAGATAAGGTTTTGCGCTAAGTCGGACTTGATGTTTTCCAAATAGGTTTTCTCAATATTTCTACTTTTTCTATTCTCATTGGCAATGTTAATCTGCAGGGCAATTAGTATCCCGACAACTACCAGCACAATTTCGCCAATTGAGTAAAGCAGGTAATTCCAAGCTCGATTCTCTTTTACTATAGCTTTACGGATGTGTCTGAAGAATTTGATCATATTGGAAGAATAGTAATTGTGACTGCTAACTTACGGATAAACAGGAAAGAGCAAGAGGCCTCCAATTTTGCGTAAAAAGAGTGAACCCATAAGGTATTTCTAGCAAGATGTATTCGTTACGAGGGAAGGTTCTTCGCTATTCCTTCACCGTGAGGTCTCCGATCAAAAAGATGGATCGCTGCTCATTGAAGGCTTCGAATCCGTTGATGGTCATGTTCTCAAAGTCGGTGTGAATGGTCACTACCGTGCTGTCATTTTCAATCCAATGGGTTAAAACTCTATGATCATCCAACACAATGGTTTTCGTTTTTTCATCTCCAAAGGAGCCGCTTACCGTACTTTTCCAATAAAAACCAGAGTCATTTTTAAAAACAATATCATAGGTGCTACGCCCCAAAAAATCGACAAAGAGCGTGTCATTTATCATCTCGCGATAGGTGTGCTTTTGGCTATGTTTAGGCAAATCCTCTTGATCGATTCTTTTTTTACTCGAATTGCATCCAATTAGCACAGCAGCGGTAATCAGACATATGAAAAAAGAGTAGTTTTTTAATACGGATTTCTTATTCATGAGGAGTGGTTTTGCTTTTTCAATTTATGATCTCGGTGACGCTCTTGTAAGACGTGAAGGAAGAATTCGATCATCGATTTATCTCTTCATCTATTAGTTCGATCAGTGTATTTCCCTCAACGTACATTTTTTCACAGCCCATTCGCAAGCCATGATTATTGCCTGCGGCAAGACGCAAACCGTTTCGCACTCTGCGGTCGTTGAGATAAGCCTTGATACCTTCGCCTACTTCTCTCAACTCTTCTTCAGATAGGTCTTTCCGTACAAATCCCCATTGCTCCACTGTTTTTTCGAAATCTCCGAAAGGCCAAACTGATCCAAGCTCGGCGAGACGGTCATAGAGGTAGCGATCGAATTCTCGGCGCATGTGTTCAGTGTAGGTATGGTCAGCCTCCCTGAGTTGCTTAAGCTTCAGCAACTTGCTTTTGATACTGTCGTTTTTGATGATACTAAGGTTGCCCGAGCTCACCAACTCATCAAAAGTATTGGTCTGCGGTACATATTCTGCCCATCCGTGAACCGTTGAAATAGTCGAATCGGCAGAGAAAATCTCAGCATACGTGTTGAGATTTTCGGTTTTCAGCAAGGCGATACTGCCTTTCACTTTTGCGTCCCTTTCAGCAATCATATTCTCTAAGCTAGCCTTATCAGCCAAGAGGTCGATCTTTACTCCTTTCAGGAATTCTACCTCCCGGCCCCGTTCTTTCCTTTGTTCATTCCAGTTATTGATTTGCAAGGCGATCAAGATCCCGATAACCACGAGGATGATTTCGCCGATGGCGTAGAGGAGGTACTTGGAAGCTTTGCTTCCTGCCTGCCGGCGAGGCAGGTCCATAAGGAGTTTTTGGCGGATACGGCGGAAGAATTTAATCATGATTATGACTTTTCACTCCCACGCTCTCCCCCAGCCCCTGAAGGGGTGGCTTCGCTCAGGATGTTTTGAAGTTTTTGAACTAATTCATCAAATTTCTCGAATACTTCTCGGTTTGTGAATCTGTATTCCCGAATTCCTAATTCTCTTAGATAATCAGTTCTATTTGAATCTTTCTCTTTTTGATTCTGCGAGAGGTGATAATCACCATCAAGTTCTAAAGAAATTCTCAATTTGTGGCAGTAAAAATCCAGTATATAATTTCCGAGCGGATGCTGTCTCCTAAACTTAAAACCTTGTGGCTTCAATCTTAAATACTCCCAAAGCTTCTTCTCGCCTTCAGTCATCCGATCTCTGAGCTTTGACGCATTTGAGAATACCTTTGGGTGAGCTCCATTATGCATTCCTGATATTTTGAGTGGATCTTTGCTCATTGCCTCTATCAATTTACTGGATTGTGTGAGGTCCCTTTAGGGATTAAAGGGGTGCGGTGGGCAATTAAGATCCCGATAACTACGAGGTCTATTTCGCCAATGGCATATTTGAAATACCTGCCTGTTTGATTTTTCATTAGAGTTGTTTGGCGAATATGGCGGAAGAATTTAATCATCATTCCCTACTCTTCAGTTCTTCATCTATTTGTTTGATCAGGGCTAAAATATCATGCTCAAGCCCCTTGTATAGTGACAGCATGAATGAACGCACGGAGCCGCAGGATTTGAGTAATTCCTTAAACCGCAAATCATCCATCAAGCTTTGAGCATCAACCGGGTATCCCAATTCTCGAGCAGGATCTATAATGACCTTGGCGTTCATTTGTGGGAGCATTTCGTTTAATTGGATTTTGTTGTCGAATTCAATTTCCAGGGTTTTGATGTATGGGTATCGCTCGGAGTACAACCTGGTAATGCTTCTTCTCAAGCTGTCATTCTGTATAATGTCAAAACCAATGGAGTTGAGGTTGTCGTATGCGGAAGAGTTCATGTACTGGAGGGTACTCCCCCAAATGTTTGCATAATGCGTCCTGAGCGTGTCGTGAAATGGTATTCTTTCCTCAAGCTGGCGTGAAACGGCGGATATTCCATTGTTCAACTCTGTGTTCTCTTTGATGTTAAACCGGCAATCGCTCAAGTCTCGTTCAAGATTTTGCCGCATTTCCTTAAGCAGGCTGACCTCTTGAATCTCTGCTTTTCGTTCGGTATTCCAATTGTTCAATTGCAAGGCAATCAATATCCCGATGACGACCAGGACTATTTCACCAATGGCGTAAAGCATGTATTTCCTAACTCGATTTTCTTTTACCATGGCTTGACGGAAATGACGGAAGAATTTGATCATCGATAATCCAGATTAGAACCGGCTAAAACTATTCAATAAGAGATTTATCATTGCACTTATCATCTAAGAGGACCTCTAACGAAAGGATTTCATCCAATAGCCTACTGTAAAGTTCAACCTGACGCGTATTCACAGAAACGTATTCGAGCGCCTCTCGGAGAAGTCTTTCTCTCATCTCGGGCTTGAGCAATTCACCCTCGTCAATCTGAAAAGCTTTTTTTAAATCTTCATCCAAACCTGTAGAAAACCTTCCGTTGGATATAGAAGCCAGATTAGCACCATTTGCAAAATTGTCGGTGTGCTTAAAAGATAATTCCACGGCGTACTTTCCATTTACCATAATAATGCTCTTCAATTCTTCAACGCGATTAAAGTAATGGTTCAAGGCTTTTATCACCGACTTATCTGAAATAATATTCAAATTAGCCCCTGATTTCAGATCTTGATAAGCTGAATTATTTGGCTGGAAATCAGAGTATACAGCCTTCAATGAGCGTGAAATCAATTGACCAACTTCGACTTTTTTCGAATTCTCATCCAGCAATACTCTAACGGACTGATTGGAGGCTTCCAATCGTTCTTGCGCCAGGCCAAGCAGTGTGCTCATCTGTTCTTTATCCATCACCACATCTTCAGAAAGACGACAATAATACTCCTGCTCAAGTCTTTTTTGCTTTTGGTTCTCATTCCAGTTATTGATTTGCAAAGCGATAAGAATTCCAATAACTACCAGAATAATTTCACCGAGAGCGTATAGGAGGTACTTAGAGGCTCTGTTTTCGATAAGGAGTCTTTGGCGAATGCGGCGGAAGAATTTGATCATTTACTATTCAGGATTACACGATCGGTTTCACATATCATTTCTTCGACCAGCTTTAATAAGCCTTCTAATTTCATTAAATAATTTGTTAGCCCCCACGCTTGATTGTCCATTACGTTTTCGAATTGCACTTTTTTAAAAAGTGACGGGTTCTTTGACTGAAATTTTGACTTCCCATTTGATTTCATCAATCCGTAGTAGTCGATATTTTTCATGGATCCGTTTTCGGCAAGGTATGGGAGTGTAATCGTTTGGCTCATTTCGTCCATAGTGGCGTATGACTCTTTGAGGCCATTCGCGGCACTTACCCATTCAAAAATGAGAGAGCGCATCGATTCAGCACTTATCAAGCTGATCGTTCCCGATGCTATTGCTTCATCGATTACGGATTGACTAGGATTGAAATCATCATAATCGATGGAGAGGTAAATTAGGCTGTCTAAATTATGGTTTGCCAAAGTATTTTCAGGTTCCCTTATCAGCTCCATGATCTCATTAGTTGCTTCGAGCATGCCATGATGGGCTTCTATTATATTGATGAGGTTTGTTTTGTTCTTTTTAAACTCCTGGTTTAAATTTTTGAGAATGGCTATTTCTCTGGTTTTATTGTTTTCATTTTGATTCCAATTATTGATCTGTAGAGCGATTAAGATTCCGATGACCACTAGTATGATTTCGCCTATGGCATAAAGCAAGTACTTGTGTACTCTATTTTCTTTTATCATACGTTGGCGGATATGTCGGAAGAATTTGATCATTTTTCTAAAAGTGATTTTATAGACTCGAGGTAGTGTTTGAGCGCTTGGTAATTATTCAATTGACCGTTTGAATTAAAATAGATGTTGTCCATCAAATTCTCGAAACGAATATGGTCCAAACTTTCCAAGCTATTGTGTTCAGGAAAAGCACTGATGCCCAGTTTATCTTTATTCGGAGAGAATGCCACGTCCATCTTTCGCCAGTTGAGGTGTTCATAGAGAAAAGGCGTGAGGAAGTTGTCAATGTCAATACTACAGACATTTTCAGCATCTCTGACTTTATACTCTACCGTCGGAAAGCCATAAAGCAGGCCGCGCAAAGAGTCAGATGGAATGAGCGGAATCTTACCCGTATTCAGGCCTTCATTTAAAGTAGCCATGCTCAGATCGACTCTGTTTTTGGTCATGACAATGTAGACAAGACTGTCTAGTTCGCGGGCATTCAATAATGAACGGTCGGTATGAAACATCTTCAAGATGGCAAGCGCACTATTTAATTGACTTTTTTCCTTCAGTATCTGATTTTCAGTCGCAGCTATATTGATCTTTACTTCACTTAAGAGGCGCCTGGAGAATTCCTTCGATTCTTTCATTGCGATACGCTCTGTATTCCATGTATTGATCTGTAGTGCGAATAATATCCCAATGATGACAAGAACGATTTCGCCAATGGCGTAGAGCAGGTACTTCGAAACTCGATTTTCTTTAATCATTCGTTGGCGGATATGGCGGAAGAATTTTATCATGAATGGATATTCAGAATACACTGAGGTTTATACGATTGGTTGGAAAAGTACTGAAATCAAATAAATATGAAGCACAAAAAAAAGCCGATGACAAACATCGGCTCTTTGTTCTTTTAAATTTTGACTGCTGCTTAAAGCAAATCGTAGCGATCGAGCTCCATTACTTTTACCCATGCTTGCACGAAGTCATCCACCATTTTCTGATTGGCGTCAGAAGCAGCGTATACTTCGGCCAAGGCTCTGAGCTCAGAGTTGGATCCGAAAATGAGATCTACGCGCGTAGCGTTCCATTTGTCCTCGCCTGTTTTGCGGTCTTTAACCACAAACGTTTCTTTGGTTTCGGAGGTCGGCACCCACTTGTAGTCCATACTCAGCAGATTGACGAAATAGTCATTGCTCAACTGACCGGGCTTTTCTGTAAATACGCCGTATTCCGATCCATCGTAGTTGGCACCCAAGGCGCGCATCCCTCCTACCAAAACGGTCATCTCGGGTGCGGTCAATGTCATGAGCTGTGCTTTGTCGATCAAGAGCGCCTCGGGAGGAAGCGTGTATTGCGTTTTGGTGTAGTTTCTAAAACCATCGGCCATTGGTTCGAGCACTTCCACCGAAGATGGGTCAGTCTGCTCTTGTGTAGCGTCCATTCTACCGGGAGTAAAAGGAACCTTCACCTCGTAGCCCGCATCTTTTGCAGCTTTCTCAACCGCGGCAGATCCTCCAAGTACGATTAAATCGGCCATGGATACTTTCTTCTCCTTGTTTTTGCCGTTGAAGTCCGCTTGTATTTTCTCTAAAGCCGTCAAAACTTTGTTGAGTTGCTCGGGATTGTTCGACTCCCAGCTTCTCATTGGCTCCAATCGGATACGCGCCCCATTGGCGCCACCTTTCATGTCAGAACCTCGGAATGTCGCTGCCGAAGCCCAAGCGGTAGAAACCAACTCGCTCACGCTAAGACCTGAATTCAATATCTGCGATTTCAACGAACCGATATCCTTAGCATCAATTACTTTATGATCCAATGCGGGAACCGGGTCTTGCCATAAGAAATCTTCTTCGGGTACCTCAGGCCCGATCAATCGAGCCTTGGGCCCCATATCGCGGTGCGTTAACTTAAACCAAGCTTTGGCGAAAGCTTCTTCAAACGCTTCCGGATTGTCCAAGAATCGCTTAGAGATCTTTCGGTATTCGGGATCTTCGATCAGGGATAGATCGGTCGTCAGCATCGTCGGCCGATGCGTTTTGGTTGTGTCAAATGCATCGGGCACCATGACTTTAGGGTCTTTTGCGACCCACTGATGTGCTCCCGCAGGGCTCTTGGTCAGCTCCCACTCTTCGTTGAATAGTGCTTTGAAATATCCGTGACTCCATTGATCGGGAGTAGCTGTCCAAATTACCTCCAATCCAGAAGTTATGGCATCGGCGCCTTTACCCGATTTGTAAGTGCTGGTCCAGCCAAAACCTTGTTCTTCGATTGGAGCTCTTTCGGGCTCAGGACCTACGTTAGACGCAGGGCCTGCGCCGTGGGTTTTCCCCAGTGTGTGCCCTCCGGCAATGAGTGCCACGGTTTCTTCATCGTTCATTCCCATTCTGCCGAATGTCTCGCGAATATCGTGAGCCGCCAACTTGGGATCGGGATTTCCGTTGGGTCCTTCGGGGTTGACGTAGATCAATCCCATTTGCACTGCGGCTAGCGGTGACTCCAATTCGCGGTCTCCCGTGTAACGTTCATCTTCGAGCCATTTGGTTTCGGGACCCCAATATACATTGCTGCGGGGCTCCCAAACGTCCTCACGTCCGCCTGCAAAACCGAGCGTTTCAAAGCCCATAGACTCGAGAGCCACATTTCCCGTAAGGATGATCAAATCGGCCCAAGAAATCTGGCTTCCATACTTCTGCTTTATTGGCCAAAGTAATCTTCGTGCTTTGTCCAAGTTGGCATTATCGGGCCAACTGTTGAGGGGAGCAAAGCGTTGCTGACCTTCTCTCGATCCACCACGACCGTCGCCGGTGCGATACGTTCCCGCACTGTGCCATGCCATTCGGATGAAAAATCCGCCGTAGTGACCATAATCAGCCGGCCACCAGTCTTGGGAATTTGTCATCAGCTCCGTCAAATCTTTTTTCAAAGCTGCGTAATCCAAGCTGCTGAATTCTTCGCGATAATCGAAATCATCACCCATTGGGTTCGTCATTTCCGACTGCTGACGAAGTACACTTAAATCCAGTCGGTTGGGCCACCAATCTTGGTTGTCCTTGGCATCCCGGGGCGTCAATTGAGCGCGTACAGAGGTGTCATATTCGTCGTTTGTCGCGGACGGGTTGGAGGTACCATCATGCCCGAAAGGACATTTAGGCCCATCGTTTGCGCTATCTTGAGCGCCTAAGGACCAGGTCATTAGCAGTCCTATTGCCAGTAGTAAATTCTTCATGTTCTTCAATTGTTTATATGTGATTCTCTTGATGGATAGGGGTCAAAATTATAGGGTAAGGATCATCTACCAAAACTATACTATCAATGTATTTATAGATAAAACATATATCCGAGCTCCGTTCATTTCTTCAATCGGTTTGTCGGGTTTTCTTAAATCTACAGAAAGTAAAATTCTGCTGGGTTCTAAATGGCGTTTCATGATCTCTGTTCAAGCATTCTGATTTCTCAAATTGAGGCTTAAAGACTTCTGCTAATTCGCTCGGGTCGTATTGCATCACTTCCAAGCCGCTGCATTTCAATGGCCCTCTTTTCGAAAAAGTACCAACGATCAAACTATCCGCCACGTGAGCATTCACGATCGAAAGATACGTTCGTATATCCTCGTCCTTGGTGAGGAAATGGAAAGCAGCACGATCATGCCACAGGTCGTATTTCCCCTCCGGTTCAAAATCGAGGATGTCGGTAGTTACATAATTCACTTGGTCGGCTCGATCGCCCAGTCTCTTCTGCACCTTCTCCAAAGCCTTTCCGGAAATATCCAGAACGGTGATGTTTTTAAAGCCTTCATCGAGCAAGTGGTCTACCAATCGACTGTCGCCGCCACCCACATCAATGATTCGTGCATTTTTGTCAATGCCCGAGGATTCTATCAGCTGAAGTGAAACATGTGGCGTTAGCTGTGTCCAACTTACCTGATCGGGCGATTTGGTATCGTAAACGTGCTCCCAATGTTTTTTTCGCAGGTCGTTCATTGCTTAAGTACACTTTGGTTCAGGGCTAGAAATCTCCCTTTTATAAAGGTAAGGGTGACAGATTGATTTATCCGTAATAGAAAAAGTTGCAACGCCCTAAAAGTGACTTCAGTCACATAGCAATAAACGTGTTAGAGAAATGACTATCCGGGAATGAGCTTAACAATTCAAGGTGAACCGGGGTGAACTTCTAATTACTTGCCGAACTTCGCTTTGTAATCTACCACCGCTTGACGAATGACCTCAAGAGCCGTCTCCCTTCCCTGAAACTCTTCTACAATCACCTCTTTGTGTTCTAGTTTTTTGTAATCCTCGAAAAAGCTGCGCAACTCGGTGGTGAGGTGAGGGGGCAAATCAGAAATGTCCTTCATGTGGTTTACGCTGATATCATTGGAAGCTACTGCAATAATTTTATCATCCATTTCGCCGACATCCAGCATCCGCATCACACCGAGAACGGTGGCTTCAACCAAGCACATCGGCACGATATCGATTTGAGAAATCACAAGTATATCAAGAGGATCATTGTCATCGCAGTAGGTTTGCGGAATGAAACCGTAATTGGCAGGATAATTAATGGAGGAATAGAGCACGCGGTCTAGCTTCAGCATCCCCGATTCTTTGTCGAGCTCATATTTGGCGCGGCAATTTTTGGGGATTTCAATAATTCCATTTACTTTTTCAGGGCAGTTCTCTCCGATGCTTACGTCGTGCCAAGGGTGGTTATTCATAATGTCTTCAATTTGGTTCAAGAGATTTTCGGTCATTTTCTATGCCAAATACATTCACAGGCATTCCCATAAATTGGGTTTGAAAGAACACTTTCATTCCATTTTTTAAAGCCACTTTGGAGGAATCCGTATTCTCCAAGTCAATAATAGAAATAAATCGAGGAGAATCGAGATGGCGCATGGCAAAGTCTTTCATGGTCATGGCAATTTCGGTGGCATATCCATTGCCCCAAAACTTCGGATTGACGGAATAGCCGATTTCAAATTCCGATTTTCCGTCCAATTCTCGTGGCAGTATACCTCCCATGGCTATGAGCTGTCCCGTAGATTTTAACTCCACTGCCAAATGTCCGAAACCATTGGTTGAATATCGCTCCGTTTGCATCGCAATCCATTGCTCGGCCAGCTCTTCCTTGCTCTTTTGGAGATCAAAATCGAAAAAATGAAGTCGATCGTTATCGACAAAGAACCCGGACCAAGCAGGGATATCTTGGGGATCGGCTCGGCGGTAGATCAAACGTTCGCTTTCCTGACGGGAATACGCCACAATCAGTGGGTCGTTCTCGATTTCGTACCAAACACATTTTTCAAATTTCGGATGCGATTTAAGTTTCGGATGGTCGAACTCCCCCATCTTTGTCATGCCTGTCTTCTTCATCACCTTCTCTGACTTTGTATTGCTCAAGGTGCAAGTAGAAATCACACGTTCCAGCCCTAATTGCTCAAAGGCAAACCGCAGGCATCTGCGCGCTCCTTCGGTGGCGTATCCCCTCCCCCAAGCCGATGGCTTCAGACGCCAGCCTACATCGGTGGCTGGACAAAAAGGCGCATCGTAGGTTTGATATGCCAGGCCGATAAATCCGATCAATTCACCCGTTCGGATGACCTCTGCCGCGAAATAGTTGTAGCCATGTCGATCGAAATGAGCGATAAGGCGGTCTATGAATTCAGCCGTTTCTTCTCGCGTAAGCGTGTTTGGGAAATGCTCCATTACAAGCGGATTGGCGTTGAGCGCTGTAAATTCATCGAGGTCATCATGATGCCAGTTGCGGAAGCCGAGTCTTTTTGAAGTGAAGAGGTAGTTTTTGTCCAATTGAATAAATGATTTGCTGCATGAAATGGTTCAGGTATCGATCGTAGCCTTCCTAAAAGGAACTTTTTGATTTGTTTATTGTGCGCTAATTTTCACTTTCATTCGGTAAAGATCACAGTCTTTTCCTCAAAAAATTCTTGATACTGACCTACTGAAGAATCAAAGCCGGCATTTTCACAGCTAAAAGCTTCATGGTTGAAGCTCGATATTTTACTCCCGCAGTGTCCAAATCAGTTCTTTTGCTTTTGTTGCTCTAGTTTTTGCCGGTAGCTTTTTTCCAATACATTGGCAAAAGCAGCCTTATCATCCCGCAATAATTCCATGCCCCCTTCATTTTGGATCGTTGGGTGACTATCTCTTAAATGTTTGTCGCTCCAATTGGCAAGTTCGACAATGACGGGAGTCAGAGCGATGCCTTTCTCGGTCAACAAATACAGGTTGGTTTTTTTGTTGTTTGCCAATTTGTTCTTGGTAACAATACCTACTTCTTCAAGTAACTTCAATTTGACCGAGAGTATATTGGTTGCAATCGACTCTTCACTTTCCTTGAAGTCTTTGAAAGTTTCCTTTCCTTCCATCAACATCTGTTTAACAATCACCAACATCCATTTATCGCCCACTACATCCAGGGCTGAGGTTACCGGGCAATTGCATCTGAACTCTTGTGGCATGTCCTTAGGTTTTAAAATACTTGCAAAATGCAATTAAACTTAAATAATACTTGCAAAAAGCAAGTTATTAATTATTTTTGCTTGCGAAACAAAAGTAATAATTCACAAGATATGAATAAAGCCATAACCGTTTTTACCGCCGTAGGACTCATGGTTTCTTGCAGTGTACCATCACAGGACACACCAAAAGAAGTTAAAACAGAAGATTCAAAAAAACAGAAATGAAGACAAAAGAAATCGTAGGTTCTTTCTTAGGGGCCGTAGCTCAGCAAGATGCTGAAACCATGCGCAAAATGGCCAATGCCAACTACATTCAGCACAACCCTTTTATTCCAACAGGATTGGAGCCATTCATCGGCATGCTACCGGTTTTAAAGGAAAACGGCACCTATGCTGAAAACGTGCGAATGTTTCAAGATGGCA
>Ga0102943_1002213_pt1 | contig 11530 bp, 8 predicted proteins | sample SalPonC_black_MG_FD_78174 | JGI IMG/M metagenome (GOLD analysis project Ga0102943, IMG submission 78174) | Salt pond soil microbial communities from South San Francisco under conditions of wetland restoration - Salt Pond MetaG... | ecosystem: Environmental > Aquatic > Marine > Intertidal zone >...
AACAAGGATTTCTCCGAGGTCACGCCAAGTGGCATCGTCGGCACTGGGAACAAGGATTTCTCCGAAGTCACGCCCAGCGGCATAGTCGGTACCGGGAACAAGGACTTCTCTGAAGTCACGCCCAGCGGCATCGTCGGCACTGGGGTAATGACATTTGACGCTGAGAATAACTACTTGCGGTTTCAGAAATGGGCAACCCAGGTTAATCCTGCAGGATCTTCACTTGTGGTTTACGGACCTATTGAAGCGATCCTCGAGAACAAAGTGGTTGCGTTAGGGCAGGATGTGTTTCTTACAGGCCCCAGCATGCGGACAGATTTGAGCTTGGGACAAACGGTTGCCGTATTTGGTGTCGCTCGTGAGGATGGCATCGATGCAACTAAAATATTGAGAGTGACTGAACCGCATGTGGAGGGTAGTTCAGCCGTTTATCTGTCTGGCATCGCCACGGGACAGGCACGGCTGGATGGTGCATTCAAGATAGGGCGGATTTTAGTTCAGATTGGAGAAGCTGGAGTAAACCCATCGGTTTATGAAGTGAAATCGCTAGACTTCGTAGAGGTCACCGGTATTAAAATAGGAGGCATCGTTCTAGCGGATACCGTGAATTCGCAAGAATAGCTAATCACAGGCCAAATGCCTTACCAAAAGTGGCGCCTTAGGGCGCCACTTTTTTTATTTAGACGATCGATCCGATTTCCTCCGGCTCGTCCATTGTTTCGAAATAGTAAATGCCTACACCGCAACGGGCTTTTGCTTGATTAGGCAAAGCCTGTTCATCGACCAGATGCTTGCCGAGCCAATCATCTACCAATTCCAAGTATGAGTCGCCTTTGGATGCAACGATTTTCTTAAGTTCAGGCATTGCTTCGATATCAATCCCGTCGGCCCAGGCGCGAAATTCAAATAAACGCTCATCCCGATTTTGCTGCGTTAGATAATTCTTTGTCATTGTGTTTGCCAGATCATGCAAACATTCCCCGAAGCGCTGTACTTGGAACTCATCAATGCCAGCGGGCGAGTACTGGCGCTTTACCGCTTTCCATATCCCCTGCTCATGCTCTTTGACGCAGCCAGCGCGAGCCAGTTCTCGGAGCATAGCTCCAGGTGGAACATCGCCGCCAATCTCACGTACTAATGTCGAAAATGACAATTCGTCATTATCAGAGTCAAAAGCTAAAACCTTTGGCGACCCCTTTCGCCCAAGATAGCGCGGATCGGTAAACCACTTTGCCAAAACTGAGACGGGCTTGCTCAACTCGGACTTGAGTTCCCAATCTTCGTATCGCAACCGTTCCCGAAGTTTCTTTATTTCTTTCCGATTTAAACCGGTCATTACCGAAACTCTAGACATGTTTGTCTTCCGGCCTCGAAGCCCATGTTCATCACTAGCCACCTGAACAAATGCGAGTTTGCTTATTTCTGCAAATTCTTTGTAACTCACACCGATCCCAAGCATGAATCTGGCGACGGGAACCATGAAATGCCGGCAGGCCTTCAAAGCCAAGGTTTGCACTGACGAGCTCATAAGAAACTCCAAACGAATCTTCCACGGCACAGACTTGCTGACCGATATTTCACTTGTCTAAACAAAGGCACTCGCCTACCCCAACAACTCCAGCAGCCCTTCGAGATCAAGTATCTCGACACCCAGTTCTTCTGCCTTCTTGAGCTTTGAGCCGGGATCGGTGCCGGCCACGAGGTAGTCTGTTTTCGAGGACACGCTACCGCTGACTTTGCCACCCGCGCTCTCTATCTTTTCGCGGGCTTCGTCCCGGGTCATGGACGCCAGGCTGCCAGTCAAGACGAATGTTTTTCCATCCAGCGCCGAACCGCGGCTTGACACCTCTTCGACCGGCCAGTGCACGCCATGTTCCACAATTGCGCTGATGACTCGCAGATTCTCTGGCTGGCAAAAAAACTCGTGCACGTGTCGCGCCACCACCGGTCCCACGTCGGGGACGTTTTCCAGCGCCTCGACATCAGCGGTAGCCAGGGCGTCAAGGTCCCCAAAATGGCGGGCAAGGTTCGCGGCAGTCACCTCTCCGACTTCCGGAATTCCGAGGGCAAAAAGAAAGCGCGGCAATGACGTATTTTTACTTCGTTCTATTGCCTTCAGCAGATTCCGCGCCGACTTCTCGCCCATCCGCTCGAGGCTCGCGAGCGGCTCCTCGTCGAGGGCATAGATATCAGCCGGCGTCTTGATGACATGCCCGTCGGCACCCTGCTCCACCAGTTGCTCCACGACCTTGGCGCCAAGCCCCTCGATGTCCATGGCGCGCCGCGACGCGAAATGGCGAAGCTTCTCCTTGCGCTGCGCGGGACATACGAGGCCGCCCGAGCAGCGCGCCACTGCCTGGCCCTCGGGCCTGACGACGTCAGAGCCGCAGACCGGGCATTTGCCGGGCTGCTTGATCCGCCTTGGACGGCCTTTGCGCCGCTCGTGCAACACGCGTACCACCTCGGGAATGACGTCGCCCGCCCTGCGCACGATGACTGTATCGCCCACCCTGACATCTTTCCGTTCGATTTCATCCAGGTTGTGAAGCGTGGCGTTGCTGACCGTCACGCCACCCACGAACACCGGCTCGAGCCGCGCTACCGGGGTCAGTGCGCCAGTGCGTCCGACCTGGAAATTCACGTCACGAACGATCGTGGTCACTTCCTGCGCCGGGAACTTGTAGGCGATCGCCCAGCGCGGCGCCCGCGACAAGAAACCAAGCTCCTGTTGCAAGGCGATCCGGTCGACTTTGAATACCACGCCGTCGATCTCGTACGGCAGCTCATCCCGCCGCCGGGCGCAGTCATCGTAATACTCGAGGCATCCTTCGACGCCCCTGACCAGCCGGCTGAGCGGCGATATCCGGATGCCCCACTCCCGTAATCTTTGCAGAATATCGCTTTGCGTCGCGGGCATGGCGCCGCCCTCGGAGTAGCCGATCCCGTAGGAAAAGAACTCCAGCGGCCGGTTCGCCGCAATGCGCGGATCCAGCTGCCTGAGCGTGCCTGCCGCCGCGTTTCGCGGATTCACGAAAGTCTTGCTGCCCTCCCCGGCCAGCCGGGCGTTCAGCGCGCGAAAGCCCGCCTTCGGCATGTAAGCCTCGCCGCGGACTTCCAGGCGCCTGGGGTAACCTTCACCGCGCAGCCGGAGTGGAATCGAATCGATGGTGCGCACATTATGCGTGATGTCTTCGCCGGTTCTGCCGTCGCCCCGCGTAGCGCCGCGCACGAGGCGGCCGTCCTCGTAGAGAAGACTGATAGCTGTTCCGTCGAGCTTGGTTTCCGCGAAATAATCGACTTCGTCCTCCGTCTCGAGCCGCTCACGCACCCGCCGATCGAAAGCCTGTAATTCTTCGGCCGAAAATGCGTTATCCAGCGACAGCATCGGCATCAGGTGTTGCGCTTCCCCGAAACCGGACACTGGCGCGCCGCCTACACGCTGAGTGGGGGAATCTTCGGTGCGCAGGTCGGGATGCGCCTGCTCGATCGCCTGCAGCTCGCGGAACATCTGGTCGTACTCGACGTCCGGGATCTCCGGGTCGTCCAGCACGTAGTAGCGGTAGTTATGATATCGAAGGCGCTCGCGCAACTCCGCGGCGCGCTGTGCCGCCTCCGACTGCGGAGCGCTCACGAGCCTTCTGCGGGTTTCCCGTCCGCCCCGCCGGTGCCCAGCTTGCTGCGCCGCTGATATTCGACCACCTGTTCCCGTAGCCATCCGGCCTGCTGCATGGTCAGGGCATTGCCCTTGTCGTCCAGGACCTCGCCGTCCAGCCGTTCCGCCAACCGTCGTGCACAACTGAACATCGCGTCGAGCGCTGCGAGCGGCTCCCTCGGCCCTGGCAGAACCATGAACATGGAAACGCCCGGACAGGTCATTTCGTGCATCCGGTCGATTTCGAAGCTGCCGGGCTCAACCAGGCTCGCCACCAGGAACCGGCTTCGCCGTCTTTCGTCCAGTTCATGGAAAGCGCCAAAGCGACCATATTCAAGGCCTTCGGCGGAAAACGCCTTGATCAGGCTGGAGCCGTGAAAACCCTCGGGCCGCCTGGCGCGCAAACGCAAGGCGACGATGAACTGCTCACCTTCGGGTGGCAAGGCGGAATCTTCCGCCGTCGTCGAGGCTTCCGCTGCCGGCTCGGCGCTTCCCGCCGCGGACGCCCGCCCCCGCGCCTCGGGCTGGCGCCCCGGCGTCGTTTCCGGCGGTAGTTCGGGCGAGGCGTTCCACGGCTGGTCGCGCGCCCCCAGGCGCGGCTCCCTGCGCTCGAGCCCGTCATCGTCATCGTCGCGATCACGACGGCTCCAGAGGTAGACCCCGATGATCAGGGCCACGCCCACGGCGGTTAGGATCCAGCGAAGCTCAGGCAACCGGCTGCTCCCGTGGTGACTATCCGACCGCCATCTGGACGGCCTCGTCAATGTCCACCGATACGAGCCTCGAGACGCCAGGCTCGTGCATCGTCACGCCCGTCAGGTGGCTCACCATTTCCATCGTGGTCTTGTTGTGAGTGATGATGATGAATTGCACCTTGTCCGACATCGACCGGACTATATCGCAGAAACGCCCGACATTGGCGTCGTCCAGCGGCGCATCCACCTCGTCGAGCATGCAGAACGGTGCGGGGTTCAGCTGGAAAATCGAGAAGACCAGGGCGACCGCGGTGAGTGCTTTTTCGCCGCCCGACATCAGGTGAATCGTGCTGATCCGCTTGCCGGGCGGGCGCGCCATCACCGTCACGCCCGCCTCTAGCAGGTCGTCGGCATCCAGCTGCAAATACCCGTGACCGCCGCCGAACAGCCGCGGGAATATTTCCTGCATGCCCGCATTGACCCGGTCAAAGGTCTCCTTGAACCGGCTGCGTGTTTCCCGGTCGATCCGCCGGATGGCATTCTCCAGCGTATTGAGCGCGTCGTTGAGGTCAGCCAGCTGCGTGTCCAGGTAGCCCTTGCGCTCTGTCTGCTCCCTGAGTTCGTCGATGGAAGCCAGGTTGATGGGGCCGAGGCGCTCGATCTTCGCGCTCAATTGCTCGAGACGCTCTTTCCAGGTCTCGATGGCGGCATCCTCCGGGAGTTCGGCGAGGATCGCCTCCAGCTCGAATTCCGTGGCTGCAAAGCGTTCGGCGGCAGCCTGGCGGCGCACTACGGTCTCGCGCGCGCCCAGCCGCAGCGTCTCCAGTTCCTCGCGCAACCGCTCGACCTCCGTCTCGCGGTTGCTGCGGGTCTCCTGCAATCCGGTCAGTTCCGCATCTAGCGCCTGCACCTTGCGTCGGGCTTCGGCGAGCTGCTCCTCCGTACGGACGCGCTGGGAGAGTTTCTGTTCCAGCGCGCGTTCCCGTTCGGCAAGCGGTTCCACGCCCGACTCCAGCTGCGTTTCCAGCTCGCTCTTGCGCGCGCTGAAGCGTGCCATCTGGTCCTGAAAACGCTGCATGCTGAGACTGGCGGAATCCAGGCTGGACCGGCGTGATTCCACCCGGATCTGGATGTCCTGGGTGGAAGCCCGGTCCGAGCGGGCCTCCTCGCGGGCGGCCTGCACCACGGCCTGCAGTTTTTCTCGCTCGCCCTCCATGGCCTGCCGGCGGATTTCGGCATCGTTCATGGACTCTATGCCTTCCTGCAGCCGGCTGCGGCTGCGGCGGATGGCGGTATCCGCCTCCTCGAGCTGGGCGCCGATTTCTCCGGCCTCCTGTTCCAGCGCCTGCAAGCGCTTGCTGGCCTGTTCCATGCGGGAGCGCTCGGTTTGCAGGGTTGCCTGCAAGCCAGCCGCGGCGCGATGGGCTTCCGCGGCCTCCTGCCGGACTTCGTCCCGTGACGATTCCAGCATCCCCAGCCGGGCCCGGATCTCTTCGTAACGCGCCGAGAGTTCTTCGACCTCGTAAGCCTTGCCACCCACCGATGCGCGCAGCTCGCGAATCTCCTGTCCCCGCGCGATGACACCGGAGTGCGGGTCGTCGGCGCGGTTGACGCGCAGCCAGTTCGAGCCCAGCCAGACACCTTCCCGGGTGATGACCGATTCGCCCGGCGCCAGCCCTTTTCTCACTTCCAGCGCTGCATCAAGGTCGTCGACCGCCCTTACCCCGCCGAGCAGGGCATCGGTGTCCGCTCCGCCCTGCACATATTGGGCGAGCATTCCCTCGCTGGCAGCACGTGCAGCGCCCGTCTCGCGCGAGTTCATCTCCACGAAACATGCATTGCCCTGGGTCAACCCGTCGAGCGCCGTCGTCACCTCGTGCAGGCCTTCCACGCAGACTGCCTCGAGGTAATCGCCGAGCACGGTCTCCACCGCCTTTTCCCAGCCGGGGCCAACCGAGATTTTCTCGGCCAGCCGAGCGCGCTCCGCGAGTCCCTGCTGCGCCAGCCACTCGGTGATGCTGCCGCCCTCTCGTCCCAGGGCGGCTTCCTGCAGCGCCTCCAGCGAGGCCAGCGTGCCCCGCAGAGTCTGCAAGGCGCTGCGGCTTTCGTCCAGCTGGGAGACCAGCTGTGCCTCCTGCTCGCGCAAGACGAGTATCTCGTCCCGCACGGCGATGTCCCGTTGCTGCGTGCGCTGCTCGATTTCTCGCGCTTGATCCAGCTCGCGGGCGAGCTGGTCGAGGTCCTCTCCCTCCGCCTCCTTCGCAAGCCGGCTTTGCTCTTCCTCGAGTCTCTGCCGCCGCTCGGCCAGGCGGCCGTGTTGCGCCTCCAGCTGCTCGATCCGGGCGCGCTCGACTTCCACCACTTCCCGGGTATCGCTGGACTGCCGATTGAAAGTTTCCCAGCCCGCCTGCCAGTCCTGCATCGCCTGCTCGGCGCTGCGCAGCGCCTCCGCGGAGGCCGCCTCTTTCTGCCGGGCAGCCTCCAGTTCCGGTCCAAGCTCGCCAAGGACCTGGTTCAGTTCCGCCAGCAGGCCCTTGTCACGATCGATGTGCTGGTGAATCTCCAGCAAGCCCTGTTCCGACTGCTCCAGTTCCTGGGTCTGCCGGGCACGCAGGTCTTTTGCGTGCTGGATGGCCTGCTCTTCGCGCGCTATTTCGGCGCCGACACGGTAGTACTCGCCCTGCACGGCGTTGAGCGCATCATTGTCCTCGCGGTGCCGCTCGCGCGCCGACGTCAGCTCCGCTTCGACGCCGCGCAGCCTGGCCACGGCTTCCTGCAGGCGGGTCTCGCGCTCCTCCACCCGGCTCTTGTGCCCGGCCTCTTCGTTCTGCAGCTCGCCGAGCTGCAGCGCCAGCAGGTCGGCCTCCAGCCGGCGTTCCTGGCCCTTCATGTCCCGGTAGCGCTCCGCGGTGCGCGCCTGCCGCTGCAAATGGCGGATCTGTTTCTCGACCTCCTCGCGAAGGTCGTTCAGACGCTCGAGGTTTTCCCGGGTGTGACGGATGCGGGTTTCGGTCTCGCGACGCCTTTCCTTGTACTTCGATATGCCCGCGGCCTCTTCGAGATACATGCGAAGCTCTTCCGGCTTCGCCTCGATCAGGCGCGAGATCATCCCCTGCTCGATGATCGCGTAGCTGCGCGGCCCCAGGCCGGTGCCCAGGAACAGGTTGGTGATGTCCTTGCGCCGGCAGCGCGAGCCATTCAGAAAGTAACTCGATGTGCCGTCGCGCGAGAGCACGCGCCGCGCCGCAATCTCCCCGAAGGCCGCGTACTGCCCGCCGGCGCTGCCGTCGGAATTGTCGAACACCAGCTCGATGCTGGCCGTGCCTACCGGCTTGCGGGCGGTCGAGCCGTTGAAGATCACGTCCGCCATCGAGTCGCCGCGCAGGTGCTTGGCGGAGCTTTCCCCCATGACCCAGCGCACCGCGTCGATCACGTTGGACTTGCCGCAGCCATTGGGCCCCACCACCCCGACCAGGTTAGCGGGGAAGCGGATCGTGATCGGATCGACGAAGGACTTGAAGCCGGCCAGCTTGATCTTGCTGAGACGCATGCAGAGAGCTTTCCAGGGGGACCGAAACGGGTGAAAAATCCAAGTCCGCTAGTGTAAAGTAATTCTCCTTCAATTCCAGCTGCCGGCCGGGCTGCCGGGGTCCCGGCAAGCCTGCACAACAGGAGCCTCCACGTGTCCGACTTGCGCGCACTCGGTGCGGAATCCACGCCCAACAGGGATCTCGAGACCTTCCCGAACCCGGCTCCGGAGAACGACTACACCATTCGGATCCGCATTCCGGAATTCACCTGCCTGTGCCCGAAGACGGGGCAACCGGATTTCGCGGAGATCCTGCTGGAATACGTGCCGGACCGGCAGTGCATCGAGCTCAAGTCGCTCAAGCTGTACATCTGGAGCTTCCGCGACGAAGGCGCTTTCCACGAGGCCGTCACCAACCAGATGCTGCGCGATCTCAGCGCCAAGCTCACCCCGCGCTTCATGCGTGTCACCGCGAACTTCAACGTGCGGGGCGGCCTTTACACCACGGTGGTGGCTGAGCACCGGCGGGAGGACTGGTTTCCGCCGCCGGCCGTCGAGCTGCCATGAGCCTTCACAGCCACTCCCGGGGCTGGACTCGAGAGGCGAAACGGGCTAAAAAGTAGGGTTTGGATCGTCGGACGAGCCACTGCGGCGCCAGTCCGGAAATTGTACTGTTTTTCGCCATCTGCCAGGAGGCAAAGATGCCCGCGAGCAAGAGCATCAAGAAGAAGTCGGCTGCCGCCAAGCCACGAAGCGCCGGCAAGCCTGTTTCCAAGAAAAAGGCACCCGCCAGGAAGGCGTCCGCCGCGAAACGCAGCCCGGCGAAGAAGACCGCGGGCAAGAAAAAGGCCGCGCCCGCCAAGGCCGCTGCAACGAAGAAAAAAGCGTCCGCCAGCAAGGCGCCGGCGAAGAAGAGTGCCGTAAAGAAAAAGACGGGCACGACGGCCAGGAAACCGGCCGCGAAAAAGAAGGCCGCCACGGCCAGCAAGCCTGCTGCCAAGAAAACGGCAGCTAAAAAGACGGCAGCCAGGAAGCCGTCTGCGAAGAAAGCGCCGGCAAAGAAAGCCGCAGCAAAAACACCGGTAGCCGGGAAACCGGCGGCCAAGAAACCGGCGACGAAGAAAGCGCCGGCGAAAAAGGCCCCGGCGAAAAAGGCGCCCGCGAACAAGCCTACGGCCCAGCGGACCGCCGCCCGAAAGACTGCTGTAAAGAAGTCCACGGCGAAGAGATCAGACTCGAGAAAGGCCGCCGCCAAGAAGGCTCTCGCCCTGCAGCCGGAAAGGCCGGAGCCGAGTTTCGCGTTCTCCGGTCCGCTGAAGGAGTTCAAGCCCTACCAGCCGGCGCCGGGCGAGGATTACATGAGCGAAGGGATGCTCGCCCATTTCGAGCGGGTGCTGCAGACCTGGCGCCAGGAACTCATGGAAGAAGTGGACCGCACCGTGCATCACATGAAGGACGAGGCGGCCAACTTCCCCGACCCGAATGACCGGGCCACGCAGGAATCGGAGTTCGGTCTCGAGCTGCGCACCCGCGACCGTGAACGGAAGCTGCTCAAGAAGATCGACCAGGCCCTGGAGCGGATCGAGGAGGGAAGTTACGGCTTCTGCTCGGAGACGGGCGAAGAAATCGGCCTGCGTCGCCTGGAGGCGCGGCCGGTCGCGACGCTGACCGTCGAAGCGCAGGAACGGCGAGAGCTTGCCGAGAAGCAGTACCGGGACCGCGACGACCGCTGAACCCGGCGGGCGCCGCGACGGGGCCACCGGGACGCCCGGAAAGCCTTATCGCGGCCGTTTCGCGCCCTCTCCCACGGGACCGCTCCACTTCGGTTCGCTGCTCGCCGCGGCGGGCAGCTGGCTGGACGCGCGTGCGGCCGGGGGCGAGTGGCTGCTCCGTATCGAGGACATCGACCCTCCGCGCGAGCCTGCGGGCGCGGCGGAGGAGATACTGCGAACCCTGGAATCGGCAGGCCTCTGGTGGGACGGGCCGGTACTGCGGCAAAGCACGCGCGGGGCCGCCTACGAGGCCGCGCTCGAGAAGCTTAGCCGGGAGGGCTGGGCCTATCCCTGCACCTGCAGCCGAAAGCAGATCGAGGCGGAGAATACCCGGCGGGGCCTGGCCGGTGCCCGCCTTTACCCTGGAACCTGCCGCCGGCGCTCCGGTCGTCCGCCAGCCGGGACGAGCTTCGCCCTGCGGCTTCGAACGACTTCCGCGAGGATCCGTTTCATAGACCGCCTGCAAGGCGAGTTCGGCCAATTCCTCGAGCGCGAGACCGGTGATTTCATCGTGCGCCGCCGGGAGCGATACTTCGCCTACCAGCTGGCAGTGACCGTGGACGACGCCGCCCAGGGCATCACCGATGTCGTGCGCGGCATCGACCTCCTCGACTCGACGCCACGCCAGCTCTGGCTGCAGCGCCTGCTCGGTTTTGCCGAACCCCGCTATCTGCACCTGCCGGTGGTCGCCTTCCCCGACGGCCAGAAACTCAGCAAGCAAAGCGGCGCAGAAGCGGTGAATCCGGCGGCCGCGGGCGCGCTCGCCTGGGACGTGCTCGAGTGCCTTGGCCAGCATCCCCCCGCCGAGTTGCGCCGCGCGCCCGCCGCAGAGCTCTGGAGCTGGGGCGTGAGCCACTGGAATCCGCAGCAATTGCACGGGGTACGCAGCATACCGCCGCCCTGAAAGTTTTGGCTGCAGTGCAAAAAAGTGCAAAAATCGATTATCTTAGGGACTTTAAATGCACGCCGCGCGTCTCGCGGGGCAACCACGAACGGAAGCAGTTATGAGCGAGCCACGGATCATCAAGAAGTATCCCAATCGACGCCTCTATGACACCGAGGAAAGCCGATACATCACGCTGGCGGACATCAAGCGGCTGGTGGTCGAAAAGGTCGATTTCGTCGTGGTCGAAAAGAAAACCGGCAAGGACATCACCCGCAGTATCATGCTCCAGGTCATCAGCGAGCAGGAGCAAAGCGGCGAGCCGATTATGAGCCGGGATTTCCTGTCCCAGATCATCCGTTCCTACGGCAGCGCGATGCAGGGCATGGTCGGCGGGTACCTGGACCAGAGCCTCCGCTTGTTCATGAACCAGCAGCAGCAGCTGCGCGAACGCGTCAAGGACGTGGTCGGCCTCGACCCCGTCGGCATGGTCGCCGGGATCGCCCAGAAGAACTACCAGCGCTGGAAAGCCTTGCAGGAAGAGATCTTCCGCAACTTCGCATCCGCCCGCCAGGAAGAGGAAGAGCAGGAAAGCAAGAGCGCCGCGTCGGGCAAAAGCCGCGCCAGCAAGCGCTAGCGGTTGCTGGCGCGCCAGTCCGGCGCCGCGCCACTTGCGGCCCGGAAGCGGAAACGACGCCCAGGCTGGAATCGTTCCAGAAATTGTTGACAGCCTTGGGCGTGGCTGATATTGTGCAACGCGTCAATTGATGCATTGCATCATCCCTTGACGACTCCTCCAATTGGTCGCTTCATGCGTCCGTTTAGGAGCCCCCACCCTTCCGGGCGGGGGCTTTTTTTTGCGTTTTCGGCGGCCCGGCATCGCGACCGATCACCCAAAAAAAACGGGAAACGGCGCCATGCCGTTTCCCGCTCTTCCCGACCCGAAGGCCAGTCTCCGTATGCGCCGCGCAGGAAACCGCGCGACGCCGGTCTTCAGCT
>Ga0102943_1002214_pt1 | contig 11528 bp, 10 predicted proteins | sample SalPonC_black_MG_FD_78174 | JGI IMG/M metagenome (GOLD analysis project Ga0102943, IMG submission 78174) | Salt pond soil microbial communities from South San Francisco under conditions of wetland restoration - Salt Pond MetaG... | ecosystem: Environmental > Aquatic > Marine > Intertidal zone >...
AAAAAAGAGCTCGAATTCGCCGTATGGAGCGTATCGTTAAGAAGCTTCAAAAAGAGGGTTTGGATGTTACCATGGATGAAGTTCGAGCTGAAGCCGGGCCGGGAAATGTTGGCCGGCCCCACGCTGCAGCAGTTTTGATTCATAAAGGATATGTAGCATCCATAGCGGAAGCATTTATTCGATATCTCTCCACCGAAAAACTTGGGAATATCAAAACCGAGTACGTTACAGTAGAAGAGTTGATTGAAATTGCGAAAGAGGCAGGTGGAGTTCTATCATTGGCACACCCCGGGCCACTTTACACACAGGATGAAATTGATGAACTTACATCGTTAGGATTAGACGGGATTGAGTGTATCCATCCGAGTCACAATTATAGTGTGCAACGCACGTTTTCAAAAATTGCTGCACGGGATAATCTTTTGGTAACCGGAGGAAGTGACTTTCACGGTAAAGGAAAAAAAGATTATGATCCATATTTTGGGATTGTGACGCTGGGAGATCAGCACGTAATGTCGCTTAAAAGAATGGCTCGTCGAAGACGCGAACTAATTAAAACAGATCAGTAAGTCATGCCAAAAATAAAACCTGAATCGGAAAACAGTTTGAAAGGTAAAAAAGTAGCCGTAGTTGCAGCAAAATGGAATTCTTTTGTTACGGACGAAATGCTTGAAGGAGCTGTTTCTGCACTAAAAGCAAAAGGGATAGAAGAGGAAAACATTATTTCTTTACGTTGTCCCGGTTCGTTTGAACTCCCTCTTGCCAGTAAATACTGTATTGACCATCTGAAAGCTGATGCGGTGGTAGCCATCGGTGCTGTTATTCGCGGAGGCACTCCACACTTTGATTATGTATGTGATGCCGTTACAAGAGGAATTACGGATTTGAATATGAATTCGGGTGTACCGGTAGCATTTGGGGTGTTGACAACCGATACTGTTGAGCAAGCAACAGAAAGAGCCGGAATGGAGAAAGGGAACAAAGGTGCGGAGGCGGCTCTCTCAGCTATTGAGATGTTATTGTTGAAAGAGGCTATCAGGCACGAGGGGAGTTAAAAGGCTCTTGAAAATCGCATCATTTAGCTCTATTTTTTAAAGCTTGTAACACTTCATTAAAGAACTGCATTGGAACCACTAACACTTACAGATACTATTCAAGGCGAAGAGGATAAGAAACTCCAGGAGGAGGTTAAATCTTCCGGTTCTATACCAAACCATATCGCTATCATAATGGATGGTAATGGACGATGGGCCAAAGATAAAGGTAATATTCGCTTATTTGGCCATAAAGAAGGTGTTGAATCCGTTCGTGATATTACGGAAAGTTGTGCTCAACTCGGTGTTAATCACTTAACACTGTATGCATTCTCTACTGAAAATTGGAACCGCCCCTCTGATGAAGTGAACGGTTTAATGAAGTTGTTAGTCAATTCTTTGAAAAAAGAAGCCGACAGACTTCACAAAAATAATATTAAATTGACGTCGATCGGCCAGATCAACCGATTGCCCAAATCTTGTCAAAATCAGTTACAGGAAGTAATTGAACTGACAAAAGACAATGATCGCCTTGAACTCTGTTTGGCGCTTAGCTATTCGGGCAGATGGGATATTACAGAAGCTGTTAAAAAAGTGGCTCAGGATGTAGCAGATGGAAAAGTCTCTCCTGATGATATCAGTGATGAGCTCATTGGCACCTACTTGTCTACAGCAGACATTCCCGACCCGGATCTGATCATTCGAACAAGTGGTGAATACCGGATTAGTAATTTTTTACTTTGGCAACTTGCCTATTCAGAACTTTATATTACAAAAACTTATTGGCCTGATTTTCGAAGAAATGAGCTGTATCAGGCAATATTTTCTTATCAAAAGCGTGATCGTAGGTACGGGAACGTGAAAAACGGATATACTAAAAAGATATCCGCATCCATTATAAATAAAATTATCTCTTAAAGAAGTAATTATCTCTCACGTGGTCATATACAAAAGACTCTTCATTTGCTTTATTTTCTCTTTTATCGGGTTGTTATCCGCCAATCAAGCTTTTGCACAGGATACAACATTTACCATTCAGGACCCGACATCTATCACTCCCCTCGAGTACGAAATTCGTGAAATCACGGTTACCGGTCTGGTAACGGCTCGCGAAAGCTATCTGATTAGCAGCAGCGGCTTGCGTGTTGGTGATCGGATATCTATACCGGGTGAAGAAATCTCAGAAGCGATTCGCCGGCTTCATCGTACAAGTCTGTTTTCAGACGTTATGATTGAGCACGAGCGGGTTTCGGGCGGAGTACGCCTCCACATAATAGTGCAGGAACAGCCCCGCTTGCAAGGTTTTGAATTGGTTGGTGGGAAAAGATCTCATCGAAGAGATCTGCGTGAGCGCTTGAATCTGATCTCCGGCTTTGCGGTAACCAACTCTGTACGTTCACAGGCATTAAACACAATCTATCGATACTACAGAGAGGAAGGGTATTGGAATACCGATGTGAATGTGGTTGAGGAAATGATTGATGACGAGCGAAACAGAATATCGCTCACATTTGAGATTGAACCGGGCGAACGAATCAAAGTTCGAGAAATTAATTTTGTTGGGAATAAAGATTTTAGCGATCGCAGACTGAGAAAAAGTTTTAATACCATTAAACAGGATCGCTGGTGGAGAATTTTTAAACGACACGTCTATACTCAGGATGAGTATGAGGAAGGAATAGAAAATGTCTTGCAGTTTTACAGAAATAACGGATACAGGGATGTCCGTGTATTGGAAGACTCCGTTTACGTAGATAACTGGAGAAGAGATAAAGACGGAGTCATTTTTGATATTGAAATTCAAGAAGGCCCCCAATACCACGTCAGGAATATTAATTGGGATGGAAATACCGTTTACACCGATCAGGAGCTGACAAATGCTTTTGGTTTTCAGAAGGGAGATGTATTTGATGAGTCGAAATTTAATGAAAACCTGGAATTCCGTCGCGATGATGGAGATATTACAAGTCTTTATCAGAATATCGGATACCTTTTCTTTGATGTTTATCCGGATTTACAAATAGCACCGGGTGATTCTCTGGATCTCAATTTTGAAATTATTGAGGGCGAGATAGCCACGATTCGGGAAGTAGAGTTTTCGGGTAACACAAAAACACACGATGATGTAGTCCGGCGAACACTCCGTACCGTACCGGGACAGACCTATAGCCGGTCAGCAATTGTACGATCAATTCGTGAACTTGGGCAACTCGGTTACTTTAATCCCGAGGGTATTCAACCGAACCTGCAGCCCGACCAGGAGAATCGTACCGTCGATATCAGCTATCAGCTCGATGAAACACAGGGAACGGATAACTTTGAGTTTTCCGGTGGTTTTGGTGGTCGCCAAATTGGAATTATTCTGGCGGCGCGTGTAAACTTTAATAACTTTTCCGTTCAACGAATGTTTGAACCGGGCGGTTGGAACCCAATTCCTTCAGGCGACGGCCAAAAACTATCATTAGGTGTACAGGTGACCGGCCGTGGATACCAGAGCTACAACTTCAGTTTTACAGAACCATGGTTACGAGGTCAGCCCACGTCGTTAGGAGTAAGTTTATCGTACGACTTCTTAAACTACAGCAACCGGAGAATTGGCGGTATTCAACAGCCGGAGCGCAGAAATGAACTCTTTTCTGCAAGTGTAAGTGTTGGACGCAGACTTCAATGGCCGGATGACTATTTCCAGCAGCGCACAGTACTGACCTACAATCACTTTAATGTTGCCGGCTTCAGAGGGATATTTGAAGATGGTCGCGCAGATTTGATGACTGTAAGACATGAGATTGAACGTAATTCTACAGATAATCCAATTTCACCGCGATTGGGTTCCAAGTTTAGTATTTCCGGTGAGATTGCTCTCCCGCTGCCTGAGTTCCAGCAGTTCTATAAGATCATATCGAAGTATCAGCATCATCACACAATAACCGGCAAGCTTGTGTTAAGTGCCGGCGCTGAATATGGTTATATGGGCTATTTGAGCAGCAAGGGCCAAAGTAACTTCCAACGCTTCTTCCTGGGGGGGACGCAAATTCAGCAGAGACAAAATTTCCTGAATGATAACATTGATCTGCGTGGTTTTCCCGGCGGTTTTAATGGTGTAATTTCACCGTTAGACCCAAATCAAAACCTGATTGGTGGTCGCGTATATAATAAATATACCCTTGAGTTGCGTTATCCTGCTGTATCGTCAGAACAAATTCAGTTGATACCGTATGCGTTTGTGGATGCTGGAAATACGTTTAACGACTTGGGAAGTTTTGACCCGTTTGAAGTGAAGCGTGCTGCCGGGTTTGGTGCCAGAATCTTTTTACCAATTTTAGGTTTAGTTGATCTGAGTTATGGTTACAGACTGGATGGAACTCCTGCTTCAAACGAAGGTCAAGGTTTACGACCGGGTCAATGGGAGTTCTTATTTAATATTGGTGCACCATTTTAAAAGGTGACGAGATGAAAAAAATTCTCAGTTTCACAATAATTTTGCTTTGGGTTGGTTTTGAAGTGTCGAGTGCTCAAAACCAAAAAATCGGATATGTGGATACGGATGTGATCATGCAGAATATTCCGGAATACAGCGGGGTAGAGCAACGGCTTGATTTGCTGAGCGAAAACTGGCGACAGGAGATTCGTGAGATGGAAGAAGAAATTGTTCAGCTTCAGGAAGATTTTGAGGCCAGAGAGCTGCTTTTTACTGACGAAGTTCGAGAAGAAAGATTACAAGAAATTAATGCAAAAACCGATGAGCTTGATCAATTGATTGAAAGCAGGTTCGGTCCGGAAGGCGAATATTTTTCCAGACAAAAAGAGTTGCTTGAACCCATTCAAAGGCGGATATTTGAAGCTTTAAACAGTGTGGCTGAACGTGAAAATTTTGACTATGTATTTGATCGTGCACAGGATTCAAGAATTTTATTTGTACGCCAACAATGGAACCTAACTGACGAAGTGATGTTAGAACTAGGGTTAGAACCAATGGAAAATTAAAGAATATAAATAATAACAAAGGTCGCATAATCAATAACATAATTTATGAAACAGACAATTCTGACAATACTATTCATATTATTACCTCTTTCTGTTTTCGGACAGTTGAAAGTAGGTACTATGAACCCAGACGCTGTGCTTGACGCACTTCCGGAAACTGAACAGGTTGAAACTCAAATCCAAGAGTTTATCCAGCAACGTCAGGCAGAATTCCAGGAACGTTATCAGGTTTGGATCGAGGATCTGACTGAATTTTCTGAGCTTGCCGAAGCGGGTGATATTTCCGGTGAAGAACAGGCCCGTCGTGAAGAGCAACTCCAGGAAAGACAGGAAGAGCTTAGTAACATGGAAAACCGTATTCAGCAACAGATTCAACAGCGACAAAACGAGCTTTTTTCTCCACTGCTAAACAGAGTTGATGCAGCTATGAGTGAAGTTGCAGAAGAGCTGGAACTTGAATTTGTTATTAATCAAACAGCCAGCTCCGGCGACCCCATTGTTTACTATTCATCGCAGCGCGGTGTTGACATCACAGAAAGAGTTATTCAAAAACTTACACAGAACTAATACGAACCCTCTATTATCATGAAAAAAGTATATACACTAGGATTTATATTTCTCATTGCAATCACAACTCTCATGGCAGCTCCTGCGGTGCAAGCCCAGGATATGAAAATTGGGTTTGTAGAGCCTAGAGCGGTTCTGGAACGCATGCCCGAAATGAGAGCCGTTCAACAACGCCTCCAAAATTTTGCAGAACGCAAGCAGAATGAACTCGTTCAAAAAGAGCGTGAACTACAGACCGAAGTTGAACTCTATCAACAGAAAGTAGGTGTGATTTCTGAACAGGCTCGTCAGTCGGAAGAGGAGCGATTAAACGCAATGGATACCGAATTCCGACAGATGCAGCAAGAAGCACAGCAAGAAATGGCGCAGCAGCGCGCTGAGTTGATGTCTCCGTTACTGGAACAAATTCAGAATGCCATTGATACTGTAGCAGCCAGAAAAGGCTTGGATTACGTACTCAATACCACAACGTCAGCCGGTGATGTAATCATCCTTTATGTATCTCCTGAGGTTCGAGAGGAGTATGATATCACAGATGAAGTAATGGTTGAATTGGATATCTAAACCGGTTTATTCTCAACAAATTGTAAAGGCAGCTCTATTTTTTTTTAGGGCTGCCTTTTTTTATTTCACATTTTTTCTTCTGTTACGAATATAGTCTTCAAAGATATATCCGCCGAGTTCATTTAGGGAAGAGTAATATGCACGTCCCTGGTTAGCTTCGGTCAGCTCTCTTACAAAATTTTGAAGATAGGGGTCGCGTGCAATCATGAACGTTGTAATAGAGATTTGATCCCGCTTGCATTTTACGGCCTCATCTAAAACTTTATTTACAATTTTTCGATCCAGTCCGAAACTATTTTTGTATAGCTTTCCATTTTCAATCATACAGGAAGGTTTTCCGTCTGTAATCATAAAGATCTGCTTATTGGCAAATTTCTTCCGCTGCAGAGTGTGTCGGGCCATCTGTAAACCTTGCAACGTATTTGTGTGATAGGGTCCAACTTTAAGGTATGGAAGATCTTTGATCTCTATATTCCACGCTTCATTTCCAAAAGCGATAATATCAAGGGAATCTTTTTCGTAGCTGTTCATAATTAGCTCAGAAAGAGCCATGGCTACTTTTTTTGCAGGAGTTATTCTGTCTTCGCCGTAAAGGATCATAGAATGGCTTAAATCGATGAGCAATACCGTAGCTGCGGAGGTGTAGTGATCGGTGTTGTATACCTCAATATCATCTTCTCTCAGACTAAACTTGTCAAGAGTCGTATGCTTCAGTGCGTTCATCAACGTGCCTGTACCGTCTATATGGGCGGTGTCGTCTCCGTGCTGCCACGATCGGGTCTCAGGCTGCCTCTCAAGTCCGCGCCCGCTATAAACGGTTTTATGGCCACCCTGTGATCCCTTTTTTAGTTGATTGAAAATTTCTTCAAGTGCTTTTTTCCGAATACTGCGGTCTGTTTTTGCAGTAGGCACCATGACGGACTGTTCATCGTCGAATTCGATGTAGCCGCGCTCCTTGAGATCTTCAATGAAATCACCGAGCCCATAGCCATCTTCAAATTGATCGGTAATTTTATACTCATCATCGAGCTGATTCAACCAGCGTAGTGCCTGCGATACGTCGCCCCCTGCAATCGACAGCAACTCCTGAAATAGGTTTAGAAGCGTATCGAAGGGAGATTTTTCATTTTTATTAAAGCGATCTGACCACTCGGAGTATTTAAAATGCATAGGTAAAATTGGTTTCTCTTAAGCTCACATTTTTATAAACTCTGAATGAGAATAAATCATTGCACAGATTGGCAAATAAATGGAATTTATTAATCCTCGGCAGCTACAGAAACTATGAAAATGTACCGTTATGAGACTGAATTATGGCAGGACGGGTTTAAAAGAGTAATGGGACTCGATGAAGTTGGGAGGGGCTGCTTGTGTGGTCCTGTTGTGGCAGCCGGAGTTATTATTCGGCCCGGAACCGAGCTTGACCCGGCTATTACCGACAGTAAAAAACTTTCAGATCAAAAACGAAGATCACTTGTTCATGAGATAAAAGAAAAATCGACATTTTGGACGATACAGCAGTGTTCTCCGGAAAAAATAGATGAGATAAATATTCTCAAAGCGTCGATACTTGCAATGATAAAGTGTTCTGAAAAGAAAGAAGCCGATCCTGATTATCTGCTGGTTGATGGTAATCAATTCTCTACCACCTTAATTCCGCACAAATGTATTGTTAAAGGTGATGATAACTCTGCATCGATAGCAGCAGCGTCCATTTTGGCTAAAGTGTACAGAGATGATATTATGGTTCAGCTACACGAAAGATATCCTTACTACGGATGGGAGAGTAATGTCGGTTATCCTACAGCAAAACATTTTGAGGGTTTGGAAAAATACGGTTATACAAAGCATCATAGAAAATCTTTCAAGTTGAGAACAGAGAAGGAGTTTTTGGAACCGGGCTTATCTGTAAATACTGAATGAGCGTTTGTTGAGGTCTAAATTCAGACACACGGCAAGCATTATCGTATTCGCCAAAAACGCCGATCCTCCGTAACTAACAAAGGGCAGAGGGACTCCCATAATGGGCAGTACTGCTGTTGCACTTCCAATATTTATAACAAAATGGGTGAAATACAGAAAGGTTACAGATATAATAACAAGCTGAGCAAAGGGGTGTTTATGATTGCTGGCCATTGTCATTAACCGTAAAAAAAGAAAAGTATAGAGCAGGAAGAGTATACTGGAACCGATAAATCCAAATTCCTCACCAATAACACAGTATATAAAATCTGTCCACTGTTCCGGTAAAAACCTTAGCTGAGTTTGAGTGCCTTCCATAAATCCTTTCCCTGTAACACCACCCGAGCCAACAGCAGTGGTTGCCTGAAGTACATTCCATCCGGCTCCCTGGGGATCAAGTGAGGGATTTACAAACGCTTCAACTCGTGCACGCTGGTGAGGTTGTAATACATGTTGCAATCCAACTTCTGTACCGATTATTACAACCAAACCCAACACAAGTACAGATAAGCTGTACCATCTGCTCTTTTGTAGAAAAAGGACGGCAATCGCAATAATAACTGCTGCAGTAATACCAAAAGGGAGACCAATTACTGTGAAGTACCCAATAATTGCAGGAGATATCATAATCAAGGATAGTCCATATGGTAAACCAGACCAAAACAGAACAACGGGAATCAGAGAAAGTATTACCAATGCTGTTCCGGTATCATTTTGTAGAATGACAATGACTGCCGGGAGAAGAATTAATAAAATTGTGGTGAACGCCGTTTTGACATTATTTGCAGTCATGTCTCGTTTATGAGTCAAATAGTTTGCAACAGCTAATATGGTTGCAAGTTTTAAAAACTCACTCACTTGTAAACGAAGACCAAATATTGAAAGCCAACTGCGGCTTCCGCTAACTTCAACTCCGGCAAATACGGTTACAATAGCTAAAATGATGGTCACACCATAAAAGAGATAGGCAACCCCCTGAAAAGTTCTCGGAGATGTGAACTGAATGGCCACCAAAATGGTAAGAGAGAGACCCACCCAAATACTCTGACGGACGAAATTATTTTGTATATAGTCAGGTAAAAATTGTGCTACTTCGCCCTGAGTGGCGCTATATATCGCGATCAATCCAAAGATGGCTAAACCCGCCCAGGCAAAAAGTACAGGCCAGTTAAATTCGTTAGAGTTGCGCATCTTCCTCTGCCTCCTCAGCTGCTTGTTCTGTTCTGGGTTGGAAATTCAGAACGTAATCGAGTATCCAGTTTCTGCGAGGGTTGATTTCACCATTGATATATTTCTCAATGATGAGCCCTGCAACGGGAGCAGCAGAAATTGAACCGAAACCGGAATTTTCGGTGAGCACTGCTATAGCAATTTTAGGATCATCCATTGGGGCAAATGCTATGAACCAACCGTGATCTTCGCCGTGAGGATTTTGTGATGTTCCGGTTTTACCGGCAACCTCAATATCGGGTAAGTTGGTATAAAAACGACCACTGCCTTCAGTTACCACACTTCTCATGCCTCGCTTTACAATCTCAAGATGATCCTCTTCAATCCAATCAATATGAGTTTTATCTGGATTTGTGTACCGGATATCGTTCTCTCCATATTTAATTTGCTTAACCAAATGAGGTTGAACTCTGTACCCACCATTTGCAATACTTGACGCAGCTACAGCCATCTGAAGGGGGGATGCGGAAACAATACCTTGGCCAATTCCAAGATTAATTAAGTCACCAATACTCCAGCGCCGCACCCCAAATGTTTGATCCATGTATGTGCTATCGGGTACAATACCTGACCGTTCGGACGGAAGATCAATACCATTCAAAGGACCTATTCCAAAGTCCTGAATCAATCCGGACCAACGATTTAAATGGCCTTGAGTGGCTACTCTGTCCATCATCCAGTAAAAAAAGTAGTTGCTTGAAAAAGTAATGGCCTTTTCAATATCATAATCACCGGGATCTGCAGTATCACCATAGGAGCGGCCCCGCATGTAATATCCGGGGCTGGTTAGAACAGTATTTTCGTTGAAAATGCCAAGATGTAAACCGGCCAGTGCCATAAAAGGTTTAAAAGTGGATCCGGGTGGCTGTCTGGATGAAATTGCACGATTGAAAAGTGGAGTTTTTGGATCTGTATTAATTGTTCTCCAGTAATCCATGTCCATTCGACCTGCCAGCCTGGAGATTTCGTACTGCGGTGTACTGACCATACTCAATATTTCGCCGGTTTGAGGATCCATTGCAACTAAAGCACCTGTCATATTTCCCATCAATCTTTCAGCAAAACTTTGGAGCTCAGCGTCAATTGATGTCACTAAATCGCCTCCTTTTTGAGGGGGGCTATCGAGTTCGCCATTATTAAATGAACCAAGCGATTGTCCGTAAGCATTAACCCGAACATATTCACTCCCAAGCTCACCTCTCAGATGTTCTTCATAAACCATTTCAAGGCCGCTTTTGCCAATTTTATCTCCCAGTCGGATATGATCGGAGTCAAGATATTCCTCCCTGGAAGCTTCCCTCAGATACCCGAAAATATGGGATCCCTTGAGTTCTGAGTGATAGTTTCTCTTACTATCTACCTGGTGACCGATACCCGGCAGCTGCCAAAGATTTTCCTGAACATTCGAAAATACCTCGAATGGAACTTCAGTGAATAACCTTGATGTGCGATGCCATGAGTAATCTTGTGCAATCTGAATTCTCTCCAAAAGCTCACTGTTTTCAATCATCAGTAAATCAGCAAGCAAGGGTATTTTTTCCCTATCAAAATTGGCAGGCGTAATAGTGATAGAGTAGATTGGCTGATTGTCTACCAAAATAGATTCGTTTCGATCCAGAATTAACCCCCGGGCCGGATTTATCATCTCCATGCGCAAGGAGTTCTGCATGCTAAGCGGAGAATACTTTTCGTAATCTACAATCTGAAGCTGAAAGACCCGCACAAAGAGCACAACCAGCCCGATTATAATAACGCCCTGTAGTATGCGAATGGATGCCTTAGTCTGTTCCGGATTTCTTCTCCTAGCCATCTCTACCTATCCGTTCTTACTAAATGCAAGAAGCTTCCGATCACGGCTGTCATCAAAGTGCCGGCCAGCATTAAACTCCAGAATATATAACCTGATGCGTAGACTTCAGAAAACATTGCGAGCAATAAAAAAATTAGATTATGCAGAAATGCGACAGCCAAAATGATCAAAAATACTTGCCAGAAAATGAACCTGTTTTCTGATATACGATTTAAATAACTGTGTAGTATAAAAACAGTCAAGGTTTTTGAAAACATGTGCAATCCCCACAAATCAGAAAAAGCGTCCTGAAACAGAGCCAGAATAGCCGTGATGATTAAACTCTCTGTTTTATTTCGCTTTGTGCTTACCCAGATTAGATAAATAAGTACAAGGTC
>Ga0102943_1002215_pt1 | contig 11524 bp, 7 predicted proteins | sample SalPonC_black_MG_FD_78174 | JGI IMG/M metagenome (GOLD analysis project Ga0102943, IMG submission 78174) | Salt pond soil microbial communities from South San Francisco under conditions of wetland restoration - Salt Pond MetaG... | ecosystem: Environmental > Aquatic > Marine > Intertidal zone >...
AAGAGATTCATAAACTTCAACTTATCTGTTGGAAAGACCCAAACAGGTGTAAAAAAACATACACATTCTAGAATCATTGAGAAAAAAAACTATTTTTGCTTCCAGCACAACCGACAAAGAGATTGTGGTTAACCTCAATTTTTGACCTGTATCGGATCAGCATTTTACTGAAAAATGCAACTAATAAAAATAGGATCAAGTCCCGCACTATCTAATCCTGTTTGCTACCTATACTTTCGTCCCTCAACGTCAGTTTTGACTAAAGATTTGCCTTCGCTATCGATGTTCCTTCACATATCTACAGATTTTACCCTTAATCGTGTAAAATTCCAATCTTCCGTCTAAAACTCAAGTAAAACAGTATTCGAAGCTATTTCAAAGTTAAGCTTTAATATTTAACTAGGAACTTATTCTACAGTCTACGGACCCTTTACGCCCAATCATGCCGGATAACGCTTGCCCCTCCCGTTTTACCGCGGCTGCTGGCACGAGTATTAGCCGGGACTACTTCCTTAACTAATGGCATTATCATTGTTAGCGAAAGAACTTTACAACTAAATTAGCCGTCTTCATTCAGATAGTATTGCTGGATCAAACTTTCGTTCATTGTCCAATATTCCCTACTGCTGGCCGAAAATTCAGCCTGAACCTTCTTTCATTTTCAGTGTGGTTGATCATCCGCAAAGACCAACTAAAGATCAATGGCTTGGTAAGCTGTTAAATTCACCAACTACCTAATCTTACACAGACCCATCTTTTAGCAGAAATATGTATTTAAACACACATTGCCTTTAAAGTTATCCAGTATTTAACATTTATAAAAATATCTTTGTCCTAGACTAAAAGGTAGCATTCTGTTTTTACTCACCCGTCCGCCACGAAATATTCCGTTTGACTTGCATGTATTAGGCATACTACTAGCGTTCATCCTGAGCCAGGATCAAACTCATACAATTGTAATTTAAAATATTAATATAAAATTAAATTAATTTGAATTAATATCTATAGTTTTTAAACTGTTTTGTACAAAATTATTAAAAAGTATAATATCAATTTTTAGTACTCGTTAGCTTAAAATTTTGCAATTCTTACACCCAGAGCCTATCAATGTAATAGTCTATTACAATTTTTTGAAAACTTATTTTAAGGCTAATTTCTCGCTTAGATGCTTTCAGCGATTATTTATTATGAATTTAGCTAATCAACAATGCTGATGGTTCAACAATCGATGCACCAGAGATTCACTTTTCTCGGTCCTCTCGTACTAGAGTCTACCCCTTTTCAGTTTTCAACACCCACGGTAGATAGGCAGAGAATCGAATGGCTGTTTTACAACCGCCAAACTCTCCCCAAAACCGTGCTTGCGGATTTCACCGCACACGGCTCCTCAAGCACTACTAGGAAAACTATTACGTTTTGCACAGTTTAAAAAAAATCTTTTTTTATATCTTTCTATCATGACATACAGCATGTAAGAGCTGTAAGTTGGTAATCTTGTGAGAGCCTCCTTTAGCAATCGGGGTTATATGGTCAGTTTCAATGATGTCAAATGGTAAGAAGGTTTTTCCGCAAGCAGAACATTTGTAATTCTGTCGCTTAAGCAATTTATCTCTCGTTCGAGTTTTTAAGTCGGGAGTAATTGCTCTTCTAGACCAATAATTAAGATCACCATTGTAGACGGAAACGTCTTTTTTAACTTTCACATATTTGACAAGAGAAACACCTTTTGCTACTTTCCTATAAAGAGAGATGGTAACGTATTCCCCATTCCGATCCTTAAAAGCAAACTGCCGTCTACCATTTATTTTATGCCAGAATTTATCATAGGCGTTCAACAACTTATTAGCCGAATTTAGTTTCCTTTTTCCCCAATATTTTAGCTTATTAAACAAAATTTGCTCCATGGAACCTCCTATTTTTGTCGTTAAAAGATGCGAAAACCTAAAATAATTGGTCCAACCAATAATTATGGGATTTAGTTTCCTAACAATCTGAGATTGCTTCGCGGTCTTATTTTGACGCAATATTTGATCAATCGTTGCAAAATGTTTATTTCGGCTATTTTTACTAGGAAAAATTAAAAGTCGGAAACCAATATTGTGGCCTTGGTTATTTTTGGCACTATGTTTTTTAGTATCAAAATGCTTGATTTTGAAGCCCAGGAATTCAAAACCAGGTTCATTTTTTTCAAAGACTATTCTTGTGTGTACTATTTTAGTTTTAGCGTCACTAAGTTCAAGACCTCTTTCAGCTAAAAATTCACTAATTATTTCTTTACATTTCTGGATTACGCTCAAATTATGATTCATAACCACAAAGTCATCAGCATAGCGCACAAAAATTATTGACTTACGTCTATCTTTTTTCTTATCGACAAGTTTACCATTCGGACGAAATAAACGTTGAGTTTCAGCCCAATCGCCTATTCTTTTCTCAATACCATCCAAAGCAATGTTACTAAGCAAAGGTGATATCACTCCTCCTTGTGGGGTACCTGCGTCAGAAGATTCAAAAATGCCTTCAAAAATATTCCCTGATTCCAACCAAGCTTGAATCTGAGTTCTAACCTTTTTTTTATGGTCAATCAAAACTAAAAGCTTTTCATGATTAATCTTGTCAAAACATTTTGAGATATCAGCATCCAAAACAAACCTGTCAGCTTGTTGCAAGCAAAGCTGGATCTGCTTCATAGCGTCTATCGGGCTTCTACCTGGACGAAAGCCATAACTATTTTCTTCAAAAGTTGCTTCAAATTCAGGCTCGAGAGCCATTACAAATAAAGCTTGTAGAGCTCGGTCATACATTGTTGGTATACCTAATGGTCTAAAGCCACCTTTGGGTTTTGGAATCATAACCCTCCGAACAGGGTGCGCTTTGCCGGTAATCCGTAAATTATCCACTAACCACACTCTTTGTTTTTCATTGAGATTTTTAATACCATCAACACCAGCAGTTTTTTTACCTCGGTTCAACTGTGTAACTTTGCGCACAGCAAGCTTTTTAAAATCGTATGAATTCAAAATTAGCCTTTGAAGTTTTCTGACCTTCCGGATATTTTGATTTTTTCTAGCTGCATAGATTTTATTTTAGAAAATATTTAAACGAAGCTCAATCTTCTTCCAATTGACGTCTTTCCACTCAAAGCTTTCAGAACTTTTTGGAATCGTCAAACTAAGTCTTTTATACTTGTTAATACGAATATTACATTTAGCACTCATTTTCTTTAATTCTTTCATATACTAGTATGTTGCTTGCGATTTACGTCAGCATATCCCGGATATTACACCCCAACTCTTTTCAAGCACAAATCTAGTTAATTCTAGACGGGCATTAGCTTTTTAAACCGTCCCTCCCAAACTTACACATCCTCAATTGGACAGAAAGGTCACGAAGAATTTCTTAATCATAACTTTAGGGGCTTTAAATCACCCCCCACTGGCAGTCTTGCCATAATATCATATAAATTATTTCTTACTAGGAGCCGGTGACGGCGCTGGAAACGAAACACACCCACTAACAGTTTTATCACCCACAAAAGGTATTTTAACACCACCAGCAACTGCGATATGCTTCCGACCCTCGTCATCTACCTGTTCTATTGTAGATACAGGATTTAATGTCGAGTTTTTTTGCATTTCAATAACTTGATCCGTTAATCGTTTGCAAATTTCACTGTCACCTTTAGGGGGGTTTGACCCCGATGCATCAGTATCATTTCCTGAAGGAGAAGTCCCTAAAACTTCTTGCTTAAATTCTGTTACATGAGGAATAGCATCAGTATTACCGCTACAGTTGCCATCTGTAAAAAAATCTAAGCTGTTTAATATTTCTTGCAATAGCTCAAACATTGTATAATTACAAAACTTTGATGCTAAAGTTTAAACCTGTCACATCACATATCAGCGCCAAACAATAAAAAGTCTCAAATAAAAATTGTTTAAAATAAACCGGATTTAATTCAAAACCTAAAAGAGGGCATTGGATGGTAGAAACTGCGCTGAATCTTAAGATCCAAAAACTAAACGATTCTATACTCATCTCTATGTAATAAGGACTTTCATAAGTTTGCAAAAGGATGTTACCATCACTCATAACAGCGTTTACGAAACAATAAAGATAAATATAAAAGCAACATGGCCAAAAGATGAATAAGAAAAAACTTAAATAATTTCTAATCTTATATCTTTTTAAAAAAAAATGTGATAGAATTAAAGCCAGTAAATTAGTTAAAAACAATATGAAAGGATAGAAATGTGAGATTATAAAATTAAATAGAAATAATAGAAAATAAATTTTTTTTTTATTTGTTTGTTCACTATATACCATACTATCTGATAATCTTAAATAATTCATGCCATTACAAGCAGCCACGCGTTGTTTTCGGAACAAGATCATCTTAAACAATAAAAAAAAAAGTTTTTAAGTTTGAAATAATTTTAATATATATATTGTGGCTAGTAAGCTTGGATTATCGAGTTCCAAGTTTTGCTATAAATATTTGAACCTTAGGGTGTACCTTTATACCGGGTCTGAGCAAAATTAGTTTAGCTACCGACGGTCTCCTTCGGCGCGCTCTAATAGACCTGACTGATATTTTTTAGTCGTAGTGTAGTCAAAGACGCAAGTAAGCAAGCTTACAAGCTAGAATACCACTACTAGCAGTTAACGATACGTACGGATACTTCAGTTCTCCATCCTATCCAAGGATAGGTTTCAGCTTGAGACAGCGTTCGTTGATTAAAAATCATGGAGTGTTTTTACCCTTAATTCAATTAAGCTTGCCTTCTCTAAGTGTCACATCCATAATCAACACTTTACCGGCTTTTATGCCCTGCTTAGATACTCAAGTTTGCCACACTCTTCCTCCGGGCAATCCTATCAAGTAGGATCTTTATACGCTTTCCGCCAACTAATAAGCGGGTAGGTTATTAGCCTACATTCAAAACTTAGTTCTACCTTAGAAGTTATTTCCAGACTTCTTCGACAGGCATTTCTACGAGCCTTTTTTCATTATGACTCTTTAAATACAACACTTCGCACGGGACCAAACTGCCTTACGGCGTTCTAAACTCAAATCACGTAGTACATTATTTGACGAACAGTCAAGCCCTTGGAAGCAGATACACTTCCAGGATGTACTGATTCAACATCGAGGTGCCAAACCATCCCGTCGATAAGGTCTCTAGAGGATGATTAGCCTGTTATCCCTGGCGTACTTTTTATTCGTTGAGCGATGACCGTTTCCACACAGAATCATCGGATCACTATAACCGACTTACGTCCCTGCTTGATTTGTCAATCTCACAGTCAGGCAAGTATATACTATTACGCTTACAAATTGGTATTTTATCAATTAAAACTCACCATCGCGCACCTCCGTTACTTTTTAGGAGGTGACCGCCCCAGTCAAACTACCCATTATACAATTTCTAAAAAATTAGTGCTAAAAACTTTTAAGGGTGGTATTTCAAAGAAGTTTAAACAGTTTGCTTACGCAAAAGTCTTTTTTACCTAATATACATAACCAAAAACAACTACCACCTATTCTACACATAAAAGTTTTTAGTACAATATATAACTGCAGTAAAAGTGCACAGGGTCTTTCCGTCTAGCCGCCGGTATTCCGCATCTTCACGGAAAATTCAATTTCACTGAGGTTGTGCTGGAGACAGTGGGACAGTCGTTACGCCATTCATGCAGGACGCCAATTATGCGCCAAGGAATTTCGCTACCTTAGGACCGTCAGAGTTACAGCCGCCGTTTACTGGGGGTTCAAGTTAAAGCCAAATAACTTTTCCTTTTAATCTTGCAGCACTGGGCAGGCGTCAATTTCAATACATCTTTTTACAAATTTGCAGAAACCTGTGTTTTTATTAAACAGTCGCTGTCCCCGATTTTGTACCAGCTTTAAAAGGTTGCCCTAATAAAGCTACTCCTTCTTCCGAAGTTACAGAGTCATTTTGCCGAGTTCCTTCAACACAATTCTCTCAAGAGCCTTAATTTACTCAATTTGTCCACCTGTGTCGGTTTAAGTACGGTTTTAATTTCTAAGCTATTTCCTGAAAACACTATAAAACTGTTATTGTGTAACCATTCAATAAAAATCATATTTGTGTTTTGTCACTTTAGAAAAACAAAAGAATAATAATTTTTACCCATCAAAGTAAACATTCGTTATTTTTTTAGAGACCGATTAACTTTACCAAAAAGGATTAGCCTTTATTTGGAAACCTAGGACTTTAGGCTACAATGTTTCACACATTGTTTATCGCTACTCATATCAACATTTTCAATTCTAATTTTTTCAGTTTATGTAACCATAAACTTTCTAAAATATATAGAACGTTCTGCTACCATTTAAATAAAATAGATATTTAAATCTACAATTTCGGCAAGTAGTTTAAATCTCTTTACATTTTCAATACAAAAAAACTAGACCAGTGAGCTGTTACGCACTCTTTAAAGGATAGCTGCCTCTAAGCTCACCTACCGGCTGTCATAATTCCTTTACATTTTTTTTACTTAACTACTTTTGGAGGCCTTAATTATTAGTCTGGGCTGTTTCCCTTTCGACTATGAATCTTAGCACTCATAGTCTGGCTGCCTAAATTCTTTATAATTTATATTCGGAGTTTCAATGCACGCAGTAAAACTGTCTGTCCCCATTGCGCATTAAGTGCTCTACCTTAAATCAAAGAATTTAAACGCTCTACTTAAATAGATTTCGCAGAAAACCAGCTATCTCCAGATTTGATTAGCCTTTCACTCCTAACCACAAGTCATCCGAGTATTTTTCCACATACACCGGTTCAGTCCTCCATTCAGCGTTACCGCTAGAAGTTCAACCTGCTCATGGTTAGCTCATCATGGTTTCGGGTCTTATTTGAATAACTAACATGCTTTTTAAAACTCAATTTTATTTCGCCTACATAGTTTAATGTTTAAGCTCGCTATTTAAATAAACTTGTTGATCCGTTATACAAAAAGTACGTTGTCACTTTTTAAAAGCTACAACTGCTTGTTAACATTAAATTTCAATTTCTTTTCAATTTTCGTAAATTCTTTTTCACCTTTCCTTCACAGTACTAGTACACTATCAAGCATCAAACCTTTTAGACTTTGAGGGTGGTTCCTCATTATTCAAACAATACACGACTTGTACTGTTTTACTTAAATAACTAGATTTTTAAATATATCCTACAGGGCTCACCTTCTATGGCTATAATTATTAGATATAAAACTTAGCTTTTAGTCTTGACCACTTTCGCTCGCCACTACTCATGACATCTCGATTGATTTTTTTCTCTAGTTACTTAGATGATTCAATTCACTAGATTTATTGTTTTATTTTATAAACAAACAAAACAAACCTTTTTAAAGTTTAGTTTTCCAATAATGGGAAATTGCAGATCAATGCAAACAAATTTACTCACTGCAACATTTCGTCATTAAACGCCCATATAAGTTTTGATGTTTAGGTATTCATTTAATGCATATTACAACTTTTTAAATTGTAAAAATTTTGACCGTTGGCGAACAACAGGAATCGAACCTGTGACTTTTAGAACCACAACCTAACGCTCTAACCGACTGAGCTATGTCCGCCTTAAATAGATTAACTAACTTTCGAGTTGTCCGAATAACTTATCAAAAACAAAAATAAGGTAAAAGCAAGAATAAACAATTTATAATCCAACCAATATAAATCTGCTAGTGAAATCGCTAACGATAATTGTCTCAAGCTAAATAATGTTGTAATACCAATTAAAATTGTTAGCATTAAATGATAAATAGAGCCTGTTTGAAGACGATGGATACTGGAACCTATTAGCAAAGCGGACGAGGAAAGACCTGTAGGTCCTAATATTTCAAAGATCCCTCGATCAACAAACTTATAACTAACCGAATAACCAAATTTAAAAAAAAACTGCCCTAAATATTCATTATATACTTTATCAAAAAACCACTTACGATTTAAAAAAGTATACAATTTTTTACCAACAACCGACATTTTTAAACTATATAGTAGTTTTGTTTGAAAGTTGTATAAAGTAAACGCTAAAAAAACGCCTAACAAACTAAAATGAACTGGCAAGGTTTTGTAAAACAAAGGAATGAATTCAGCATCAAAAATGTTATACGATAAAACATTTGTATAAATAGCAGTTCCAAAAAATTGGCTTCCTACACCAACCATCATATCTTTACTGTAGTATCCGACAAAAATACTTGGTAAAGCAAGTCCTCCTAAAGCTGAACAAATTTGAATATTAGAATCACCTGCAAAGGTTATTATCTGCTTGTGACCTGTAGGTTTTGCTAAAAACGCTAAATATAATAATCGAGTTGAGTAAAAAGCGGTTAAAAACGCTCCAAGAGTCCCTAAAAAATAACTAAAATAACCAACTAAAGTATGGTTCCCAAAAGCTGCTTCTAATATTAAATCTTTTGAATAAAAACCAGTTAAAAATGGAAATCCAATTAAAGCAAGTGAACCAATTGTCATCATAGAATACGTAAAAGGCACCAAATTTTTTAACCCGCCAAGTTTTCTTAAGTCTTGCTCGTCATTTACACTATGAATAACAGAACCTGCGCTCAGAAATAATAAAGCCTTAAAAAAGGCGTGATTGCTTAAATGAAAAATTCCAACTGAGTAATTAGATAATCCACAAGCGAATACCATATAACCAAGCTGGCTACACGTAGAGTAAGCAATTACTCTTTTTAAATCATTTTGAACCAAACCAGTTGTAGAAGCAACAAATGATGTTAATGCACCTAAGATCGCAATAAAATCTAAAACGTTGTTTGTTTGTTCATAAATAAAAGAAGTTCGAGCAATCAAAAACACACCAGCTGTAACAAGCGTTGCTGCGTGAATTAAAGACGACACAGGTGTGGGCCCTTCCATTGCGTCTGGCAGCCAGGTATGTAGAAATAATTGAGCTGACTTACCAACAGCACCTAGAAATAAAAGAACACCTACTGTATTTAATAGGTTTAAATTTAAATTTAAAAAATTTATAGTTTCATTTTTAAAAAAAGGTGCTAGAACTGCAAGAGTTGCGTAATCAACAGCCTTAAAATGAGTGAAGAGTAAAAGAATACCCATCATTAAAAAAAAATCACCCACTCTATTTAGAATCATAGCTTTAATAGCTGCTTTGTTAGCTTGAATTCTCGTAAACCAAAAATTAATTAATAAATAAGAGGCCAAACCAATACCTTCCCAACCCAAAAACATCTGAATAAGATTGTCACCGGTTACTAAAATTAGCATAAAAAAAGTAAATAGCGATAAATAACACATAAATCTTGCCAAATGAGGGTCGTGCGACATGTACTCTGTTGAATACAAATGAACAAACGAAGAAATAAAGGTTACTACCACGCACATTGTAGCCGTTAAACTGTCAAACATAAAGCCCCAATCAACATTTAAAACTTCTGAATTAATCCAAGCTGCTAGTTTTATATATACAACCCCCCCAGAAAGCGCAACTTCATAAAAAGCAAACAAAGAAAAAAATAAAGATAAAAATAAGCAGCTTGTTGTAACAACTGACGCCCCCCATGAACCTAACTGTCGACCGAATAGTCCAGCCAAACAAGCTCCAATGAATGATAAAAAAACTAACGATAAATACATTGTGTTAGAAAAGATGGGATTCGAACCCATGATACGAATTTTTTCCATATAAAGATTTAGCAGATCTTCGCTATAAACCACTCAGCCACTTTTCTTAGTTCTTTATTCCCAATGGGATTCGAACCCACGTTACTGCCGTGAAAGAGCAGAGTCCTGACCTCTAGACGATAGGAACGTTATAAATGAATCTAAAACCCAAAATTTTAATTACATCTTATGAAAGCAGCAGGACTCGAACCTGCAATCTTCAGGGCATGAGCCTAACTGGTTACCAATTACCACACACTTTCTTAAAAATTGAAAATTACTACTCTATTACTTTCCAAGTTGCTAAAATAGTTTCAATTTTACCAATTATTGGAAGTAAAATTAAAAAAAAAGCAAAGTAATAAAAGGTAGCCACTTGACCTACAAAAATATATGCGGTTCGAACCGGCATTTGTCCAATCCAAGTTAAAATAACATAATCAGCAATAAAAAGCCAAAAAAATATTTTAAAAACAGGTCTATAAGTGGTATTTCGAATATAAGAAGTATTAATGAACGGAATTGTCAAGAGAATTAAAATAGCAGCTCCCATTGCAAGAATCCCACCCGCTTTATGCGGAATAGACCGAAGAATAGCGTAAAAAGGAAGAAAATACCATTCAGGCACTACATGGGCTGGGGTTTGTAATGGATCTGCAGGTATATAGTTATCCGGGTGGTTTAAGACATTTGGAAAATAAAGCACAAAAAACGCAAAAAACAGTAGAAAACATGCTAATGCAAAAACATCCTTATACAAAAAATACGGATAAAAAGCTACATCGTCAATTCCAGTATCTGAACCAATTGGACTATTTGATCCTTCTTTATGTAATAATGCTAAATGAATTAAGCTCACTCCTGCAATTAAAAACGGTAAAAAAAAATGGATGCTGAAAAATCGATTCAACGTAGGATTCGATACAGTGTAACCGCCCCACAACCATTGAACGATAGGCTGACCCGCCACTGGAATCGCGGTCACCATATTTGTAATAACAGTAGCACCCCAGAAGCTCATCTGACCCCACGGAAGGACATAGCCCGTGAATGCTGTTCCCATCATTAATAGTAAGAGGATTACGCCTGAGCACCATAAAAGTTCTCGAGGCTCCATATAAGACCCATAATACAACCCCCTGCCAATGTGTGCATAAACTACAATAAAAAACATTGAAGCTCCATTTGCGTGAATGTAGCGAATCAACCAACCATTTGGAACATCTCTCATTATGTACTCTACACTATTAAACGCCAATTCAATGTTAGGAGCGTAATGCATGGCAAGAAAAATTCCGGAAATCATTTGAATAACTAAACAGATTCCTGCCAGTGAACCAAAGCTCCACGCATAAGAAAGGCACACTGGGGTTGGGTAATGAATTATATGGCTATCAAGAAAAGCAAAAAGATAGTTTGTATTTGCTCTTGGAAAGTTTAAAGGAAAAATACTTTTGACATTATTTAATCCAAATAAAGCATTTTTAAATAGACTAGATGATACATATTGACTGTTTGATAGAAAATTTCTACTCATATTCATAAATATAAAAACATAAGCAATATTGCTTGTTAAGTAATAACAGATTCGAACTGCTAACTTTCTCGTTGTAAGCGAGATACTCTACCAATTGAGTTAATCACTTAACATGATCATTCAAAATGATAGTTATTAGGGAATCTAAATTTCTTTACTAATTGACTGTTAGAGGGAATTGGAACACAGGGATAACTATAACTATATAAACTATACTATATTATAACTATATATACTATACTATCACCCCCCCTCAATAGCATAAAAATTTTTCGTTTTTATAACTTTTGCGCCGCAAACAACCTCAC
>Ga0102943_1002218_pt1 | contig 11515 bp, 8 predicted proteins | sample SalPonC_black_MG_FD_78174 | JGI IMG/M metagenome (GOLD analysis project Ga0102943, IMG submission 78174) | Salt pond soil microbial communities from South San Francisco under conditions of wetland restoration - Salt Pond MetaG... | ecosystem: Environmental > Aquatic > Marine > Intertidal zone >...
GGCTTTTGGGCCCTGGAGGACAGATTGGTGATTCGGCCGGCCACCTGGGTCATATTGGCGGTATAGCTGGGCTGGGTGAACTGATCCGTAAAATTGATATGACCGCCCTGAAGGGTGATGTTTGAAATCTGGATTTGGGGGACTTCTTTTGGCGGCGCTTGGGTTTTTTCAAGTTCTGTGGTGTCCTCAGATTCCGGCACTGGCGGGGCAGACTTGTCTTCATCTGAATCGGCCAGAATGGTTTTCAGGTTCAGCCGGCCGTCTTCCAAAAGGATGGCCCGGCTGTAAAAATCGGTCAGGGAAAGGTCCTTGATGCCCACCTGAACCGGCCACAATGAGATATCCATGCCTGAAACAAAAAGAGACTGGCACCGGAAAAAATCACTTTGGGTCAGTTTGTCCTTTGAAGAAAAGTCCATGATCCCGGCCTTGCCCGAAAGCCTTAAGACTGGTTTCTTTCCACCGGGAAAAAAAAGATCAAGGGTGGTATCCGCCCCAAAGCGGCCGTTGGCAATCTCAATCTTCAGATACTTGGTAAAATAGGGCTCAAAGGTATTGATGCCGATGTCTTTGAGCTTCAGACCCAGACGGGCCTTTTTCCGGGCAAGGTCAAGGGTGCCCTCCCAGTTGAACTGCCCGGCATTCTGAATTTTCATCCCGCCTTTTATCCGGCCGGGGGACGCTTTCGGGGCTGTGGTCAGGTCATTTGCACTGAGGGTGATATCTGAAAGCGCCACCTGGACCGGATCCCTGCCATGGCTGTCATCCCGGAACGCGACCTGCCACTGCGCAAGCCCTAACTCTCCGAGAAAAACCTGCCAGGGCGCCTGTTGGGTTTTACCGGTCTGGGTTTCCGCTTCTGGCATCAAGGGGGCCAGTTCCTCCACAAAATTGATCCGGCCCTGGTCATCGATTTCAATATTCATTTTTGCCTCTGGTGCGGCCACGGATCCGATGGTCAGCTTTCGCCCGGCAAGATCGGTCTCAACCCCTGTCATTGATGCCCGGGGCAGATCGATGATGGCCGACCCATTCTGCGGCCCCAACCTGAATCCGGCCAGGGTCAGGGCACCGGATCTGGTCGTTACACTCACCCCCTCGGGACCTGTTTCCAAAGAAAAATCAGACGAGACATCGATTCTTTCCACTGCCACACGATCTTTGGTAAACCGGGTCAGATAGGCAGCATAGGCAGCAGGATAACCGTTCTCAAGCGTGATGCGGCCGTCAATAAGGGTGTCGCCTTGTTTTTGTGCCAGACGGGCTGTCAGAACAAGGGTCTCGCCTGCAGGGGTAACCACCTGTCCTTTTGCCGCCAATCCAAGGTTGCCGTTCCTGAAGCTGAGGTTTTCCACCTGGATCGAAACCGGTGACAACAGGGTTTGAAAGCCTTTATCCGGCACCCTGTCCTTGATATGAACCTTTCCGCCTGTTACCTCGGCCCTGGCCAGGGACAAGGAGACAGCCTTTGGTGCAGGGGACGCATGTGACCGTTTTTCTGAACCCTTTTGCCCGATGTTCAATACTGCCAATGCAGGCAAGGCCCCGCTGCTGTCACGCTCAAGGAAAATTTCAGGCTGGTCCATGCGGATCATGCCCAGTTCAAGCCCCTGGGAAATCAAATCTTTTGTGTCAAGGGTCACACCCAACTTTGCCAACCGCACAAGGGGCCCCTCATCCCTGAGATCTGCGGCCACAGCCTTGATCCCGGCAGTCCCCTGTATTGAAACCTTGGCCTTGTCCATGTCCCTGGTTTCCGGCAGTGCAATCTTGATATCCATATCCCAGGACAGGATCCCCGGCTCGGTCAGGTCCAGGGCCGAAGGCAGCGGGACATAGGCCAGATAGGGTTTCAATGCCATGCCAGTGCCCTGGACATGTACCTTGCCATTGATGTCCGGGCCAAAGGGATAGACAGTGGCTGTGGCATTTATTTTGGCATCATTCACCACCCCGCCGGCAGTCACGGAAACCGGCCCTGATATCTCATCTTCAAGGGTGGAAATCAGGGGAACGGCCAAGGAAAACCCCTGGACATGGTGGGTCACCCCGCGACCACCATCAGTAAAGGACAATTCCCCGCCGCTGATGGCCAGGTTGGCCAGACAAAAGCCAAAGATGCCGTCCCCTGGTGTATTTTTCACCTCTTTGCCTGTTTCAACCGCAGCCACGGTGAGTTTGCCGTTCCGGTCCGTGGCCAGGACAATTTTCGGTCCTTCAACGCGAACGGCATCAATCACCGGCGCCAGCTTGAAAAGGCTGGCCGCAGAAATATTGACATAGACCTGATCAACAGAGGCCAGGGGCCCACCCGCCCGGGTACGGACATCCATACCCTGTATCCGCCCCTCAAGGGTATAGGGGTTGAACCGGACAGATTCAGCAGACACGGTTCCGGCAATGGTTTTATCCACCGCCGTCTCCAGGGCCTTTTTCACTCCCACAGGCACAAGCAAGACCCCTGCAAGGGTATACATGAGAAAAAGGCATGACACCGTAATCAGAATTGGTTTGACAGGTATTTTTTCTTTCATAGTCAACCGTCCTTTAGGCTGTGGGTCTCCGGGCCGTCTAAATCAGGCCGGCAAGGGGTCCGCCCCGGCATCCCATCTGTTTGACCCGCGCTTCCATGGCAGGATCAGGTTCCAGGGCTGGTGCGTGAAATGGTTTTACCCTGGCATCAATGACCATGGCGCCCCGGCACCCCCAATGCTTGAACCGGGTAAAGGATCCAACACCGTAAACATCATGGGAAGGGTTGGAACGTGAAAACCCCACCCAGAGAAAATTGGCAAAGGTCCTGGCGGCAAACCGGGCATCATCTGCCACCACCACCAGAACAGGCCCTTTTTGATCTGTCCACCAATCCAGGCTGTCAATCAGGCGGGCCATGTCCGCCTGGGCTTTAGAATAATCCGAGAAACGCGGGCCCTGAATCACCGCCATGCCCGGGGCGGCCATGACCGCGTCCCTGAATCCGTCAGGCAGGGTAAAGTCGTTTGGAAGCCGAATGGCCAGGGTACGTTGTTTCGGACCGGCCGCAGCCAGGATCATCTTGGATCCTGTGTTGAGTCCCTGCCCGGAATAGTCCAGGGTATCCATGGTGGTATGGGTGATAAAGTGCAGGTCCCGGGATAGATCCATTCGTTCCAGCACGTGGATGAAAAACGCCTTTTCGTCATGGATGTCCAGATCCGGCTGATCTTCGTGTGCGGCAATGAGCAGGTACTTGGCAAGAGAGAGCTGACCTGTCCCTAGAATGGCATGGGCATGGGTAAGAATCTCCCTGGGCTGGCGCGGCCCGTAGGGAAGATACCGTTCGTTTGCCTTGGCCAGAAGCAGGGGATGGACCCCGGCATCATCCACTGCATTCACCGCCGTCACCCCGGGAAGGGTGTCAGTGATGGCCGACCGAGTGATCTCATGGATCAGCCGGCCAAAGTTGGAATCCTCCTGTGGGGGACGGCCCACCACGGTAAAGGGAAAAATGGCCCCCTTTCTATGCCATACAGACACCACCTTTAAATAGGGAAACTCATGGGCCAGGGAGTAGTATCCCAGATGGTCGCCAAAAGGACCTTCTGGCTTGGTCTGCCCGGGCACCAGAAACCCGGTGATGCAAAAATCCGAATCACTGGAGATAATAAATCCGTTTTGCTCGGTATATCTGAAGTTTCTGCCGGCCAGGGCCCCGGCAAAGGCCACTTCGGGAAGATGATCCGGCAGGGGCATGACCGCCGCCAGGGTATGGGCAGGGGGACCGCCCATGAAGATGGACACCTTTAACGGCTTGCCCGTTGCTATGGCCGCCTCGTGGTGGGCGGCAATTCCCCGGTGGATCTGGTAGTGCAGGCCGACCTCCTGGTTAGGCTCATACCGGTTCCCGGACATTTGAATCCGATACATGCCCAGATTGGATGTCATCACCCCCCGGGCACCTGGGGGCCGGGAAAAAACCTGTGGAAGAAGAACAAAGGCCCCCCCGTCCTTTGGCCAGCACTGGATCATGGGCAGGCGGTCCATACGGGTGGTCCGGGTCAGTCCCAGTTTCGCCGGGACGCGCATTGGCAGGGCGTGGGCCATGGCCGTCACAGCTTTGGGCAGGCGGCCCGGAGCGGCAAGGGCCAGTTTGGGGTCGGATTTCAGGTCCACCAGGGCCTTGACCTGTTCCAGCTGGGGCTCAAACACTTTCAAGGTCCTCTCCCAGGTGCCGAACAAATTGGACAGGGCTGGAAAACCCGCCTGCTTCACCCGGGGAAACAACAGGGCCGGACCGCCGGCCTGGTAAACCTGGCGGGTGATTTCAGCCATCTCCAGACAGGGGTCCACCTCCTGATCCACAACAGCCAGTTCCCCGGCCTGCTCCAGAAAGGTCGTTGTCTCTTTAAGGGTTTTAAATATCATAATATGACCAAGGTCCTGTGTCCGAACCCGGTGCTGTTGTCCATAAAATAGACAGATTCAGGAACAAATGCATACAATGCCGCCTTGAAAACCCTGGCAAAATAGTCAACAGGATGGTCTCCTTTTATAAAAATTCCGTATTTGAGGGCATAGGCTGCCGCTGCCGTTACCGCCTCCCTTCCTGGACTGCAGACCGTACACCTGCCTTGCATCTGAACCCCCGCAAGCCCGTCAATGCTTGGCGAATCTTTAAAGATGCTGGCTGCCGCATCCGCTCCCAATTCAAGGTGACGGATATGCCGGGACATTTGGTTGGAAAAAAAATAACATTTCCCGGCCCTGAAAATATAATACACCGGTGCCGTCCAGGGCATTGCCGTGTTCGGGTCAGCCGTGCCCAGAATCATCACCCGGGCCTCCCGGATCAGGGACCTGCAGGCCGCCGCCCCGGGGTCATCGCCCGGGCTATTTGACATACCCCCAGGCTTTCAGGCGCTTGTAGGCATGCTGGCTATAGGCGTTGGCAGCATAATTCACCGCATTAAGGTAAGCGGCATATTGCCGGGCTGCCGGAGGCTTTTGCCCGTCCATATCCAGGGCATATCCCTGGTAAAAGGTGATCTGGGGATTGCCCGGCAGCAGGGCGTCGCATCGTTTAAAATCCTCAAAAGCCTTTCCCGGCCGTTTCAGGGAAAGATTGGCCACACCGGAAAGATAATGGGCCTGGCTCTCTTCCGGATACAGCTGTTTTGCCGCAGCTGCATGCTTCTGGGCAGCCTTGTGCTTTTTTTGCAGCATCATGCACTTGGCCATGAGCACCTGGCCGGTATAGTCGTGTTCCGCCGTTTTCAGGGCCCGGGCAAATGCCTTTTCAGCCTCATGGTATTTTTTCTGGCCCAGGTATTTTTCACCCTCCTGCATGAATTCTATGGCGGGCTTTAACTGTCTCAAGCCAGCCGTACGGTCCATGTACCGGTCCCGGTTCAGCGAGAACTCATGGGTGTGCCGGTATGGGCCGCGGTCCCGCTGAACGGCAGTATCAAGTCGCTCCCGGCTCATGGGATGGGTGGCAAACAGCATGTCAAAGGAAGTCTGCCTTGAGGTATGCATGGCCTCCAGCATCTCCATCAGGCCCACAAATCCTTTGGAGTTATACCGGGCATCGGTCATGTATTCATGGCCCAGGGCATCGGCCTCCCGTTCATTGTCCCGGCTGTACCTGGCCAGAAACAGCCCCTGCCCCAGGGCGCCCAGCTGCTGGGCCACCTCTCCCATGCCAGCCCCCTGGGCATTGGCGGCAGCGGACAGACCGGAGATGACAATGGCCGATACCTGGCCCTTGGTCTGCTGCTCCGCGGCATGGCGGGCATTGACATGCCCCAGTTCATGGCCCAGAAGAGCGGCCAGTTCCGCCTCGTTGTCCAGCTCCAGAAGAATGCCCCGGGTGGCGGCAATGGACCCGCCGGGAAAGGCATAGGCATTGACATAGGTGGCATTGACGCAGTGAAAATTATAGGGCATGTCTTGGCGGTGAACCCCGGGCACCAGTGCCTGGCCCACATCAGAAATATACCGGTTCAGGGCCGCATCCTGGCTCACCCCGTAATCTGATGAGAACTGGAAGGGGGACTGCTGCCTGTCAACGGCGATCTCCTGGTCCCGGTTCATGAGCATGAACTGCTTTTGGCCGGTCACAGGGTCCACGGCACATCCCAGCCCGGCCAGGGGAAGGGCTGCCAGGCAGGCAGCCCCTAAAAACTGGCGCCGGGACAGGACCGGCTTTGTGGGGCAGTCGTCTATACGCACCTGGGTCATAATATTTTTCCTAACGATTTCATTGTTCCTTGAAAAAAAGACTGATCAAAAAAAAGATCACTCCCAGTCCGATCAGGCTCCCGCCAAGGGGAATCTCATAGAACAAGGTGTAAAGGCTGTTCTGGATAAACACCACAGAAACAGCATCCACAAGGGTCTCGGCCAGATTCCCTGTCACCGATGACAGGGTGATGTCCACCCAGATATTGTCTGCCTGCATAAATCTGGAGATCACAGTGAAAACACCGACAACGCCGCCGGCCAGAATAGAGAGTATACCAAGCTTCGTAAACATAGACCTAATCCTGCTGATAGTTGTTGCGCTAATGAATCAGTATATCGGCGGCCCCCGGGAGGAGTCAAATCTTTTTGTATCTCCCGGCTTTAATTTGCCCGGGGCATGTGCTAAATCTGGTGGCGGATTAAAACTTATGACCCAGACAACGACACTGAAAAAAATCGGGTTTGCCTCATTCATCATGATGGCATCCGTGTTTGCCAGCCGGATCATCGGCCTGGCAAGGGAATCGGCCATCGCCTGGGTCGGTGGGGCTTCTTTTTATACCGACGCCTACCAGGTGGCCTTTATCATTCCCGAAATCCTAAACCACGTGGTGGCCAGCGGATTCTTGTCCATCACCTTTATCCCCATCTTCACCCGGTATATATCCAAAGGCGAGGAAACCAAAGGGTTCAAAGTCTTTTCCAACATCTTCAACTGCTTTGGCCTGCTGCTGCTGGGGCTGATCCTCATCAGCATGGTGTTTGCCCCGTCGCTGGTCCGGATTCTGGCCCCGGGCATGGCAGATGGCCCGGGCTTTGACCTGGCCGTTGAAATGACCCGGATTATCGTGCCGGCCCAGTTCTTCTTTTTTTCCGGCGGCCTGTTCATGGCTGTGCAGTTTACCCGGGAAAAATTTTTTATCCCGGCCATGGCCCCTCTGATCTACAATGCCGGCATCATTCTGGGGGGGGTGATCCTTGAGCCTGTCATGGGCATCAAAGGATTTGCCTGGGGGGTGCTGGGCGGGGCCTTTGCCGGGAATTTCGCGCTTCAGCTTTTTGGGGCCTACCGCTGCGGCCTGCGATATTATCCCCTGTTCAATCCCAGGCACAGGGAATTCATCCGGTATCTTGCACTGACCCTGCCCTTGATGCTGGGCCTGACCATGACTTTTTCAACGGAAATCCTCATGAAATTCTTTGGCTCGTTTCTGGCCGAAGGCAGTATTGCCGCCATGAACTTTGCCATCCGGATCATGTTTATCCTGGTGGGATTCTTTGGCCAGGCCGTGGGACAGGCCTCTTTTCCCTATATGGCCAGGCTGGCCGCAGACCAAGACATGGACCAGCTCAACCATGTTATCAACCAGACCCTGAAGTTCATCCTCCTGGTCCTGCCCTTTTCCGTGCTGTTCATGGTGGTGCGCCAGGAGGTGGTGTTCATTCTCTTTCAGCGCGGGGCCTTTGACGCAACAGATGCGGCCCTCACCGCAGGGGTGCTGCCCTGGTTTCTTGCCGGGGCCTTTGCCTTTTCCGCCCAGACCATCGTGTCCAGGGGGTTTTTCTCCGTTCAGAACACCCTGTTCCCGGCCCTGTTTTCAAGCCTCTGCGTCATCTTAAGCCTGCCCCTGATTTACACAGGCATGCACTTTTTCGGCATCCACGGCGTGGCCTTTACCCTGTCTCTTTCTGTTGTCCTGACCACCGGCCTCCTTTACGAGGCCTGGAACCGGAAAAGCAAGAATACGGGGAAAAAGCAGGTCTATCTTTTTTTTATGAAACTTGCCGGACTCAGCCTTGTTTCAGGCCTCATACTTGAAATCCTCCACAGGTGGCTTGTCCGCCTTATCGTACCGGACCATCTTGGGCCGGCCTTGATGATCTGCGTCATCATGGGACTTGTCTTTTGCGCGGGAATACTGGTCATGGGCCAGGTGATGAATATTCAGGAAATCCGCATTCTCTTTAAAAAACTGCAGGCAAGGATCTGGCCATGGGCAAACAAGACCAATTAGACACCACAGTCCTGAAACAGACACAGGAAATTGCAGACCGTATTATAGCTGCCAAATCCGTTGTCTGTTTCACCGGCGCCGGGATATCCACGGAAAGCGGCATCCCGGACTACCGAAGCCAGGGCGGGTTATGGGACAAGTTTACGCCGGTTTACTTTGACGAGTTCATGTCGTCCAGGCAGGCCCGGATCAGATACTGGGACCAGCGCATGAACATGGAAAAAAGCCTGGGCCATGCCCGTCCCAACAAGGGTCATCTGGCCATTGCCCGGCTGGAACGATCCGGGCATCTCACCGCAGTCATCACCCAGAATATAGACGGACTTCACCAGGCGTCAGGAGTGTCCCAGGACCGTATCATTGAACTGCACGGCAACACCCGACGGGTCCGGTGCATGTCCTGCCAGGCCTTGACCCCATTGGACAGGGTCATGGACATGATCAGGCACGGGGATCTTGCCCCCCAGTGCACCTGCGGCGGCTTTCTCAAGCCGGATACCATCAGCTTTGGCCAGGCCATGCCCCAGGATGCCGTGCAAGAGGCGGCCCGGCTCTGTTCAAGGGCCGACATCTTCATTGCCGTTGGATCCACCCTGCTGGTTCAGCCGGCCGCTGCCATGCCGGATCACGCCAGAAGTGCCGGGGCCTTCACCGTGGTGATCAACCTGTCTGCCACCCCCTTTGACGCCAGAAGTCACATGGTGATCCAGCAAAAGGCAGGGGCGGTTCTGGCAGCCGTGGCCGACCGAGTGGAAAAAAGCGTCACTTAGATTTTAAACTGCTTCATCAACTGACTGAACTTTTCAGCCATGGATGACAGGCGTTCGGAATCGGTGCTGAACGCGGAGCTCTGCTCCTGAACATGGCCGGACATGGCCTCTACATCCACAACATCCTTGGCAATTTCAGAGGCCACTTCAGCCCCCTGGTTGACACTCTCATTGACACTGGAAATCTTTTCACTGGCATCGTTGATGCTTCTGGAAATTTCCTGGGTGGTGGCGTTCTGTTCCTCCACGGCTGTGGCAATGCCGGAAATGGCCTGGTCACTGGCCTTGACATCGCCGGTAAGTCCTGAAACCTGGGTAATCAACTCCTTGGCCGTGACCTTGATCCGGGCCAGTTTCTCATCAGCCTCCTGGGTGGATTTGCTGGTATCAGAAGCCAGTTCCGTAATCTCCTGGGCAACAACGGCAAAGCCTTTGCCAGCCTCCCCGGCACGGGCCGCTTCGATTTTGGCATTCAGGGCCAGCAAGGACACCTGTTCAGAGATGGAACTGATCTCGTCTGTGACCTCATCCACATCCTCGGCCCGGACACCCAGCTCTTCCACCGCCTTGAGAATGACCTCAAAACTTGCCACAACCTTGTCAATCACGGCCTTGGACTCTGCTGAGTTTTTAGCAATTTCCCCTACGGTGGCTGTCATCTCGTCCACAGCTGCAGCCACGCTGTTCAGGGTATCTGTGGCATCGTCCATGGCCCTGGCAATGGCGGCGTTGTTGGTGCTCATCTCTTCGGCTGCCGCCGACACATTGGAGGCCTTTTTTGAAGTCTCGGTGCTGGAGTCGTTCAGGCTGGCAGCGATGCCGGTCAGGGTGGTCGAGGATTCCCCCAGGGCAACCGACCCCTGTATGATCTCCTGAATGGTCGCCTTCAGCTCTTTGGAGACCATGCTCATGCGGTTCAGGATATGGTTGATTTCATCACCCTCTTTTACCTCGTACTCATGGGTGAAATCCTTTTGACGCAGGCTGGACGCCGCATTCAGGACCTGTCTTACCTTTTTATTGACAATAAGGAAAAAAAAGAGCCAGACAGTAAAGACAATCAGGGCAAGTCCTGCGGTGGAAATAAGAATACTTTTGGTTTTCCCCTTTTGAATCCCGGCCTGCATCTGGGTCATGGATGACAGCACAGAGATGCCGCCAAGGACGGTACGGGAACTGCCGTGGCAGTGATAGCAGCGGGGCTCGTTGGGTATGGGATCATTTTTGACCAGGTAATCCTCTCCCTGGTACACCACCTGAAAAGAGTCTGACGAGGTTTTTCCCGATGCCATCATCTCATTTATATCGCCCAGGGCCGGCCCTGAGATCACCCGGTCCATGGGCTTAGCCACCGAATCCACATCCGTGGAAAAGGACACCAGTCCGTTAAAGTCATAGACAAACACCCCCAGTCCCTTGACCGTGTCGTGAAGTGTCTTGAACTGGGTTCTCACCGTATCATTATCCCCGATGGCCAGGGCTTCGAACATGCCCCCTTCTATGGCCAGGGCAAGGGTTTTGTTCTGGGTGGTCAGCTGCTGCCGCCCCAGCGTATTCTGATCCTTGAGGCTGACCCATAAAGAGATTCCCATGACCAGAAGCACACAAACGGAAACTGGAACCAGAACCTTTATCCACAGCCTTCTTTTGAAAAGAGTAATCATCTTATACACTCCTTGAAATTCCTAGTGGGCGCCGCCGAAGAGCAGGGGGTTGAAGTTAAATTCGCTGTTACGCGCCTCATTGTGGCAGACGGTGCAATTGTCTGTATCCATCTGTGTGATGATGTCATAGGGATCCCCTGTTTCGGCATGACGGCTTCCAGGGCCATGGCAAACCTCGCATCCGGGGTTTTTCAACTCCGGGGTTTTTTCCTCAGAGACAAACCCGCCTGCCTGGCCGTAGCCTGTGGTATGGCATTGAAAACACCCTTTGTACTCTTCCGGGGTTAATTTCTTTTCCATTTTTTTGATATTGGAAAACGAGTGAGACTTTCTGCTGAATTTTGAAAACTTTTCGTACTCTTTTTCATGGCAGTCTTTGCAGGCCTGGGATCCCACATAAACCTTATCCTCAGCCCCTGCTGCCCCTGTCAACCCGACCATTAAAAGCCCGATCAGACAGACCCCTAATATTTGCCGCATATTATTTTCCTTGAAATTCGTTTTCGTTTAAACCCTATGGCATTTGCTCACCAACCGTTAACAAATCCCGTAGAGTCCTTACCAGCTTCTACTGGCACAGACAAGGCTTAAATTTTCTTAGGGCATGCTTTTATAAGTATATACTTTTATATACAGCAAAGACATTGATCAAAGGCAAACCCATCCAATGGGTCATCAGAGCCGGCGCCTTTGACAAAACACCGCCCATAATAAAACTGACCTGACCAATGGGATAATCAACCTGAAAATTTTTCTTCAAACCCATTGATTTCTATCAGGTAAAACCTGTAAAAACCCGATAATTATTTGACTTTTCCTCGAAAAAAATTTGTGTATAATAAAA
>Ga0102943_1002222_pt1 | contig 11509 bp, 13 predicted proteins | sample SalPonC_black_MG_FD_78174 | JGI IMG/M metagenome (GOLD analysis project Ga0102943, IMG submission 78174) | Salt pond soil microbial communities from South San Francisco under conditions of wetland restoration - Salt Pond MetaG... | ecosystem: Environmental > Aquatic > Marine > Intertidal zone >...
CCCGAATCGCGACGAGGACCGCACGTTCGCGCGCGATCGTCGTCGCGTCCAGACCGATCAGGACTCTCGGCTCGAATCCAAACTCCGCGGCGAGGAGCGCGACCACGCGCGTCGACGGGATCGCCATGGCACCGATTCCCATGGAAGTGATCGCGATGAGAAACAGCACCGCCGCCGCCCCGACTACCACGAGCCACGCCATGCTGTGGCGGCGGCGGGCGGCCAGCGCGGGGACGACCAGTGGCGTGCTCACGGCGCAACGTCGTAGAGCGCTTCGGCGAGTGCGAGCGCCGCCGCCCCGGTGCGCGGACCGAAGTTCAGCAGGAAGTCCCCCGGGAAGGCCAGGATACCGCCCTCGGCCCAGGCCGGGGTCAGCGCGATTCCGGGTATCTCGGCGAGCGCTGAACGTCCTCCTATGCTCGCGAGTCCCGAGTCAAAGAAGAGCAGGACATCGGGAGCCGCCCCAATGACCGCTTCGGCCGTGAGCGGGCGGTAGCCGGAGAACTCGGTGACTGCGTTCGCACCGCCGCCAAGCCCGATGATCGCGTCGGCCGAGGTCCCGGTGCCCGAGACGAGCAATGAGCCGACGCCACGCGCGTAGATGAAGAGGACGCGCGGTCGTTCGTCGGGCGAAATCGCCGCAACGAGCTCGCTCGCTCGCGCCTCGTCCTCGCGCATCCGACTGACGACCCCGCGAGCCTCGGCCTCAGCGCCGATCGCACGGGCGACGAACTCGACTCGAGCTACGGCCCCGGCGAAGCTATCCTCCTCGGGAACAATCACGACCGGAACTCCGGCCGACGCGATCTGATCGATCACCTCCGGCGGGCCAACATCAACCGAGCCGAGCACAAGCGTCGGAGCGAGCGCGAGCACGCCCTCGGCACCGACCGAGCGCACGTAACCCGTGCGCGGCAGCTCCGCGAGCGCCTCTGCGGGATAGCTGCTCGACGCGTCAACGCCGACGAGCCGGTCCGCCGCGCCAAGCGCCGCGACGGTCTCGGTGACCGCTGACCCGAGCGTAACAATGCGGCTGGTGTCGGCAACGCGAACGCGTACACCCCGCGCATCAGTGAGCGTGACCGACGCAGCGTGCGTAACCGTTGAAACGAGGACCCCGAATATGGAAACAAGAAGCGCGACGTGGCGCCCCCTTCGAGACGTAGTCATACGAACTCCTTAATACCTTATTAAGTCAGTAAGGTAATTAACACGGATTAAGGAGTGCGTCAAGCTTATTCGGCGATCTATTCAGACATTTCTATGCAGATATGCCGCGCGTAGCCGTTGGGGACCTCGAGCGAAGCGCCCGAAAGAGAGACCACGACCGAATCCTGATCCCGTCCGAGCACCTCGATCTCAACGCCGAGGTGCAACCCGTGTTCCGAACAGAAGGCGAGCAGACCACCCACAAGCTCTCCCTCCTCGGTCACGCGGATGAGCCGACCGGTGTCTCCGGCGTCGAGCGCGGTCAGCGGCGGCGCGGCAAGAATTCGTGACTCGCCGGGCGAACCAGGAAAGGGATTCCCGTGCGGGCACGTCTCGGGATGACCGAGCCGTTCGGCCAGGATCGACTCGAGTCGGGGCGTGAGCGATCCCTGAAGGTGCACCGCCTCCTCGTCGGCGACGTCCCAGGGGACGTCGAGCTTGTCGACGAGTAACCGCTCGACGAGGTAGTGGCGCGAAACCACTCGCTCGGCCATGGCGCGACCCTCCGAAGTAAGGGAGAACCCGCGCACGGCGTCATGACGGACCAGACCACGCGCGACGAGTCGACCCATCGACTGGGTCACCGCCGCGGCCGAGACGCCGAGGCGCTCGCTGATGCGCGACCCGACTACCGCCTGCCCCTCGCGCTGGAAGAGGTACATCTGGATGAGATAGTTCGGTGCCGCTGGAAACTTCTGCGAGAGAAGGAAGGGATCGTCGCTCATGATGCTCTCAAGATAGCGTCACGTGGCGGGCGTCGGATACCGTGGCTGCCCTCGCCGGCATGGAACGCTCGCCTGAGAGAGGGGCGGGCGGATCTCAGCCATCTACCCCGGAGCCGAACCGTTCGGCAGTCTCCGCAAGCCTGTCCCATCCCGGAAAGCCTATGCGATCCGGGAAGAGATCGTCCAGCCGAAGGAGGACGAGCCCATGGAGGAATCCCCAGGTCGCCGCGATGGCATCGGTATGGCGCTGTGAGCCGGGTTCAAGTCCTGCGCCCTGGCCCGAACGCGAAATCACGACCGACTCGGCGAGTAGTCCGAGCGCACGGCGTGCCCAGTGAATCTGATCGTCCGGGATCGTCTCCACGATAGGTGAGAACATGAGTCGGTAGAGTTCGGGGTGCTCGACAGCGAACTGCATGTACGCCCGCCCCATGGGACCGAGCACCCCGACGGCGGACTTCGTACCGGATCCGGCGGCTTCGAGAACCTCGCAGAGCATGCGAAACCCTTCTTCCGCGAGTGCGCCGAGGAACGCCTCCTTGCTCGGGAAATGTCGGTAGGGCGCGGTCTTGGAGACCCCGGCGTCGTTCGCAAGCGAACGGAGGCTGATCTGATCGGCTCCGGTCTTTCGCAGCTCCTCAAGACCTCGAGAGACGAGTTCGGCACGAAGCGCGCCATGGTGGTACTCGTCGTGTCGCCGTTTCATTATGCACACTCTATCCGAAAGAGTTGGCGCTGCCAACTTGGAGATGTATACTATCGCAATGTTGGCGGCGCCCACACGGCACCGCAGGGAGGACACGTGAAAAGAATGACTATGACGCTGCTCGCGCTCGTCATGATCGTAGTGCCCGCATCGGTCGGACTTGCCCAGGGCGGGTTCTCAGTGGACATGCCGGACAACGGTGTGACGATCGAGACGTCGATCCTGTGGCCAATCTACCCGGGACGCCTCGTCCTTGTTCGAGCAGCGCTTCCCGCAACCGATACCGGACAGGCGCTGGTCGGGATTCAGGGCCGGCTCCCGGAGTTTCGTGAGGCCGAGGGCACGTTCCATAATGTGAACCTGCACCTCGGATGGCGGCAGCACGTCGGCATGAAAGCCGAGGCCGATCGAGGGGCAGGGAACGCCGAGAACCGAGGGGCCATTCTACGTGGGCAATCTCGTCGTCGGCTTTGACCTGTAGGAGAGAGAAGTGGCATCGATCACAGCCGCACAGGACCCGGGAGCGAAACGAGCGAACACCGACTCGCCGCGATTCGTGCTCTCCTACTTCTGGCTGGTACTCGCGGCCGCTGCGATCACATATGTAGTTGACGGGCTCCTGATCGTCCCGATGGTCGAGGTCGATCCGAGCCTAACTATCGTGCTTGACCGCTCCCGGCTTCTTGAGCGAGTACGCTCGATCGCGCCCGCTGTCGGATCAATCGGGTCGATCCTGCTCGTCACCCTCGTCTTCGCGATGCGCATGCGCTCCGACTGCCGGCGCTTCGGCATCACGCCCGAGCTTCAGGCCCGTGTGCTCCTCGCGCCTCGCATCATCGGGCTCGTCGTCGCCTCCGGATGGTCGCTCGCCTTCCTGATCGGGCTCGGGATCGACGTCTTCACGCTCGACTTTCCCGAGGCGGGCGAGAGTGTCGTCTACTACGTCACCTCGGCGGTGGCGATCGTATCCACCGGCCTCTTCGGATTCCTGCTCAGCTACACGCTTCTCACCGAGGTGAACCGACGTGCGATCATCCCGATCGTCTTCCCGGATGGAGGCGTCTCCCGGACCGAGCGTGTCCGGCCGATTGGATTGCCGGCCAAACTCATGTCGCTTTGGTTCGCCGTGGGTCTCTTCCCGCTGATCGTCCTCGGACTCGGTACGTACACCAGAGCCTACGTCCCGGCAAACGAGCTGCGGGCGTACCTGTTCATTCTCGTGTTCGCACCGATCAGCGGATTCCTCGCCTACCGGACCGGACAGAGTCTCCAGGGACCGCTCGGCGAGATTGTAGCCGCGACGAAGCAGATCGCTTCGGGCAACTTCAAGGTGAGCCTTCGTAGCGCAGAGAACGATGAGCTCGGCTACCTCACCGACAGTACGCTCGAGATGGCTCGGTCGCTCGAGGAGAAGCAGCGCCTCTCCGATACATTCGGTCGCGTCGTGGACCCGCGCGTGCGCGACCACCTCCTCGCGGGCAATGTCGAGCTCGGCGGTTCGAGGAGCGAAGCCGCCGTGCTGTTCTGCGATATCCGAGGCTTCACTTCGTACTCCGAGAACCGATCGGAGGATGCCGTGGTGCGCATGCTGAATGAACACCTCTTCGAGATGGACCGCGCAATCTCCGCGCACGGCGGGATGATCAACAAGTTCATGGGGGACGGGCTGCTCGCAGTCTTCGGGCTGCCGCTTCCCGCAGAGGACTCGTGCACCGACGCCTTCGCGAGCGCCGTAGGGATGGTCGCGGCGAATGTCCGGCTGAACGACCATCGCCGCGCGCGAGGCGATGAGGAGATGAGACTCGGGATCGGTCTGCACTACGGGGTCGTGATCGCGGGCAATGTGGGCTCGCCCACCCGAATGGAATACACGGTAATCGGAGACGCCGTGAACATCGCGAGTCGCATCCAGGGACTGAGCAAGCGCGTCGGGAGCGAAATCATCGTGACCAAGGAGATCGCATCCCGACTGCCGGACACGCTCCGCGAGAGCAGTGGATTGAGGCGAGTCGGCAACACGCGGATAAGGGGCCGGGAAGAAGGCGTGGAGGTGTGGGGGGTGTGAGCCCTCTGACCCTTCGTCGCCTGACGACGGCTCCGCATTGAGCGGAGCCGCCGCCGGCATCACGCCGCTGCTAAGGGGACTGAGCCCCCCAGCTGGAGATCGGTACCATCCAGATGTCCGCCCCCCCGTGTCCGCCAGGCGCCGCGGAGGTGTAGTACAAAGTCGAGCCGTCGGCCGATATATCCCCCGCGTAATGACCCGAGTGCGGACGACCAAGGTTGATTGGATCCCCCCAAGGTTGACCGACGTCCGCGCGTCGCACGATCATCAGGTCTCCCACCTCGGTCCCCCCCGGGGGAGTGCAATCGTAGAAGAGCGTCAGGCCGTCGGACGTGAGGGTGGGACAGTGATCCATACCGGCAGTGTTGATCTTCTCACCTAGCCACTCCGGTTCACCCCAGTCGCTCCTCGGGCTCGATCGTCGAGCGACCCAGAGATCGTCACTGCCGAGCCCTCCCGGCCGGTCTGTCTCGAAGTACAACTCGAGCCCGTCCGCCGAGATCTCCGGCGTGATCTCCTCGCCTGCCGTATTGACCGTCGGTCCGAGATTCACGGGAACACCCCAGTCACCGTTCTTCGAGTCGCGGGTAGTCACCCAGATATCGGACTTCCCCTGCCCCCCTCCACGAACATTGATGAAGTCCGAAAAGTACAATTCGCGACCGTCTGCCGAGAGCGTCGGAGCAATCTCGTGAGCCTGAGAGTTCACCGCTGCGCCGAGATTGACGGGATCGCCCCATTTGCCGTCGACGCTCGACCTGCTCGCCATCCAGAGATCGAACCCACCCGATCCACCGGGACGATTCGAGTGAAAGTACAGCTCCAGCCCGTCTGAAGAGACTACTGGAGACCCCTCGAGGTACTCTCCGTTTATGCCGGAACCGAGATTCACCGGAGTGCCGAAGCTGTACTGAGGTGGAGGTGACGGCGGTGGCGTGTTGGCGCTATACGAGTCGCGGTAGATCACCCAGTTCCCCCCCGCATCCTTCCGAAGAACTGTGAGGAACTTGCCCTCGAAGACCGATGGCCCGCCACCTCCTATCGGCGTGCTCCGCTTCGTGTACGTACCTCGCGTGTAGGCGAAGTCGTCCATCACGACCGTCTCTTCCGGAACAACCTCCATTTCGACCGTCGAGACCGCATCCTCGCGCTCCCAGGTCATCCGGACCGGGTCCGCCCCCGGAAAGACGAAGGCAGGACGGTCCTGCGGCATCTTCAGCGCCTCCGGGTCGTGCAGCGCGACGAACGTGTCGACATCGCTCGCCGTCCGTGCCTCGCCGTAGCTAACGAGAACCGCCTCTACCGCCGCCGTGTCGGCCCTCGTCCGGAGAATCTCCTCGGCATCCTCCCGACATCCTCCCGCCGCCGCCAACCCGGCAACCAGAATCAGGACGGTAAGAATCAACGCCATTCCTCTCATAGTGCCTCCTCTGACGTGGGTCATTGCCCACTCGTCTCTCCGAGTATCTCCGCTCGGCGTTACAGAAGCGTTACAGGCTCGTCGGCTCGAGCGCGATACGCCTTCTCCTGTGCAACGGATCCGATTACACTCGTATGATCAGTAGGTGTGGGGTCGCGACCCCACGCAGTCGGCGACGGGAAGCGCGGCCGGTGCGCCGTCGAATGGCTTGGGCGCGCCGATGGAGGATGGCCTATGCGTCTGGAAGTACTCGGCTCGGGTGGATCGGTCACGACGCCGAAACCGTTCTGCGAGTGTGAGTCGTGCGCGCAAGCACGGGCGAACGGTCCGGAGTACTCCAGGTTCGGGCCTTCGGTCTTCGTGCACGGACCCGATCTGCTCATCGATACCCCCGAAGAGATCGTCATCCAACTCAATAGGTCGCGCATTCCCCGGATAGCGGCGTGCCTGTACTCGCACTGGCATCCGGATCACACGGCCGGCAGACGGCTGTTCGAGTATCGAATGGACTGGATTGGATTACCGCCGCACCACGGCTGCACGAAGGTCATCCTCCCAGAAACCATCGCATCCACATTCCGAACGAAGATGGGCATCATGGATCACCTGCAGCTCTTCGTCCGCAGAGGATTGGTCGACATCCAGACGATCGGAGACGACGAGGAGATCACGTGCAACGGCTACGCTATCAGACCCCGTCAACTCGCGATAGACTACGTGTTCGGATACGAGATCCGAGGCGACGACAAGCGCATCCTCATTGTCATGGATGAACTGAAGGGCTGGATGCCGCCGAAGGACGTGCGCGCCGCGGAGTACGACCTCGTCTACCTGCCGATCGGTGCGCTCGACGTCAATCCCATCTCCGGCGAACGGCTCATAGCCGCCGAGCACCCGACGCTCAAGGGCGAGCAGACGATCGGCGAGACATTGCAGATCATGAAGCAGTTGAACACCGCCTCGTTCCTGCTTTCACACGTCGAAGAGCCGGACAACATCACCCTGATGCTGGCGGAGGATCTCGCGGACTACCTGTCGGCCGAGACCGGTCGCCCGGTCCGGGTTGCGTACGACACGCTCATTGTCGATGTGTAGCAAGGCGCGTCGTCGACGCGTCGCCGACACGACCAGAATCTCCTAAGGCTCGAGTCAATCAATATCGCGCACAAAGAGGCTGAGCATCTTCACGTTATCGACACCGCACAGCGTCATGCCGTACTCGAATGTCTGCAGGTAGGACGCGAATGGTGCCGGGTCGATGCCGAGTCGAGATATCTTGTGAGTGTAGTCGTCGTAGCGATGGAGCCGTTGCCCGCCGGTCGTGATCTCGAGCCCCCGGAACAGCAGATCAAAGGAGCGTGTCGGACGCGGGTCGGCCGGATCGTCCATCGTGCAGAACGGACGCTTCCCGGTCGGGAGTCCGGTGACGAAGACGAGATCGGTATCCCAGGTACGCTTCGCGTATTCGCAGATCAAGCAGGTCGATCTCGTGCGAGCACGTCGTTCGGAGGCTGTCGAGAGTCGCGTTGAGCGCATTGGCCTCGATCTGCATTTCGAGATCGCGCGAGATGTACTCGTTGAGATGCCGCGACATATTGTGCTTCTCTGCACGATAGAAGGGGAGATCTCGTACACCCGCCGAAGACACCAAGCATCATCTGCTTATAGAACTGCGGCGACTGCCTGGACCGCGGATTGAACGCGACAGAGCGCCCGCTGCCTCGGCGAGCGCAGCGGGGTCGGCGATGAGTAGCTGCTCACTCGGACATCGCCTCGCGAATCAGCTCACCCGCGCTTGCCTCGCGCTCCCTTGCGCGCTCTTGGAAGGCGGCGCAGATATTTTTGGAGACATGAATCGTGATCCTCTTCATACATACATTCTACAATATGTACGAAACACGGCGACGGAGGCACTTCACTCCCCCACCGAGATCACCACCTTCCCAGCTGCGTGCCCCTCGCCAAGATACGCCATCGCCTCCGGCACTTCCGCGAATCCGCAGGTTCGGTCGATCACCGGTCGCACCTCTCCGGACTCGTACCAGCCGTTCAGCACGCGCAGGTCGTCGCCATTCTCCTTCGCCATGACTACCCGCACCTTTCGGCTGCTGAAGATCGCCTGCAGCGGACTCAGGAGCAGCCTTCTGAGCATGCCGCGGCCGCTGCTGCCGACCAACGCATAGATCCCGCCGGACTTCAGCGCACGCAGCACGCGCGACGTCGGCACCCCGCCACCGACGCCGAGAACGAGGTCGTACCGGTATCCTCCAACGGTGAAGTCTTCCTTCGTGTAGTCGACAACGCGATCGGCACCGAGTCGCAGCGCCACGTCGACCTTCGCGGTCGAACACACCGCGGTCACCTTCGCGCCATACGCCTTCGCAATCTGAACCGCGAAGGTCCCCACCCCGCCCGACGCTCCGTTGATGAGCACGTCCTGGCCCGCGGCGATTTCGCCGGCGTCGCGAAGCCCCTGCAGTGCGGTGAGCGCGGCCATCGACGAGGCCGCCGCCTCTACGAATGACGCTCCGGCCGGCATCATGGCGAGCTTGTCCTCGCGCGCGCACGCGAACTCTGCGAACGCACCGTTGCCGTGATGCGACAGATCCCCATAGACGCGGTCACCGGGCTTGAACCGAACGACATCCGGTCCCACCGACTCGACGATACCGGCGACGTCCGCGCCGAGCATCGGGTTCTTCGGTCGGCGCAGTCCGCTCGAGAGCCGGACCAGCGCCACGTCTGCGCTCATCAGGTGCCAATCAGCCGCGTTCAGCGACGCCGCGTGCACCCGGATCAGGACCTCGTTGCCGGCCGCCTTCGGTCGTTCCGCCTCGGTCAGCTGCAGGACTTCGGACGTCCCGTACCGCTGGTAGGTCCAGGCCTTCATTCGACACCTTCGTCGGACGTGTTGGCTGTGTCAGCAACATCCGAGGCATCGCCGGCCCCCAGTTCGTCGGCGGACTGCATCACGGCTTCGTCTTCCTCGCTCATATACCGCCGTAGCTCGCGCTTCCGCTTCCGATCGCTCTTCGTATCGTTGTCGCCAAAGTCTATGTTCTTGAACAGAATGCTGAACAGCAGGAACAGCCCCCACGCCTGCCAGTAGGTGATGCGCGTCAGACCGAAGATCTCCGGCATGAGCCAGTTCCAGAGCGCCATCACGACCAGTCCGAACACGAACGCCAGCCCGAGTCCTCCTATCCCGAACAGGACTCCGAGACCAATCTTCTGCGGCAGACTTCGCACGGCCCACCACTCATCAAAATCCTGGTTCTTCTCTTTGCTCATTGCTTCCTCCTAGTCGTCGATCCAGTGCCGAAGCGCACGGGACAGCTTGTTCATCGCGTAGCGCTTGCGCGCCGTGAGTGTGTCGATGCTCTCGCCGGTCGCCTCCGCGATCTGCCGGAACGTGAGCCCGCCGAACACCTGGGCCTCCACCACCCGACGCTGCGGTGCCGGAAGCGCGCGCAGCGCGGAGTTCATCGCCTCCACGAGACTTTCACGGACGAAGTCGTCCAGAGGATTCAGCCCTGCACCGGAGATGATCTCGTGCAGCGTCTCTTCCGCCACATCGGTTTCGCCTGCCCGCGAACGCACCTGATCGTGGCGCCACGCATCGATCATCCGCCGCTTGAACAGCGAGTTGATCCAGGCCGGCAAATTCGCGATCGTGCCCACAAGCGGCAACCGCTGCATCGTCTCCGCGTACACATCGTGAATCAGGTCTTCGGCCTCTTCCAGAGTCTTCCCCGCGCGGCGCAGACGCCCGATCAGCCGCGGCCGTTCGCTGCGGTACGCCTTCTCGAGACGCGCGAGAGATTCGTTCTGTCCGGACCTTTCTACTTCAGCCATGGTGTTCGGCACTATCGACGGGCGAGCGAGTCTCTTGGTGTACACGACATCGCAGGATCGATCACCTCTGATCAACTATATATCCTCTTGCGCGCTCGTGGGTCGCGTGCACGATGCAAGGCAAAGACGGGTCCTCGCTCGGAGGGACTGCACGAGACGGACGAAGGCACAGACTCGGTCGTCTGCTATGGCGTCATGGAATTCGGCTTGAACAATCGCCCGATCACGATCACGATCAATGCGTTTGGGATTCGGCAACGGAAACGAAGCGGGTGAATGTGGGAGGTTGCAGGTTTGAAGAGCAGCTCGGCCGGGAGGTTGATCATCGTCTGCGGACTGCCGGGGGCGGGCAAGACGACGCAAGCCAGGCTGCTGGAGGAGCGTCTCGGCGCGGTGCGTTTCTCTCCCGACGAGTGGATAGAGACCCTCGGGCTCGACCTGTACGACGAAGACCGGCGGGAAAGGATCGAGGCGCTCCAGTGGAAGCTCGCTCAGCGGATCCTTCGGCTGGGGCTCATCGCCATCATCGAGTGGGGGACCTGGGGACGCTCCGAGCGCGATTCATTGCGACTCGCAGCTCGGGCGCTTGGTGCTGCGGTCGAGCTGCACTATCTCGCGGCGACGCCGGAGGTCCTGTTCGAGAGGATACGGCGTCGCGGGATGGAAGATCCGCCTATCGAGCGTGAGATAGTCTCGCATTGGTTCGAGTGTTTTGAAGAACCGACAACGGAAGAACAAGCGCTCTTCGACGAGCCTATCGTTGCAGACCCTGCAGGATAGACCGTCACGGCGAGACGGTGACGGTGCTCCGCGGCGAGGTTGTGGTGTAGTCCGCCTACCAGGGAATCGTCTGGCCGTCCCAGTTGTAGAAGCCTCCGGTATCCTCAAGTGAGAGGCGATCGATCACGTCTGCGAGTGACGGCACGGTCTCTTCCGGTTCGTTGTGCGCGCCGGGACCACCCATATCGGTACGCACGAACTCCGGCCAGCCTGCCGGTGCGGGGAGCCGTCGATCGAGGATGAGATTGACGTTGCGGTTCTGGACGCTGTGCGGCAGGCGTCCGGGGCGCCTGAGCGCTCCGACGAGGCGATGCGCGCTGATCCCGGTCGGCCCCGGAAGGCGGGCTATGCGGAGAATGGCCGGGGGCACGGGTTAGCCGTCACAGGCGGAGAACCCAATACCGCGTACCCGCAGAGGTCGTGCGATCGCGCGCATGCTCGAAGTGGCGCCTGCTTTCTTGTCGTTCTCGCAGAGACGGTCGAGAGTCACTGCCTCGGTCCGGGAACGAGTATGGATATTGACCTGCCCACCTTCCAGACTCTGCGTGTCAGCACAACCGCGTGAGAGGGAAACGTGGATCTCAAGCGAATGCGCTCCACCAGACAAGCCACACAGATCCCTACGGAAATGGAGTTGCAATGCCTGCGCGAATGAAGCTACGGTACTGCGTGATCGACTGTGCGGTTTCGGGGTTCCAGGCACCGGTTAACCATCTGCGAAAAGGAGCGCCCGCTCTTCGTTGTTTTCG